>Ga0075029_100002241_pt1 | contig 11000 bp, 8 predicted proteins | sample LitLauG_LLR_2013_FD_71391 | JGI IMG/M metagenome (GOLD analysis project Ga0075029, IMG submission 71391) | Freshwater sediment microbial communities from North America - Little Laurel Run_MetaG_LLR_2013 | ecosystem: Environmental > Aquatic > Freshwater > Creek > Sediment | place: USA...
CCGTGATCTGGATTCTTTCCTATCCGCGAATGATGCACTCGCGTGGCGCTGGCACCTGTACCAGCAGTTGCTTTTCGGGGCGTCGCCCGAGCAAGCGGCGGAAGTGAAACAACACTTTCGGGCAGCTCCCCCCTTCGCCTTTGAGTCTTACAATCGTGATCCCGAGGATCCGGATGCACCTTCCCGCCCGTACGAGATCGGTCTAGTCGTGCCCGAGAAAGAGTTTGCCGACCTGAAGGCCTTGCTGAGTCTTTCTCCGGAGGGCGTACAAGTCCAACTGTACTGTGGCTGCATAGCCGCAGACCAGATGATGCAAACCAAGTTCGAGTTACCTTCGATGGCCAGTCAATGTGCTGAGCGCTTCCCGGCCTGGACGCGATCTGTCCCAGAATCATCGCGCAGACCTGCAAGCTTCGAGCCATCCCTATGCGACGGAAGACCGAAGCCTGAGTCGAACCCTACCTTACTGGCAACGGGCGAAACAGGACGATAGTGTGTCTGGCGGCCCCGCACTCAGTGAATCGGTGCACTTCGGAAGCTACCCGCCGCCTGGTTCTGGGGAGATCTATAGCGACAAAGTGCGACATTCGGCCTTTACCACCCACTTCGTCTCGCATTGTCGCTTGAGCACCCTGGCCCAGAGGCGGTAGGACTGGAGGTGACACGAGGACGGTCTATCGCTGAATCCGGTCCGAACAAGTGCAGGATCTATGAGACTTCCAGAATTCAGCCGGAGCCAGTGGCGGGTCCTTACCACCCTGATGCTGGTGAATTTCGTGAATTATGTGGACCGGCAGGTCATTTTTTCGATGTTTCCAGCCATTCGCCGCGACTTCTCCCTCACTTACGCGCAACTCGGGTATCTGGCGGCGGCGTTCACGGTGGTGCTTTCGTTGAGCACGTTTCCGCTGGGGGTGCTGGCCGACCGCTTCTCCCGGCGCTCTGTGATCAGTGCGGGGGTTCTGTTTTGGAGCGGAGCCACGTTCCTGAGCGGGTTGGCCGGGTCGTTCCGTTCCCTGTTAGCGGCCCGTGCGCTGGTAGGAGTAGGAGAAGCGGCCTACACGCCGGCCGGTGCGGCTGTCCTGAGCGCTACCTTCCCCCGAGAGGTTCGGGCACGCGTGCAAGGATCGTGCGACCTGGGAATGTTTGCCGGGGGCGCGACGGGAATTGCCATTGGAGGTATGATGGCGGAATCCTTCGGTTGGCGCGCGGCGTTCTTTCTTGTGGGGGTTCCTGGTTTGCTGTTGGGACTGAGTGCGCTGCGGCTCCCCGAACCGCTTCGTGAACGCCCCAAAGAGCAGATGCGGGTGCGAGAGTTGTTTCGTGTACCGGCGTACCTGGCGATTCTGGTTGCAGGCTGGTTTGCCTGCTTCGCCGGCTACACATACGTCGCATGGGGGCCAGACCTGATTCAGGAACAGAAGGGATTTAGCGCACGGGAGGCTGGACTGGCGTTGGGGCTCACCGTCGTTTTGGGTGGAGCGCTCGGCATTGCCGTCGGAGCGTACCTCTCCGACCGCATCGCGCGGTTGTGGCCGTGGGGGCGCGCCCTGATTATCCCGGTGGGCTTCGTTCTCGGTGCGCCGACGATTTTCATCGCGTTGCACACAAACGCCAAGATTGTGTTTCTCTTCTTCTTCGGGATGGGAGCGTTTTTCATGAGCTGGTACCACGGTCCACTCACCGCGACCATTCACGACCTGATTCCGCCCAGCGGCCACGCGACGGCGCTTGGCTTGTACTACCTCTTCGTCAATCTATTCGCGATGGCCTTGGCGCCGCTGATCGTCGGGCGCGCAGCCGACCGCTACGGCCTGATCACTGCTTTGCACATCCCGATCGTCTCGCAATTGATCGCAGGCGTGTGTTTTGGAATCGTCGTTCTATCGATTCGACGTCACGGTCTGCAACATCCGGTACTGAGCCGGCATTGGAATGGCGGGCACATTCTCCCTTCCTTGGCCGCTGCGGAGCCGGACGTATCAGGGATTTAGTTTCAACCCGGGCCCCCTTACGTTTCTTAAGGAGAGAACAATGGGACAACTGGTAACGATTGATACCAATTTCGACACCAACCTCAACCCACCACCCGTGAAACACTACCAAGCCTACCGGCCCAAACCCTTCACGCGTGAGCAACGCGAAGACACTACGCTTTTGTTCGGCGGGTTGACGTGGAAGCACGAGCGGCTGATGCAGGGTGCCTTGCACAACCTGAAGTACAAAGCTGAGCCCCTGCCGAATATTGCGCGCGAGGATCTCGACGCCGGGAAAGAACTCATCGACGTCGGCGCCTGCTGTCCCACTATCTTTACGACCGGGAGCCTGGTGAACTTTCTGAAGAAGGAAGTGGCCACACACGGAAAAGATGAAGTCAACAAGAAGTATGTGTACCTGACAGCGGGAGCATGCGGGCCGTGCCGCTTCGGGCAATATCACGAGTCCTATGCCATGGCGCTCGACGGCCTCGGCTTGCGGGATTTCCGCCTGTTCCTTTTAGCGCAGGATGAACTCGACCAGGGTCCGAGTGGCGGTGGCGGCCTGGAGATCGACATGCCGCTCAGCCTCGGCCTGATCTGGTCGATCCTTTGCGGCGATGTGATCACCGACCTGGAATATGCCACCCGTCCGTACGAAGTGAAATCGGGTCAGACCGACGCCGTGTTGAAGGACTGCATCGAGTACATGTACACCGTCTTTAAAGAGCGGCCGGTCCAGGGCAAGCAGCTGGGTACGCTCGCCTGGCACCTTACGACCAATTACTTCACCAAGGCGCTGCGCGAGGTCCGAAAGAAGTGGGACGCAATCGAAGTAGACCGCACACGAGTGAAAGCCCGCGTGAAGATCACAGGAGAATTCTGGCTCCAGACGCACGAGGGCGATGGCAACTACAACATCAAGCGTTGGCTGGAACAGGAAGATTCAGAGGTTGCGCCGCCGCCGGTCGCGGTGTGGCTGCATTACCTGATGCATCCCGTGATCCGTAAGCTGGAGCACCGTCATTCGACCAGCAAACATCCCAAGCGCGACGAATTGCTGTTGAAAGGGCTCGAGCGAATTTATGTTGGGACCTACAACCGCTTCCGCAAGGCGCTGGCCAACATTCCCGGCGAACTACCGGATCAGGTGGAACTGAAAGATCTTGCCGAGCCGTTCTATCACTTCGAACTGCGCGGAGGCGAAGGTCACATGCTGATCGGCAAGGCTCTCTACGCCTATCACCACAAGAAAGCACACATGATTTGCGAGCTCTCGCCATACTCCTGCATGCCCAACACGATGTCGATCGGCTCGATGGCGAACGTCATCGGAAAATATCCCGATTTGCTTTATGCCCCGATTGAAGTGAAAGGCGACGCCGAAGTGCACGCGCTGTCCCGGTGCCAGATGATCCTCACCGAAGCCAAGAAGCGGGCACAGTCGGAGTTTGAAGACCTGCTGAGGAAAACTGGCCTCACGGTCGAGGCCATCCACCAATACGAGAAGCACCATCCTGAAGTGCGGCAGGCCACGTACAAGGTCCCGCATAAAGGCTATTCAGGAACGAGCGCCAACTACGTTCTCCACCTCGCCCAGGATCGAGGGTTGTCGCGAGCCTGAGCCGAACAATGCACTGACAGTGAGTAAAGAGAGGTGAGTTGATGGCGACCGGATTGGTGCAGATTGAAGGGATTCGTGGGACTCCCAAGATGCTGGCGTCGCCCGCGCCTGCACCCACGGTGTTTCAGGGCGAGAGCCTGATCTGCGGCTTGGACGTGGGCAGCACAACTTGCAAGTACACGCTGGCTTCTCCGCGTGGCGATGTCCTCGCGCAGGCCTACGAGCGTCACAACACCCGTCAGGCGGAGAAGATCCTTCAGTTCCTCACGATGCTGGAGTCGAAATATGGTCTGACTGAGGGACGGGATCGGGTGTACTTCACTGGATCCGGTGCTGGCATCATTGCGCCCCTGGTCGGGGGAAAGATCGTTCAGGAAGTGGTTGCCGTGGCAGCGGCGGTGGACAAACTTCATCCCAACGTCCGCTTCGTCAGCGAAATCGGCGGCGAGGACATGAAGACGATCTTCTTCCAGGGCGAGGGTGTCGCACGCAGCAAGCAAGTGCTCATGCAGAGCGCCTGCTCGGGCGGCACGGGCACCTTCATCGAGAAGACGGCTCGCAAACTGGAGATACCCCCGGAAACCCTGGCGCAGATGGGGTACTCCGGATATCCACTCCACAAAATCAGCAGCAAGTGCGGAATCTTCGCCGAAGCCGATGCCAACACGCTGCTCAAGGCGGGCGTTCCAGTAGAAGAGATCATTGCTTCTTTGTTCGAAGCCGTGGTGTACCAGAACCTCGCGACCCTGACGCGTGGCAACACGCCGATGCCGGAGATACTTCTCCTCGGCGGCCCAAATCTGTTCTTCAAGGGCCTGCAGGAGGCATGGCGTCATCATCTGGCGAAAGTGTGGATAGAGCGTAAGGTTGCGGTTTCCGATGACCGCGACGTCTCCTCGTTGATACGCGTTCCGGACAACGCGCTTTACTATGCCGCGCTGGGCTGCGTAGAAGTCGCTCTGCGCGAGAACGGTGCAACCGGGCTCTACATGGGTCACGACAAACTGAAGTATTGGATTGAGGAAGGCCAGTACGAAGAGAAGAAAAAGATAGGCCGCGGCGGGCTCTGCAAAGACGATGTTGATCTGGCTACATTCAAAGCTCGCTACGAAAAACCCAACGGAGCGACTCCGCGCGCGGAGGCTACGGTTGCGGCGGCGAGTCTCGGTCCAATCGTACTGGGCTGCGACTTCGGTTCGACAACCGCGAAAGCAGTCTGCCTGTCGCCCGAAAAAGAACTGCTATTTTCCTGTTATGCCCTCAGCAAGGGCAACCCGATTGAAGATGCGAAGGCTCTTTTCCGCCAAGTCCGCACCGTGGTGAGCGATCGGGACATCCTGGGCCTCGCTCTCACCGGCTACGGCAAGGATTTGCTCAAGGGGATATTGGGTGCGGATTGTCCAGTGGTTGAGACCATCGCGCACGCTTCAGCTGGTCTTCACTTTTTTCCAGATGCCGATTGCATCTGCGATGTCGGTGGCGTCGACGTGAAGATCATGATCCTCAACAACGGTGCAGTCACCGACTTCCGCCTGAATTCGCAGTGCTCTTCGGGTAACGGCGCATTCCTGCAGGGGGTGGCCGAGCGCTTCAACATTCCGATGGGCGACATGGCCGATGGTGCCTTTAAAGCTCAAGCCATGCCTCAGCTCTCGATGGGGTGCGGTGTGTTCCTGCAGAGCGACATCGTCAACCAGCAACGCAAGGGCTGGCAGGCGGAAGAGATTCTCGCGGGACTCTGCGCCATCCTTCCGCTGAACGTCTGGATTTACGCTGGCGGAATGAACAATCTGCAACAAGTGGGCCGCAAGTACATTCTGCAGGGCGGAACCCACCGCAATCTCGCTGTGGTGAAGACACAGGTCGATTTCATTCTCAGCAAGGTCCCGGATGCGGAGGTGGTGGTTCATCCTTATTCCGGGGAAGCCGGTGCGATCGGCGCATGTCTGGTGGCTCTCGACTGGTGGAAGAACGGCGGGAAGACTGTGTTCCGCGGGTTCGACTCCATCGAGAGACTCACTTACAAAACCGCAACTTCGATGGACACCGTCTGTCACTGGTGCCCGGTTAATTGCCAGCGCAGCTTCATCGACGTCGCATTGCTGGAAGGCAAGGGGCGTCCCTGGAGCAAAGTGCCGTTAGAAAGAGGCTGGGAGCGCGTTATCGTCAACAACTCATGTCCGAAAGGATTGGTTGAAGACCTAAACGAAATGAAGGTCATCAAGGCCGGAATCGAGAAAACGAAGAATGCCTTTCCAAATGTTGCAGACATGGTTCGGCAAGAGGGGTTCCGCCGCAACTAGGAGCAACTCCAAAGTTAAGGATCGCTCCAAGCTGCGTGTTGGCATTCCCAAGGTGCTCAACATCTGGACGACTCACCAATTCTGGGTGGGCTTCCTGAAGGAACTGGGTGTGTCCTCGGAGAACATCATCTTCAGCTCCGACACCTCGGAGGAACAGGGCCGCGAATACGGGAAGGGCCGCGGAACGGTCGACTGCTGCTACCCCGTGAAAGCCATCAGCGGACATTACGGCGAGTTGATCTTCGGGCAGAAGAAGCCGATCAATATTCTTCTAAGCCCGATGATCCACTCGCTACCCTCGGTGCTCTATGGCCATGTTGTGGATACGGTGACGTGCACGCGCGTCATGGCAGGGCCGGAGAATATCAAGGCCGGATTCATGAAGGAGCGCGATATCTTCGCCGAGAACAACGTCGTCTATGCATCGCCGTTCGTTAGCCTGGGTGACCGGCATATGGTTACGGAACAGCTCTACACATCGCTAAGAAATATTTTCGATCTCGACCGAGATGAGACGGACCGCGCCGTGAGAGCCGGGTTTGAAGCGCTGGATGCCGTGACAGAAAGGATTCGTAGGAAAGGGCGAGAAATCCTGACTTGGTGCGCGGAGAACCGGAAACCTTGCGTTCTCGTATTGGCTCGTCCATACCACATGGATACCGGCATTGGCCACGAAATCGAAGCTGACATTCAGGCCTGTGGCTATCCCATCCTCTGGCTGCAATACCTGCCCGACGACGCGGATCTGATGCACTGGCTCTTCGAAGCGGATTTGAAGGCCGGCCGCATCAAGAGTCCGTTCGACATTTCTGATGTCTGGACCTCTTCCTACAGCAGCAACACCAACGAGATCATGTGGGGAGCGAAGGTCGCCACGCGCTGTCCGTGGATTACTTGTGTGGTGCGCCTCTCCAGCTATGAGTGCGGGATGGATCAGCCCACGTATACGCCGGCGCAGAAGATTGTCGAGGCTACGGGCACTCTGTATTTCAAGTTCGGCGATCTCGACTCAACCAAACCTACGGGGGGAATCAAGATCCGGGTGGAGACGATTTCGCACTATCTTGGCAAGTACTCCCAGCAGATCATCCAGCGTAAGTTGAGCTATCTGTCCCCGAACTGCCCTCTGGCCGAGCTTCTGCCGCCCGCATCGGAGATCGCGGCCAGCGCTGCGGAGGCCGACCAGCCGATGATCAGCGTGATATAAGAAGGAGGAGCTTGCATACCGGGGCACCGGTGGATTTTGAGTTAGAGCACGACCGCAAACAAAGGCCTTACAGGATTTACTACGACCTATCATCGGCCAACGGCGAGCGCCAGCGGGACCGCGTGCTGACGGTTGACGAGTCGGATAAGTACCGCAAAGCCTGCCCCCCAACCTTGGACAGATTGCGCGACCATCATCTTTGACGAGGGCTTCAGGCCGAGCGAGGTTTTTGCGTTGCGCTGGCCCCACATGGTACTCAACGGCGACCGGTAAATCGAAGGCCGCGCTCCGCGTGCTGCCAATGACACCCCGCATTCACTCCCTGCTGCTCGCACGCCACAATGCTGCGGCCAACCCGGAAGACGGCTGGATATTTCCCTCGCCCAACAACCCGGACGAACAGATCACGGATGGGCTGACCAAGTTCCAGCATGGCAAGGCGCTGGATGATAAAGTCCTGGATTTTGTGCCGTACGTGCTGCGCCACACGGCGCTAACGCGGCTAGGCGAGCAAGGGGGCGGTGACGTGTTCGTGCTGGCCCGCATCGCAGGCCGACGCAATCGAGCGTGTTTTTGCATCGCAATCCTTGGTAGGCACAAAATTGGGCACACCCAAAGAACTGCCCGCAGGGGCACAAGGCCCTAATGGCCAGAAGAAGGCGGCAAACAAATGACGATGTGGGGTTTAGATGGTGCCGGGAGGGGGAGTCGAACCCCCAAGGTACTAAGTACCGGCGGATTTTGAGTCCGCTGCGTCTGCCAGTTCCGCCATCCCGGCGAGCTTCAACTTGTTGAAAACAGTGTATCAGTTGACAGTCTTATCGGCCACTGCCGAGTCGACCGTGTACGAAACGGAAACAAGCGGCACCGCCGGGAGCGGTTCGCTCATTTTGCGAGCTGCCTCGCGCAGATCCTGCTCGCTCACGATGTTGTAGCGCTCGAAAACAGAACGCGTTCTGTGCCCTGAGATTGTCATTGCGACTCGCTCAGGAATTCCGCGGCGAACCATGGCGCGCACTCCGGTTCTTCGCCAGTCGTGAAAAAGGCTACCGCGATAACGCCAGCTTCTGCGCTTCCATGTCTCGCCGCAGTGCTCGCACTTGCCTTCTGCGTCGAGCACTTTCAGACCTTCACACTTCGGGCAGTGCCAGTGACCAACGCCAGCGGCGACACAAGCTTGTCGCCAGGTAGCGCGGAAGTCTTTGACTGGCTTCCCGGTTTTTGTTCGAGTGAAAACATAATCAGTTCCTTTCTTGCCGTGCAGCAACGCGGATAGTAGTGTGTGCACAGCAGCGGTCATGATGGCGAGTCGGCCGTCATTGTTTTTCGTCTCGCCAACGTTCAGTCGAATGGTGCGGTTAACTAAATCGACTTGCTCGCAGCGCAGTTGCTGCAGTTCAGTGACTCGCCATCCGAATGTGCGAGCGCACTCGCAAATGCAACGAAACCAGACTTCGCCGCCGCGCACGATAGCGTCGAATTGGGAATCTTCCAAAAAGCCTTTCCTTGGTGCACTTTCCTTCAGACGTGGAAATTTCGGAGCCTTCAATACCTTTGCCGGCGTGGCTTCCTCGCCCAGAGTAAAACCACGTCGAAGAATTGAGAGTTCCCGGTTGATGGACCCATTGGTCGCGCCCGCCTCCTGCCGAGCGTGAACGTAGCGGTTGAGACCGTCGGTCGTCACCTGCGTCACTCGCATTCCGCCTGTGAGGTTTCCTTTCTCGTCGACCAGGACAAGAAAATGCGGACCCAAATGCAAGCGGATGCGCCGCTCCATGTCCGCAAGCGATTTCAGGTTTTGCGCACGGTAGTCGCCCCGTACCAGTTCCAGCAATTCGGCAACGCTGGTTTTGTTCATATCGATCGGCAAGACGCCGCCAACGGCGACGACTCCCAGTCGCGAGTCGAGCAGCTTGCGCGCCTCCTTGAGAGTTGTGCACTTTGTGTTCTCGCGATAGCGGCGACCGCTGGCGCTATACGCGATGCGATAGAACGGAGAATCGCCGCGAAGATAGCAGCACCCGCGCGGCCGATGTTTAGGCTTACTCTTTTTTTCCATGTCAGCTCCTGTCATTGAAGAACCGACACAGCAATCCTGATTGTTGGAAGCCTTCGGTAAAATGGTGGGAACCATGGCGTTCCTCTCATACAGGAAAGCTGTGGCAGCACCGGGTGAGCCGTTTCCGCGGCTTCCCGGTGCGCTCAGTATAGTCCTGTTCTGCTAGTACCAGCTTAAGAAAATCTCTTCTGTCTCCGTCTCGCTCACAGCACGTTGTTCGCAGTTGCGTTTTCATTCAGTTGCGGCGAGGCCACGGACTGGTAGTCCTGCGCAGTTTCCAGCAAAGCCACTACCTTTTACGCTTTGCCTCTTCGATGAAGGCGCGCAAGCTTGATAGATAGAGCGCTATCGTTTTCGCCTTAGGACGATTGGCGGCAACGTGGGCTTCGCATCGCGCGAGTAACTCTTCGCCGAAAAGCCTTCCTGTATTGGGATTGACTACGCGCCACATGTCCCTGATGCGATCCGAAAAGGGCCCGCTGTTATCCAGTGCTGTTAACTGAGAGAGCAGCTTATTAGCATCCGATTTGCTCATCGCGTTCCTTTCTGCTTCGTTTGCCGCGTGGCGCTTGGCTTCACGCTTGGCTTCATCCGCGAGAATTCGAACGATCGTTGATTCCGCCACCTTAAAATTCGCGGCGATCTGGCGTTGAGATATGCCCTTTGCGGCTTGCTCGATGACTTTGCGCTTGCCTTCGCGAGTCAGTTCCGAACGCACATTCGGATCTTTCCTAGCGTCATACTGCACAACGGGTGCTGACGCTTTCATGCCCGGCCATTGATTGACGGTTTCGACAATGCTTCGGAGTTCCACCTTTTCAATCTCAACTGCCCGTTGCCACTTCTCCCGATCCATCTTGCCTTCGATCGCCTCGCGAATCCGCCGGCGAAGTTCAACAGGTGGTAGCGCATCCAATTCGACGGTTTCGTCGCCATACTTCTGGCGAAAAGCAAGTGCGCGGGAATCGGTGTCTTTTACTCGTTGTGGTGGAAGACGGAATCTCCGAATATCAGCTTTGTGGATAGCCAGCCGCTTCAGACGGAACTGGCCGCTGCCGTAGTGCATAACACGGCCAGGTCCTTCCGTGTCGATACAACGTCCGGAAGCGTCGTGATCACCACAGTAAAAGATCGTGATTGGCTTTGTGATTCCTGACAGCCACTCGGCTGCTTCGTGAACTTTGGTTGTGGAATTGAAGCCCTTGAATGGGCGAACAGTCACACCGAGTTCATCACATAGATCAGAGATCGAGCCGATTGCCGCGTCCTTTTCGATCCAGACTTCGCAGTGTTCGGGCTGCATCTCCCAATAATCTTTCCGGTAAGAATTGCGAACAGAGTGAGCGTAACCAGCCGGATCTCGCCAAACAGTAGGCGCGTAGACTTCTCGTGACCGATCCACGATCCATTCCCACGGGCAGCGCCCATCGTCGCGTGCTTTTGTCATCATCCGACTGACGCGCTTGTAATCTGACTGCGCGTTCTGAAGTAACTCACGAACCACGAAGGCATAGAACAATTGCCGAATCGTCATCGGCTGCTGCTCTTTGAGAATCACAAGCGCAGCGCGAATCAGTTCGGTCGTCTCTTTCCATTCCCCTTGCGCCATCTAGAGCCCTTTCTAAACTGGCACTAGTCCTAATTTAGGATTTTGCGTTACAAGATTCTTTTGCTTCGTTCGATCAAGCTATCCAAATCTTTTTGGTCGAATCGCCACTTCGAGCCTTCCGTCTCGTCCAGAAGCACGACCGGCAATTTGCCCTTACTGACGAGATCGCGAAGTTTCCACTCGCTGACTGCGAGATAGGATTGCGTCTGTGCCATCGTTCGC
>Ga0075029_100002242_pt1 | contig 10998 bp, 10 predicted proteins | sample LitLauG_LLR_2013_FD_71391 | JGI IMG/M metagenome (GOLD analysis project Ga0075029, IMG submission 71391) | Freshwater sediment microbial communities from North America - Little Laurel Run_MetaG_LLR_2013 | ecosystem: Environmental > Aquatic > Freshwater > Creek > Sediment | place: USA...
GTGGTAGATGGACCGGGTGACCGTGACGTACTGGATGATCACGGTGGTGCCTCCGAGCTGGCCGCCCTCGACTGCCATCGCCTTGACCCCGTTCATGGCGGCCAGCCACCTGCTGGTGCCGTCCCAGGTGAGGGTGACCCGGGTCGCGGGGTAGCTGGCCGACACGGACCTGACTGGGCGGCCTCCGAGCGGGACGCCTTCGGCGAAGGTGAACCCGACGTTGGTGGCGTGCGCGGCGGCGGGGGCGCGGCGCAGCAGCACCAGGGGGTCGGCGAACAGGTTGTAAGGGGCGAACCAGCGGCTGTTGTCCCGGTAGTAGCCGACACCGCTGCTGTCGGCGCTGACGTTGTACAGGTCAGCGGAGGCAAGCACGGGGAGCATCAGCTGCTGCACCCCGGAGTACGCGAAGGCGATCTTGCCGTACTGGCGCAGCAGCTCGATGTCGGTGATCCGGGCGCTGCGGACCGGGCCTACGATCTTGGGGATCTGCGAGGAGAACACGACCGCGTACCGGGACAGGCCGCCTTCGACTTGTTCCAGGTAGACGATGTCGGCGTACTTGATGCCGGCGTGTGGGTTGCTCTCGGGAGTGTTGTCCATCTTGACGACCAGGACCGGGCCGTTGGGGGCGCCGATGCGGCCAGAAAGGAACGACCGCGCCACCGTTGGGGTCGGGGTGGGCGTCGGTGTCGGTGTCGAGCTGGCGCTGGTGGAGTCGCTGGCCGACGCGCTGGCCGCGGGGTGGGCGCCGCCGGAGCAGGCGGCTAGAGCAGCCACCACGAGCAGCGATCCAGCTGCTGCGAGGCGGCGGCGGCGGACCGGGCTGGTGGCAGCCGGGAGACAGGGTCGGGTAGGTCGGGGCACGCGCCGATGGTACGTGAGCACTCTGGGCTGGCCGTGCAGCCACACGCTCTACCGTCCGGAAGGGCCGAGGCTGCGGGGCGGAAGGTCGTCCATCTCGAACGGCTGCGGGAAGTCAGCGGTTCCGGCCAGTCGCAGCCAGCGCACCAGGCGCCTGCGGCGGATCTGCTGGGTGGTGCGGACGGCGTCGTTGTAGAACCGGCGCGCCAGCACCACCCGTCCGCAGGCCACGCCGAGGCCGCCGAGCAGCTCGGCGCCGCGGGCGGTGGAGGTCAGCACCTCGACGGTCGTCTCGTCGGGCAGGGCGGCGTTCAGCGCGCCGGTGAGCTCGCTCTCGGCGCGCGGACGCTCCCGGTCGGTGGAGGTCTGCACCCCGTAGGCCTCCTCGGCGAGCAGGACGCTGGTCGCCGGGTCGAGCAGCCCGGCGTGGGCGAGGTCCAGGGCGGCTGAGGTTCTGCGTACCAGCTGCGCGTCGAGCGCGTCGCGGGCGGCCTCGACGCGGACGTGGAGGCGGTCCAGCCGCCCGGCGACACCCCGCAGGTACAGGGCGACCAGCGAGACGACGACCAGCGCCGCCACCCACTTGGCCATGCCCGTCTCCCCCGCTGTCAGTCGTCGTCTTTGAGCCGGGTGAACCGGCCCAGTGCCTGCAGGCGGGAGTCCTCTCGAACCTTCAGTCCGCTCCAGGTGACCGTCTCGTACACGGCCAGGACCCTTCGCGCGACGTGCTCCCAGTCGTAGTGGCCGACGCTGGCGCTGCCCGCGGCCGACAGCTCCTCGCGGCGGCGCCGGTCGCCGAGCAGCAGGTCTGCGTGCACCGCCAGGTCGGTGTGGCTGTCCACGCTGAACAGCTCCCCGACCTTGCCGTCCTCGAGCACCAGCCGAAACGCCTCGATGTCGCTGGCCAGGACCGGTGTCCCGGCGGCCATCGCCTCTAGCAGGATGATTCCGAAGCTCTCACCGCCGGTGTTCGGGGCGACGTAGACGTCGACCGAGCGCAGCATGGCGGCCTTGTCGGCCTCGCTGACCAGGCCGAGGAGGTGAACTCGTTCACGCAGCGACGCGGGCAGCGATGCGCGGACGTCGGAGACGTCGCCGGGACCGGCGACCAGGAGCCGGACGCCAGGGTGGCGGGCAGCGATCTCCGGCATCGCAGCCAGCAGCACCGGAAGACCTTTGCGCGGCTCGTCGATGCGCCCCAGGAAACCTAGAGTGCCGCCGTCGCCGGGCCATCCCGGTAGCGTCGGCCCACCCCGGAAGGCACGTACGGACACCCCGTTCGGGATGACTACGGCGTCACCGCCGAGATGTTCGACGAGGGTTTCCCGGGCTCGTTCGCTGACCGCGATCCGGGCGCTGACCTTCTCCAGGGCCGTCTGCAGGATCGCGTACGCGGCAGTGATTGCCCTGGACTTCTCCATGGACGCGTGAAAGGTGGCCACGATCGGTCCGATGGCAGCCCAGCAGGCGAGCAGACCCAGGCTCGGCGACGCCGGCTCGTGTACGTGCAGGACGTCGAACTCGCCTTCCCGGATCCAGCGGCGCACCCGCGACGCCGACAGCAGCCCGAAGGACAGTCGCGCCACCGACCCGTTGTACGGGACCGGCACCGCCCGCCCGGCCGGCACGACGTAGGGGGGCAGCGCGTCGTCGTCGTCGGCGGGGGCCAGGACCGACACGTCGTGGCCCAGCCGGATCAGCTCCTCGGCGAGGTCCCGCACATGCGACTGGACCCCGCCCGGCACGTCGAAGGAGTAGGGGCAGACCAGGCCGACCCTCACTACGGTCGCCCACGCTGGTCGCGTAGCCACAGCGGCTGCAGCATGTGCCAGTCCTGCGGGTGCTGGGCGATCCCGCTGGCGAAGACGTCTGCGCAGGTCTGGGTCATCAAGGCCACTTTCTCAGGTCTGGACCCTGATTCTGGGATTGGGACCGCGTCGTGGATTCGGATCCGAAGCGTCGGGCCGTCGTACCACAGCGTCGCCGGTAGCAGATCGGCGCCAGTCGCGACCGCGATCGCGGCCGGCCCCGGGGGCATCTGGGTGCGCTCGCCGAAGAAGTCGACCCCGATTCCGCTCTCGGTGAGGTCACGGTCGCCGACCAGGCAGATGAGCCGGCCCTGGCGGGCACGTTCCAGCAGGGTGCGAAACGGCGGCGGCCCACCGGTCAACGGCAGCACCTCCATGCCGAGGTCACGGCGGTACTCCAAGAACCGCTCGTACAAAGACTCCGGCTTCAGTCGCTCCGCCACCGTCGTCAAAGGCGCATGGGCCAGCGTCACCCACGCGCCGCCGTGGTCCCAGTTCGCCATGTGCGGCAGCGAGATGACCACTCCGTTGCCGCGGCGTAGCCCGTCGGCGATCTTGTCCTCGCCGTCGCAGCGGACCGAGCGGACGATCTGCTCGTGGCTGAGGTCCGGCAGCCGGAACACCTCGCACCAGTAGCGCAGGTAGGAGCGCATTCCCGACAGCGACAGCCGTCGCAGTTCGACGGCGGACGCGTTCGGCAGCACGCGCCGAAGGTTGGCCTCCAGCTGCTGGACCGACGGCCCGTGGCGCAGCCAGGTCTGGTCCGCGATGCCGCGGAACGTGGCACGGGCCAGCGGCGCCGGCATCCGCCGGACCGCCGCCCACCCCGTGGCGTAGGCCAAGTCGACGGCCTCGTCCTTCACGGGCCCGCCTGCGGGCCGGTCTGGGTGTCTGGCTTGGCGTCGGGCTGGGAGTCCGACTGTGTGTGGGGGGCGGCCTTGACTTGGCGGTGGACCTCGAGCATCCGCTGGGTGACGGTGACTACGGTCGCTGCCGCCAGCACCCACAGGCCGACGGCCTGGATCCAGCGCACCCCGAACAGCCCGCTCAGGCCGGTGGCCACCAGGGCGGTGACCATGCGCTCGCTGCGCTCAGCGATGCCCACGTTGGCTGTCATCCCCAAGCCCTCAGCGCGGGCTTTGGCGTAGGAGACCACCCCGCCGCCGATCAGGCACACTGCCGTCGCCGCGGCCAGCCACGGGTCGTGCCCGGGGCCGGCGAACCACAGCAGCAGGGCACAGAACACCGACGCGTCGGCGACCCGGTCCAAGGTGGAGTCCAGGAACGCCCCCCAGGTGCTGGAGCGCCCGGACAGCCGGGCCATCGTGCCGTCGAGGGTGTCTGAGAACACGAAGGCGGTGATGACGAGGGTTCCGGCCAGGAACTTGCCGCGGGGGTAGAAGGCGAACGCGCCGGCTGCCACGCCTGCGGTGCCGACCCAGGTGATCACGTCGGGACTGACACCCATGGCCAGCAGGGCGCGGGCCAGGGGCGTGAACAGCCGGTTGAAGAATGCCTTGGCGTACCGGGCGAGCATTGTCGTCTTCCGTGCGGGAGGCTCGACCGGGTGGGTACCCGCGAGCGGGCGTCAGCCTACCTAGGGTCAGGCTTGTGCGTTCCATCCGTGGGGGGAAGGCTGGCGGTCACATGCGCGTCGCCTGGCGGCGGCGCGGCCGCATCAACGAGGAGGCGGAAGATCATGGCGAGCAGCGCCCCGGCAGGCCCTGGCAGGGTCACGACGGTCGACCAGCCCGGCAAGATCCGCAATGTCGTGCTCGTCGGCCACACCGGAGCCGGGAAGACAACGTTGGTTGAGGCGCTGCTGGTCGCCACCGGCACCATCCAGCGGGCGGGACGGGTCGAGGATGGCACCACCGTCAGCGACTGGGACGAGGCCGAACATCGTCAGCAGCGCTCGGTGTCGTTGTCGCTGGCGCCGCTGGTCAGTGACGGGGTGAAGGTCAACCTGCTGGACACCCCTGGCTACGCGGACTTCGTGGCCGACCTGCGTGCCGGGCTGCGTGCCGCGGACGCCGCACTGTTCGTCGTCTCCGCCGTGGACGGCGTCGACGGCTCGACCCGTCTGCTGTGGGAGGAGTGCGCCGCGGTGGGCATGCCGCGGGCTGTCGTGGTCACCAAGCTGGACCACCAGCGCGCGGACTTCGACGAGACGGTGGCCATCTGCCAGCGTGTCTTCGGCGACGGCGTGCTGCCGCTGTACTTGCCGATGGCCGCCGACGACGGGTCACCGGCGGGTCTGCTCGGGCTGCTGTCGCAGCAGGTGTACGACTACTCCTCCGGCTCGAGGGTGGCAAGGCCCCCGGAGCCGGAGCATCTTCCGCTGGTCGCAGGTGCCCGGGGGGCGCTGATTGAGGGGATCATCGCCGAGTCCGAGGACGAGACCTTGATGGAGCGGTACCTCGGCGGGGAAGAGATCGACGTCGAGACGTTGGTCGCTGACCTGGAGAAGGCGGTGGCTCGTGGCACCTTCTACCCGGTCCTCGCGGTCGCCTCGCCCTCTGGTTTGGGCATGGCGGAGCTGCTGGAGGTGATTGTGGCCGGGTTCCCGTCGCCGATGGAGCACCACGTGCCGCCGGTCACCGACTTGACAGGCAAGCCCCGGGGCCCGCTGCCATGCGACGTGGGTGGGCCGCTGCTGGCCGAGGTGGTCAAGACCACCACCGACGCCTACGTGGGGCGGATCAGTCTGCTGCGGGTGTTCTCCGGGACGCTGCGCCCGGACACCGTGGTCCACGTGTCAGGGCACGCCTCGTCGTTCGCCGGCGACTCGCACGGCACCGGCCACGAGGACCATGACGTCGACGAGCGGATCACCTCGTTGTCCAGCCCGCTGGGCAAGACGCAGCGGACCGTGTCGGCTGCGGTGGCCGGCGACATCGTCGCAGTGGCCAAGCTGGTCCGTGCCGAGACCGGTGACACGTTGTCGAGCAAGGACGACCCGCTGCTCATGGAGCCGTGGATGATGCCGGACCCGCTGCTGCCGGTGGCGATCGTCGCGCACGCCAAGGCGGACGAGGACAAGCTCTCCCAGGGGCTGGCCAGACTGGTCGCCGAGGACCCGACGCTGCGGCTGGAGAACAACCCTGAGACTCATCAGCTGATCTTGTGGACGATGGGCGAGGCCCACGTGGACGTCCTGCTGGACCGCCTCCGCAACCGGTACGGGGTCGCCGTGGACAGCGTGGGCCTGCGGGTGTCGCTGCGGGAGACCTTCGCTGGGCCGGCCAAGGGACACGGCCGGCACGTCAAGCAGTCCGGCGGCCACGGCCAGTTCGCTGTCTGCGACATCGAGGTCGAGCCGCTGCCGCAGGGCACCGGACTGGAGTTCGTCGACAAGGTGGTCGGTGGGGCGGTCCCGCGCCAGTTCATCCCGTCGGTGGAGAAGGGTGTGCGGACCCAGATGGAGCGCGGCGTCGCCGGCGGGTACCCGGTGATCGACATCCGGGTGACTTTGGTGGACGGCAAGGCGCACTCGGTGGACTCCTCGGACATGGCGTTCCAGACCGCGGGTGCTCTGGCCCTGAAGGACGCCGCCGCGTCCTCGACGGTGCTGTTCTTGGAACCGGTCGACGACGTGAGCGTCCTGGTGGCCGACGAGTACGTGGGCGGGGTCATGAGTGACCTGTCGGGCCGGCGCGGCCGCGTCGGAGGCACCGAGCCGGTCGGGGCCGGCCGGACTTTGATCAAGGCGGAGGTGCCTCAGCTGGAGATCACCCGCTACGCCATCGACCTGCGGTCGATCTCGCACGGGACGGCGACCTTCACCCGGTCGTACCTGCGTCATGAACCGATGCCGGCCCAGCTGGCCGCGAGGCTTGCCTCGGAGCAGGCGTAGGAGAAGCCGGTCGAGTGCTGCGCCGGCTCGAGGTCTACCAGGCTGCGGCTAGCAGCGCTCTGGTGTCGGCCAGCAGCTGCGGCAGCACTTTGGTGTGGGCGATGACCGGCATGAAGTTCGAGTCGCCGCCCCATCGCGGGACGACATGCTGGTGCAGGTGGGCGGCGATCCCCGCGCCGGCCACCGGCCCCTGGTTGAGGCCGATGTTGAACCCCTGCGGGGCGGCGATGGCCCGCAGCGCGACCATCGCGTGCTGGGTGAACTGGGCCAGCTCGACCAGCTCGGTGTCATTCAGGTCGGTGTAGTCGGCCAGGTGCCGGTACGGGCACACCATGAGGTGCCCTGCGTTGTACGGGTACAGGTTCAGCACCGCGTACACCGTGGAGCCGCGGGCCACGATCAGCGCCTCCTCGTCCGGCAGCGCCGGCACCCGGCAGAACGGGCAGCCGTCACCTTCGGCGCCGTCGGCGGGCTTGTTCTCGCCCCGGATGTAAGCCAGCCGGTGCGGCGTCCACAGCCGGTCGAAGGCGTCGCTCACACCTGCACCCGGTCCCTGACCGCTGCGACGATCTGCTCGACGGCCTCGGCCACCGGCACCTGGTTGCGCTGGCTGCCGTCGCGGAAACGGAACGAGACCGCGCCGGCGGCCACGTCGTCGTCTCCGGCGAGGAGCATGAACGGCACCTTCTGCTTCTGGGCGTTGCGGATCTTCTTCTGCATCCGCTCGTCGGAGGCATCCACCTCCACGCGGATGCCCTCGGCTCGCAGCCGGGCAGCGACATCGTCGAGGTAGCCGATGTGGGTCTCGGCGATCGGGATGCCCACCACCTGCACCGCCGACAGCCAAGGGGGGAAGGCGCCGGCGTAGTGCTCCACCAGCACCCCGAAGAAGCGTTCTATCGAACCGAACAGGGCCCTGTGGATCATGATCGGCTGCTGGCGGGTGCCGTCGGCGGCCTGGAACTCGATCTCGAACCGCTGCGGCATCTGGAAGTCGACCTGGATGGTGGACATCTGCCAGGTGCGGCCGATGGCGTCCCGGGCCTGCACCGAGATCTTCGGGCCGTAGAAGGCGCCACCTCCCTCGTCGAGGACCAGCTCGAGGTCCTGCTTGGCTGCGGCGTCGCGAAGGGCCTGGGTGGCCTCGGCCCACTCCTGGTCGGTGCCCACTGCCTTGGCCGGTGGCCGGGTCGACAGCTCGAGGTAGAAGTCCTCCAGGCCGTAGTCACGCAGCAGGTCCAGCACGAAGGTGAGCAGCGAGTCGAGCTCGGCCGGCACCTGTTCCTTGGTGCAGAAGATGTGCGCGTCGTCCTGGGTCATGCCCCGGACCCGGGTCAGGCCGTGGATGACTCCCGACTTCTCGTACCGGTACACGGTCCCGAACTCGAACAGTCGCAGCGGCAGCTCACGGTAGGAGCGTCCCCGGCTGCGGAAGATGAGGATGTGGAACGGGCAGTTCATCGGCTTCATGTAGTACTTCTGGGCCGGCTTGCGGACGTTGCCGTCGGCGTCGTACTCCGCGTCGAGCTCCATCGGCGGGTACATGGCGTCGGCGAACCAGTCCAGGTGCCCGGAAGTCTCGAACAGGGTCGACTTGGTCAGGTGCGGTGAGTACACGAACTCGTACCCGGCCTGTTCGTGGCGTGCACGCGAGTAGTCCTCCATGACCCGGCGCATGGTCCCGCCTTTGGGGTGGAAGACCGCCAGCCCCGACCCGATCTCGTCGGGGAAGGAGAACAGGTCCAGCTCCGAACCCAGACGGCGGTGGTCACGCTTCTCGGCCTCAGCCAGAAAGTCCAGGTGGGCCCGCAGGGCTTCCTTGGACTGCCATGCGGTGCCGTAGATGCGCTGCAGCTGTGGGTTCTTCTCGCTGCCCCGCCAGTACGCGGCGGCGCTGCGGGTCAGCTTGAAGCCATTGCCGATGAGCCGGGTCGACGGAAGGTGCGGACCCCGGCACAGGTCGCTCCAGCACACCTGCCCGGACTTGGCGTCGACGTTGTCGTAGATCGTCAGCTCGCCCCCACCGACCTCGGTGGCTTCGGCGGCGTCAGCCGGCGGGGCCCCCTTGAGTCCGATCAGCTCCAGCTTGTACGGCTCGGCAGCCAGCTCCAAGCGGGCGTCGCCGTCGGTCACGACCCGGCGGGTGAAGCGCTGACCGGCCTTCACGATCTCGCCCATCCGCTTCTCAACAGCGGCCAAGTCGTCGGGGGTGAAAGGGATCTCGACGTCGAAGTCGTAGTAGAAGCCGTTCTCGATCGGCGGCCCGATCCCGAGCCTGGCCTGCGGGAACAGCCCCTGCACTGCCTGGGCCAGGACGTGAGCGGTGGAGTGCCTCAGGACTGCCAAACCCTGCGGGCTGTCGATCCGCACGCCTTCCACGACGTCCCCGTCGGCGACCGGAGTCGACAGGTCGACCAGGTCCCCTCCGATGCGTGCCACCACGACGGCGCGGTCGTCAGCGAACAGCTGCGCCGCCGTCGTCCCGGACGTCGCCGATCGCAGGTGGCCGTCCAGAGTGAAACTGACATCGGTGGGCACCGGGACTCCTCAGCGGCTGGGAATGGCGGCCTCGATCGTAGCGACCGGCGTCCAGCGCAAGACATCGGATAAGTCCCAGGTGCGGGCAACGGGGTACCCGCGGGAACTCAAGTGACCCGAAGCGGAACCCGCTACCCCACCCCTACGGCGCCTCCGCGGGAACCGGCGAAGCCGGCAACCGATTCGAATCCGGCCATCGCGGGGCGAGAGGCTCCAGCTGAAGCCGCGCTAGTGCCGGTCAGTGATCGGCGGCGCCCTCGATGACCGTCCAGTAGTGAACGGACAGCCGAAGCCGGCGACCACCCTCAACGGTGATCGAGATCGACCCGTCCGACTGGTGGGTCACCTCGGCAGTCTCGAAGAACTCGTTGTCGCAGGTGCGGATGATGAATGCCATGACACCGACCCTTGCAGTGCGCCCGGGCTGAGTCGAGAACCCGATGCGATGACCTGGACGCCGGTGACCGGATCCGGCCACCACCGCAAATCCACGACCAGCACGCAGCGGGCTCCCCGTCCACCACCGCCAGCGAGCCGGCGGAAGGCCTCGAGTCGAAAGCGAGCTCGCTCTCGCGCACCAGGCCTCGTCTGGCGCCTTTCTGAGGGCGCTGGCGGAGTCTCGCGTCACCAGCGACAGTGACCGTCCGTAGCGCGTGTGGATACGGAGCGTCACCCCAATGTCACAGCTTCACTCGGAGCAGGCACGCCCCGACCCGGAAGTCGGCGCTCTGTTCGGGTCTAGGCCTCGGTGAGTGCCCGCGGCTCGATCCAGGCCAGCACGAGCGTGGGCAGCCCCGGGATGTCGAGGCTGACCGGCATCGCGAACTGCCCGAACCGAGAAGACGTCCGTAGCCGATCTTGCGGGCAAGCTGCCTCAAACGATCAGAGGCCGGATCCCAGGAACTCGGATCCAGCCTCTGATGACCGGCGGTCTTGCGTGGGCGGTACTGGGATCGAACCAGCCACCTCCTCGGCGCGAACCGGGGGTTGCCAAACACTCCCGCCGCTACCAGGTGTCGTCCGCAAGCCCAGATCCGTACCGCCTGTCCACGTCAATGTGCTACATTGAAGAACATGAGTGAAGTTGGCATCCGGGCCCTGAAGCAGAACGCATCTGCCGTCGTCGCTCAGGCCGCCACCGGGGAGACAGTGACGGTCACCGACAGAGGGCGACCGGTCGCCCAGATAACCGCAATCCCCTCCTCTCGTCTCCGACGCCTGGTGGACTCAGGCGAGGCTCGCCCGGCACGGCACAGCATCAACGACTTGTCCGCTCCCGAGCGCGGCCCAAATCTGACCAAGGAACTGACGGCGATGAGAGACGCGCAGCGGTACTAACCGTGGCCTACTACCTTGACACCTCGGCGCTTGCGAAGCTCGTCGTGGCCGAAGCAGAGACCTCAGCCCTGCGTGCGTGGCTTGCCGCGTCGGACCGCACCCCAGTGTCGTGCGACCTGGCACGGACCGAGTTGCTGCGGGCGGTCCGTCGCGCCGCCCCTGACCGTGTCGCCCAAGCGCGGGCGGTGCTTGACTCGATCATCTTGATGAAGGTCACCACCGAGACGTTCGAGCAAGCAGGCCGTCTTGGCCCGACCGTGTTGCGTACCCTCGACGCGGTTCACCTCGCAGCCGCCCTTGACCTCGGGGACGACCTGGACGGGATGGTCACCTACGACGATCGGCTTGCCGAGGCCGCCCAGTTCAACGCAATTCCGGTCACCGCTCCCGCCTGAGCCGTGCGCGAGTTGGGCCCCACCTGCCGGTCTGCCCGACCGACCTGGACGCCAGATCTGAGCAGTCACAAACCCGTGATCCACGGCGCACGGGGCCGAGATGGAGGCACCCGAGAGCGAGCGGAGTCCTGGCCCACCCCGACAATCGGCCGGCCGACGAGCTCGTCCAGCGAGGGGCCACCGAAGACCACCCAGGGATGTC
>Ga0075029_100002243_pt1 | contig 10995 bp, 9 predicted proteins | sample LitLauG_LLR_2013_FD_71391 | JGI IMG/M metagenome (GOLD analysis project Ga0075029, IMG submission 71391) | Freshwater sediment microbial communities from North America - Little Laurel Run_MetaG_LLR_2013 | ecosystem: Environmental > Aquatic > Freshwater > Creek > Sediment | place: USA...
CGTACGAGAAGCAAGTTCGCCAGCAGCAAGACGCGCACTGAAACGTTTCCCGACAATCCGTGATTACCGGATCACGTCCTACGCATCCATTTGTCCGCCCGGAAATCACGATTTTCGACCGAAGTTTTTCATGAGACTTTATGGGCTCGTACGTGTTTGGTCTGCCCAGAAGGATTCGTTATAATCCTTGTCGCGACTTGCGTGCCCTCCTGTCCTTGCCCGCCCGGATGGGTGCGCAGTGGTTCTCGTCTGGTGGGGCCAATAAAGCGACATTCCGTTTCTGGATAAAGCGAGACTGTGGAAGAGCAAATACATCGGTCCCATGACCATCGGGACACCGAGGATGTTGTTGTCGTTGGAAGCTCTGCAGCTGGCCTCTACACGGCGGCCCGGGTTGCCCGGGGCGGGCGCCGCGTCTCTGTGCTTGAAGCGAAGGCTACTTCCGAACCCGCACCGCGCACCCTCATCGTCACCGATTACTTCAAGAATCAGATCAGCCAATCCGCGCGCTCTAGCATTCTGAATGAAATCCGGCGGTTCGAACTCTTCACTGATGGGCGCTCCGCACAAATCACATTAAAGCAGCCGGATTTGATCATCGAGCGTTCTCGCCTGATTCGTTCACTCACGGAAGAAGCCGTCCACGCCGGTGCCGACTTGCGCTATGACACCAGGTTTCTGGACCTTTCACCGAACGCCAAGGGCCTGCATGTACAGGTGGACCAGGGCGGGAAGCAGGAAGAATTGCACGCCGCCAGCGTCGTGGGCGCTGATGGCGCCACGAGTCGTGTCGCGCGAGCGGCGGGCTGGCCGCCGGTTGAGACTGTTCCCCTGGTGCAGGCTGTGGTGAAGTTGCCAAAAGATTGCTCTCCGGACACCACGCGAGTCTGGTTTATCCCCGATGACACGCCATATTTTTATTGGATGATTCCTGAATCAGCAGAACGCGCTGCCGTTGGCGTGATCGGCGAGCAGGGGCGCGCCACGAAGGCTTGCTTCGACCGGTTCCTGGAGAAGAAGGGATTCGAGCCTTTGGAATGGCAGGGAGCCCGCATACCGGTTTACAAAAAATGGGTCCCCGTGCAGCGTATCGTTGGGAGCGGCGAAGTTTATCTGGTAGGCGATGCGGCAGCGCAAGTGAAGGTCTCGACAGTAGGAGGTATTGTCACCGGTTTTCGCGGCGCCCGAGGAGTGGCCGATGCCATCTTGCGCCGAGGTACCTCTGAACTCCGCCGGTTGCGCCGCGAATTGGGCACCCACTGGCTGATCCGGCGCGCCCTGCACGATTTCAAGCAGGAGGACTACTCGCGGCTGGTGGACTTGCTGAATGCCTCGGCCCGCGAATCGCTTGGCGAAATCAATCGAGATGAGTCCACGCGGCTTTTGTGGAGCGTCGTCCGGCGACAGCCGAAGCTTATGCTTCTGGGGCTTCGCGGGTTGCTGCTCGGCAAGAGATAGGGCTCGCGACAGGTGTGATTGACGGCGCATCCCCCCGATTTCCCCCGGGAGCGGCAGCCCTTGACCCCATAATAGAGTCAGGATTCGAACTGCCCGTTGGCAACAGAGGAGATACGAACGTGCGTCTGACGGTAATCGGTTGTGGCTACGTGGGACTTGTAACCGGGGCGTGCCTTGCCGCGGCCGGTCATGAAGTTTTCTGCACGGACATTGATGAAAATCGAATCGCGCAATTGAAGGCCGGGAAGGTTCCCATCTACGAGGAACACCTCGACGAAGTCCTGCAACGCGCCGCAAAAGAGAAGAAGATCAGTTACACCACGAACACGGGCGAGGCTATCCGCGCAGGCGAAGTGATTTTCATCTGCGTTGGCACGCCGCCGAAGGAAACGGGCGAAGCCGATCTTTCCGCCATTGATCATGTTGCCCGGCAGATCGCGATGGAAGCACGCACACCCAAGTTGGTCGTGGAAAAAAGCACGGTCCCTGCGCTTACCGGCGTGCAACTCCAGAAAGCCCTGGCCGCTTACTCCCCCGATGGCAACGTTAAATTCCAGGTTGCCTCCAACCCTGAATTCCTGCGGGAAGGCACGGCCGTTGGAGACTTCTTCCATCCCGATCGCATCGTGGTGGGCGTCGAAGACGACAAAAGCGCTGCCATGCTGCGGGAAATCTATCGACCGATTCTGGAGCGGCACTTTCACTGCCCAATCCACGCTGGCAAGTGCCCGGAGGGCGCTCGGGGCGAACTCCTGGTCACCACAATCAGCAGCGCGGAGCTCATCAAGCACGCCTCGAACTCGTTTCTCGCGCTGAAGATCAGCTATGCAAACGTAATCGCCGATCTTTGTGAGCGCATTGGCGCCGACGTCGAAGAAGTCACCCATGCCATGGGCATGGATCCGCGCATCGGCACACAATTTCTCAAGGCAGGCCTTGGGTTCGGGGGCTTCTGTTTTCCGAAGGATATTCAGGCGTTCATTCATCTCTCCGCCGCGGTGGGCGTGGACTTCGATATGTTAAAGGCCGCGGAGCGCGTCAACAAACAGCGCATTGACAAATTCTTTGAAAAAGTTCACAAGGCGCTCTGGGTGGTCCGTGGAAAACGCGTCGCGGTTCTCGGCCTGGCATTCAAGGCCAACACCGATGACATTCGGTTTGCGCCTGCTTTGGAAGTGATTCGGCGATTGCTGGAGGAAGGCGCGCACGTACAGGCCACCGACCCGCAGGCCATGGCGCGCACAAAAGCTATTTATCCAACTATTTCTTATTTTGAAGATCCGCTTGAGGCGTTAAGCGGCGCCGATGCAGCACTGGTCTGCACGGAATGGCCAGCCTACAAGAAAATCGACTGGGAAAAAGCCGGACACAAGATGAGCCGCCGCCTGGTGATTGACGGCAGGAACTTACTCGACTCCAAGAAAATGCAGGCGCTGGGGTTTGAATACTATTCGTTCGGGCGTTCCTGAACTCGCGGGACTCTGTCCAGCTTGCCGTGGCCGATAGTCCCTTCAGCGAGTAGCGGCCAACTTTGCGTATTGCTCCTTGAAATAAGTCAGTGTAAGACGCAATCCCTCTTCCAGGCTGACTTTAGGTTCCCACCCCAATAACTTCTTTGCTTTGGAAATGTCCGGGCGCCTCTGTTTCGGATCATCCTCGGGCAGCGGTTCATGAACAATGCGCGGCGGATTGGGAAACTCTGCACGAATGCGCTCCGCAAACTCCAGAATAGTCAGTTCGATAGGATTGCCGATATTCGTGGGGAGATGCTCATCGGACTGGCAGAGGCGGAAAATTCCGTCGATCAGATCTGATACATAACAAAAACTCCGCGTCTGCTTCCCTTCCCCAAAAACGGTCAGCGGTTGTCCGCTTAACGCCTGGTAGACAAAATTGGGCAGCGCACGGCCATCCTTTAAACGCATCCGCGGGCCATAAGTATTGAATATGCGCACGATGTGCGTGTCTACCCCGAGGTGCCGGTGATACGCCATGGTGGTAGCTTCGGCAAAACGCTTCGCTTCGTCGTAAACACTTCGTGGGCCAATGGGATTCACGTGTCCCCAATACGACTCACTCTGTGGCGAAATATCCGGATCTCCATAGCACTCGCTGGTGGAAGCAAGCAGGAACTTTGCTTTCTTCTCATGGGCCAGGTCCAGCGCGTGCATCGTCGCAATGGACCCGACTTTCAGCGTTTCAATAGGAAATTTCAGATAGTCGGGTGGGCTCGCGGGCGAAGCAAAATGAAAAACGTAGCCCACATCCCCGGGAACGCGCAGTGGTTCGTTTACATCCTTCTTTTCAAACTGGAATTTCGAATTCCCCTTCAAGTGCGCGATGTTGATCTCACTGCCGGTGATCAAATTGTCCAGCGCCAGGACTTCCCAACCCTCTGCGAGCAAGCGGTCGCACAGATGTGACCCCAGAAAACCCGCTCCTCCGGTAACCACCGCTCTCATTCGGCCTCCGATGTGTTTCAAAAAGGTAAAGTTTAGCGTGCTCAGGGGAACTTTAGCCAATCGAATTCTCAGATTTGCGCCCGAGGATTCGGCGGATTAGCATGAATAGGCGTGAAGCGGTCGCCCACGCAACATTTCCCATGGTACCGATCCAGGCCACAATCCTGCCAGATTACCCGCGCCGCAATCCACGTCCGCGGATTTGGCTTTTATTCCTTTTTTTCGTAATGGCAATGGGAATTCTTGCTTTCCGCAACCTGGGCCGCTGGTTGGATCACGAAGACCCCCTCCAGAAAGCCGCAGCGATTGCAGTTCTCAGCGGCCGGATACCCGACAGAGCACTCGAAGCCGCCAAGCTCTATAAACAGGGTTATGCGCCTCAGGTCTGGCTATCGTATTCCGGTGAGCCCGGAGCAACGCTGCAAAAGTATTCCGTCCCTTACGCGGGTGAAGAAACCTACGACCGGCTGCTGCTCCTGCACGAGGGCGTTCCCGAGAGCGCTATCCATGTGTTGGATCCGCCCATCGTGAACACCGCCGATGAAATGCACACCTTTGGGCTGGCACTTCGAAAAGAGAACTTGCACCGAATCATCATCGTCACCTCCAAGGTGCACACACGGCGCGCCGCGACTCTATGGAGAAGGTTCTCCTCCCAGGATGGAGAAGCGATCGTGCATGGCGTGACTGGGGATGAAGAGATGGTCGCGCACTGGTGGCGAAGCACCAGCGGGAGTTTGGATGTTTTGCGGGAAGTGCTGGGATTGTTGAATGCCTGGGCGGGACTTCCTCTGCAGCCTGCCAGCCGCTGAGCGGCCATCTTAAAAAAAGAAGAAGCGTTTCTTTTTGCGGCGCTCCGAACTGGTTGCCGCCTCCGGTACGTAAGGCAGCGGCTCGCCATGGAATGCCGCGCGGGGATTATCCACGAGCAAGGCCTGCGCGACGGACTCGCCGCGCTCCTTGGCGATCGCTTCAAATGCAAATCGCAGCTTCACCGGGCGCCGGCCCGTATTGTGCCCGTCGCTGGAAATGAAGTGCACCAAGCCCTGTCGGATCCAGGTCCAGGCATCTTCCTGTGCGCCCGCCCCGAAAACGCCGCTCAGAGAGCCTGCAGTCACCTGAACGAAACATCCCAGACGCACCCAGGACATCAGCCGTTCGGGTTGCGCGCGCAAAATACTGTTGCGCTCGGGATGCGTAACGATCGGCCGCAGGCCCATCAAGTGCAGTTCATGCAGCGTTTGATCCATTGATGGCGGAATCGAAAACTCATTGAACTCCACCAGCAGATAATCCTTCTGATTGATGCAGTAGGGAGCAGATTCCTTCTTCAGCAGAGTGAGGTTCTCGTGGTCGAGATGAAAGTCGCAGCCGGTCGCCAGAGTCAGGCGTCCCTCTATATGTTTCTGGAGTTCATCGCGTGCCGCCCGCACCTTGGCAAAATTGAAGCGATAGTTCGCACAAGCGTGCGGCGTGGCCACCAGGTGGGTGATGCCGTCGAGAATGGCATCCTCTGCCATGGCTAGGGAATCTTCGATTGTCTTCGCGCCGTCGTCTAAACCCGGCAGAATGTGGCAGTGCAGATCAATCATCTACCTGTAGTATGCGTCATCGGCGCCACACAGAGAAGACCTGCCAGACTCCCAGCAAAAACATCAACGCAGCAAACACTTGCCGCATGCGCAGGGGATTCAATTTGCTGGCCAGAATCCCGCCGAGAATTCCCCCCAGAAAAACTCCGGGAATCAACAGCAGCCCGGTCTGCCAATTCACATACCCCGCTTTCCAGTACATCAGGAAGGCCAGAAGACCGGTCGGAGGGATGAGCGCCACCAGGCTGGTGCCCTGTGCCCGGTGTTGATTGAATCCGAATAGCAGACTCAACAGTGGAACCAGCAGCACGCCGCCGCCGATGCCGACCATACCCGCAGCGACGCCACAGAAACCCGCAGTGAGTAAAATTCCGCCCGCGCGCCAAAAACTCTTAATTGACAGATGTTCTTGCGAGGGTTCCGTTTTCTTGCCTGAGGATGTTTTCCGCCAGAGCAGGATTGCCGACAGCATCAGAAATGCGCCGAATACTCCCTTCAGGATGTTCGAAGGCATGGGCACGGCGATCTTTCCGCCGACATACCCGCCCAACAAAAATCCGAACGCACAATAAATACCCGCGCGTAAGTCCACGAGTTGATTTTTCCAATATTGCCGCAATGCCCCAAGTCCGATGGGTGGCAGAAGGATGAAGAGCGAAGTCCCTTGCGCCAGATGCTGGTCATAATGCAGCAGATAAACCATCGCGGGAACGAGCACGACGCCGCCGCCGATGCCCAGCAGACCCACCAGAATTCCCACGGTGAGCCCCAGCGCCAGAATGAGAAGGATGTCCACGGTTCCGAATAACCTGCGGAAGTCAGAAATTGCGCAGACTTGCGTCGCCTATCTTGCCTTCTCTGCTTCAGGTTTGGCAAACGGAACTCGGTCTCTCGATTCAACAAAGTCAATGTGAAAAAATTGAAACCTGGCGACTGGCTAATTCTGGGTAAGCGCCAGAAGCTGCTATATTACTAATGGCTGTTGGTCCCCAGGCCCAATCGCGTCAACCAGATCAGATCGACATCAGGAGCTTCATCCCCTCTCATGGCTACGGATAGACGACCGGAATTTTTCAAGGGTGCACAGCTCAAAGTCGCCATCATCGGCTGCGGTTACGTCGGACTTCCTCTTGCGTTGCGTTTCGCCGAGGCCGGCCACAAGGTCACCGGATTTGATACCGATCCCGAAAAAGTAAGAATGCTGAATGCCGGCAAGTCTTACATCGATCACATTCCGCAGACCAAGATCCAGCAGTTCGTCAATAGCCGCCATTTCAATGCCGTCTCCGATTTTTCAAAGCTAAGAGAAGCGGACGCCATTCTGATCTGCGTGCCTACGCCATTGAATGAATATCGCGAACCGGACTTGAGCTACGTGGAAAACACCGCCAAGGCCATTCAGCCGCATCTGGTGAAGGGACAACTGGTAGTTCTGGAATCCACCACATATCCCGGCACCACGGAAGAACTCGTACTGCCCATCTTGGAAAAGAGCGGGCTGCGCTGCCCGATCGCCAGTGGCCCGGATAATGAGAGCATGCCCCTGGACTTTTTCCTGGCGTTTTCGCCCGAGCGCGAAGATCCCGGCAACAAGCAGTTTGGGCTGGCGCAGATTCCCAAAGTTGTGGGTGGCGTGAATCCACCGAGCGGACGCGCTGCGCAGGCGCTTTACGCACAGGTGGTCGCGCGCGTCATTCCGGTTAGCTCCACGCGCGCCGCGGAGATGACCAAGCTTCTCGAGAACATTTTCCGCTGCGTCAACATCGCCCTGGTGAACGAACTGAAACTCCTCTGCCTGCGCATGGGCGTGGATGTCTGGGAAGTGATTGATGCGGCTGCAACCAAGCCCTTCGGCTTTATGCCCTTTTATCCCGGCCCGGGACTTGGCGGGCATTGCATCCCGGTGGATCCGTTCTATCTCTCCTGGAAGGCGCGCGAATACGATTTCTCAACGCGCTTTATCGAACTCGCCGGCGAGATCAACACCTCCATGCCGTATCACGTTGTGGAATCCATCGCCGAAGCCCTGGACATGCAAAAAAAGAGCCTGCGCGGCTCCAAGCTGCTGATTCTCGGCGTGGCTTACAAAAAAGATGTGGACGATTTGCGCGAATCGCCGACCCTCAAAATCATGGAAATTCTTCAGAAGCGCGGCGTCACCTTTGATTATAACGACCCTTATTTCCCGCAGCTCCACAAGATGCGCCACTACGATTATTCGAACATGAAGTCCGTGCCTTTGAATCCGGAGACGCTAGGTCAATACGATGCCGTGGTGATCGCCACCGATCATTCCACCTACGACTATGGCGCGATTGTGGATGCTTCGAAACTGGTCATTGACACGCGCAATGCCACGCGCCGCGTCATCCGGCACCGCGCCAAGATTGTTCTCTGTTAAGGCTTGTCGCTCTGCTGCGCGTGGATTAGCGGACTTTCGTCAATTCCACGCTCGCCGTGGCCACCGGCAACACCGCCTCCATTAGCACTGGCAAACGTTCCTGGTCCTGCGAAATATAAAGCAGGAAGTGGGCATCCTTCATCTCTGTTCCGTTGTCCATCACGTGAATTTCGATCTTTGTGGCAGCAAATTTCCCGGCCGTTACACTGACACTGAGATCCCGGGCCACCAGCACCGCTCGCACGTCGTATAGCTTGTGCCCATCGAACACCGGCGAACGCACTTCCTTCACCTTGTTCCAATCCATGCCGCGCAGGTACATCAACGTTCCGATCGGGTCTCGCGTGCCCGGCAAAACGCGCGCCGCGACGGCATCCGGCGGCGCCGGATCCTTGCTCGAAGAAACCATTCTCTCCACTGTATCCACTTTCTGTCCGCGCTCGCTCAAATGGAGTTCGTATTGCAGACTGGCGAGATTCGAGGTTTCGCTATAAGAGTCGAATTGGTCATCCAGTTCGAACACCATTCGATAGGGATTCTCGGTGTGGGCAAATGCCTGCAGATGCCATGCATTCTTGCCGTCGAAACTGCGGCGATCCCCCACTTTCACGGTAAGGTTCGCGACCGTGCTGTTCAACTTGGTCACACTTGCGGCAAAATTCAAAACCTCTCCGCTACGCGGTGAAAAACCGGGGGCCTCCACTCGGTTTGCTTCTCCAACCGCTGGAACGCCCGGTGTGGCAGCGCCTATGTTCGGCGCTCCCAATGCGGGTGGCGCGCTGTGCGGCCTTTCCACGATTTTGGGCGCAACCACCGAGACCCGATGACTCGCCCTGTAATATCGAAACGCCCAAAACGTCCCTGCATACAGAACTGCCGCTACCAGCAGCACCATAAATATTCGCTTCCACATACTTTTTGTATGCCGCTCCCGATTTTCGGCGCATTCGCGTTGCTCTCTCATCGTACAATAAGATGTCTTTCGCGGCAGGAGGCGGAGCGCATGCGGTACCTGGTTACGGGCGGAGCCGGATTTATCGGCTCGAATACGGTTGACGAACTCGTACGCCGGGGCCATGGTGTCGTTGTTCTCGATGACCTTTCGTCCGGCAAGGAAGACAATCTTGCCGACGTCCGCAGCAAAATCACGTTCATCAAGGGCTCCATCAACGACCTGGAGATTGTCCAGAAGGCGATGCTCCAGGCCGACAATGTCCTCCATCTCGCCGCGCGCACCTCTGTGCCGCGTTCGGTCAAGGATCCAATTGAAACCAACCGTGTCAACGTGGATGGCACACTGAATGTCCTTGTTGCCGCGCGCGACAACAAGGTCAAGCGCGTGGTCCTGGCCGCTTCCTCTTCTGCGTACGGCGATACCCCCACGCTCCCGAAATCCGAGGATATGCAGCCCGTTCCGATTTCCCCTTACGGTGTTACCAAATATGTCGGCGAGCTCTACGCGCAAACATTCGGGCGCTGCTACGGACTCGAAAATGTCTGCCTTCGCTATTTCAATATCTTCGGCCCGCGCCAGGATCCCGACTCTCCTTACTCCGGTGTCCTCTCGCGTTTTGCCGCCGCTTTTCTGGAGTCGACGCAACCCGTCATCTTCGGTGACGGCGAACAAACGCGCGACTTCACCTACGTCGACAATGCGGTTACGGCAAATATCCTGGCCTGCGAAGCTCCGGCCGCTTCCGGCAGAACGTTTAACGTCGGCACTGGACAACGCGTCTCGCTGAATCAGGTTCTGCGGTTGCTTCAGCAAATCGCCGGAAAAAACCTCGAGGCAAAGTACGAATCCGCGCGAGAGGGAGACATCCGCGACTCGCTCGCGGACATTCAACTCGCCCACGAGGTTCTGGGTTACGAACCGGCAGTGCCCTTCGAAGAAGGCCTGCAGCGCACCTATGCTTGGTATCAAGCGCAACAAGCCAAGAAAGTCGCTGACTGATTTATCCTCACGTCTTCGGATTCGTCCGGCCCCCGCTGGCCTACACGCGCTACAATTCCGGCGAACCACATGCTAGGCTAGCACTTCATTTCCATGGACCGATTCGCCGAGTGAACCGACTCCTCCTCCATCCCGTTCTGAGCCGCGGCTTCCGCCTTTGCTCGCTTGCCTTGCTGACGATGCTGATCGCCTCCGCGAGTTCTTCGCAACAAGTTCCCACCCATCCTGGCACGGGGACCATCGCCGAAATCACAGCTCGTGGCGCGCAACGCCGCGTTGGGAATCTCTATGTCGCTGATGACGACGTCGAAATCACTTACGGCGAAATGCGTTTGCGCGCCGACCACGTGGAGTACGACGATTCCACGTCGCAGGCCCTGGCCCGCGGCCACGTCGTCTTTGATTTTCAAAACCAGCATCTTGAGGGCGACGAAGGCACCTACAACGTCGCCACCGGCAAAGGCGTTTTCAAAAATGTGCACGGCTTCCTGAAGCTCGAGCGCCGCCCCAATCCGCGCATGCTCATTTCGCGCAACCCGCTCTATTTCGAGGCCCAGGAAGTCGATCGCCTCTCCGACGATGTCTATGTCATCAAGCATTCCTGGATCACCATCTGCGATCCCGTAAAGCCCACCTGGCAGTTTTATGCCCCTAAGGCCAAGATCACCGTCCAGAAACAGATCGCCATGGTCAATTCCAATTTCCGCGTCTTGCGCGTGCCCCTGGTTTGGCTGCCCTACGCAACCGCGCCCGCGGGTGAGCATATCCGGCAATCTGGTTTTCTTTTGCCGGTCATCGGCAACAGCAATCAAAAGGGATTCGTGCTCGGCGACGCTTTCTACTGGGCTCCGCGCCCGTGGTTTGATACCACGCTCGGCTTCGAGTACTTCAGCCGCCGCGGCACGGCGCAGCGCGGTGAGGTCCGCGCCCGCCCGTTTGAGAACACCTCGATTCAGTACGACTATTTCGGCGTTATCGATCGCGGCCTGCCGCAGGCCAGCGGTCCGCCCATCAATCAGGGTGGCCACCAGCAGACCGTGGAAGTACAGTCGCTGTGGAAGCACGGCTGGCGATTTGTAGCCGATGTCAACGAACTCTCTTCATTGACCTTCCGGCTGGCCTTTTCCG
>Ga0075029_100002245_pt1 | contig 10992 bp, 6 predicted proteins | sample LitLauG_LLR_2013_FD_71391 | JGI IMG/M metagenome (GOLD analysis project Ga0075029, IMG submission 71391) | Freshwater sediment microbial communities from North America - Little Laurel Run_MetaG_LLR_2013 | ecosystem: Environmental > Aquatic > Freshwater > Creek > Sediment | place: USA...
CGAATGCCCCCGCCGCGATCTGCTCGCTGCTCGCAGCGACGCCGCTTTGACCCCACGTATCGAGCAATCTCGTTTCGCTGCACCTACATCCAATTCCCGCGCTTCGTTCCGAGGTTATCCCGTGAAAACCAACTCCCTGGCGCCCGACATCCCGACGGCTTCCTCCCGCATTTGCACTTTCGCATCCTGCTCGATTCTCGTTTTGGTCCTCCTCGCCTTCTCATCCCCGACTTTTGCACAGGACCAGGCTCCACCTGCGGAAGCTCCGCCGCAATCGCTGTCCACCGCAGCCCCGCCAGGCGCGCCTCTGACCATCACGCTCCAAGACGCCCTGCAACGCGCCCGCATAAACGACCCGCAATACCGCTCCGCCCTCACCGATCTCGGCCTCGCCCGCCAGGACCGCGTTCAGTCCCGAGCCGGACTTCTGCCCAACGTGAACTACAACACCTCATTCATCTACACCGAGGGCATCGGCAAGCAGTCTCTGAACTGCCTGAACACCTCCACCGGATGCCCCAGTTCCCGCTTCATCGCTAACAACGGCGTGCACGAATACACCAGCCAGGGCGATGTGCATCAAAGTATTTCTTTGACCAATGTTGCCGACTACCGCCGCGCCTCCGCCCGGCTGTCGCAGGCCAGGGCCAAAGCCGAAATCGCCACCCGCGGCCTCGTCGTCACCGTTACGCAGGCCTATTACGGCCTCGTCGTCGCCGAGCGCAAGTACTCCACTGCACAGCGCGCGCAAGCCGAGGCCGCCCACTTCCTAAAGATCACCGGCCAACTGCAGAACGGCGGCGAAGTCGCCCGCGCCGACGTCATCAAAGCCCGCATCCAGTCGCAGCAGAAGGATCGCGACCTGCAGGAAGCCCAGCTCGACATGGAGCGCAGTCGCCTCGATTTAGCCGTGCTGCTCTTTCAAGATTTCAATCAGGACTTCACCGTCGTCGACGACTTGCAGACCGCCGAACCGCTGCCCAGCTTTCTCGAGGTCGAGACCACGGGTAAGAAGAACAATCCCGAACTCCGCGCCGCGCTCAGCGCCTACCAGGCGTCCAGCCACGAAGTCTCCGCCGCCTGGGGAGGCCTGCTGCCCTCCCTCAGCGTCGACTTCTTCTACGGCATCGATTCCAATCACTTCGCCACGCGCACCGACGGCATTCGCACCCTCGGCTACTCCGGCGTCGCCACCCTGCAGATTCCCATCTTCAGTTGGGGCTCGGATTACAGCAAACTGAAGCAGGCCGAACTGCGCCGCGATCAGGCGAAAGTCGAGCTGACCTTCGCCCAGCGCCAACTGCTCGCCCATCTGCGCCAGTACTACAATGAGGCCAACATCGCCCGCGCCGAGATGGAGTCTCTCGCCAGCTCCGCCGAAATGGCCGCCGAGAGCCTGCGCCTCACCAACATGCGCTACCAGGCCGGAGAATCCACCGTCCTCGAAGTTGTCGACGCGCAGAACACTTTGACCCAGGCCCGCGGCTCTTTCGACGATGGCCAGTCGCGCTATCGCGTTGCTGTCGCAACCTTGCAAACGCTCACAGGGAACTTCTAGAGGAATGAACTACTTCAACTTGCTTCCGAACCCAGGCAGTCGCAGAAGCCGTCGCCGAACGGCGCTGGCACTCGCGGCCATCGCTGCTTCGCTTCTCTCCGGATGTTCCTCCGAGAAGGGCGACAAAGAACCCACGGTGACAGTACAAGTCGCTCGCGTGGAAAAAACCACTATCGAGCACGCCATCACCACTCAGGCGATTCTGTTCCCCCGCGCCCAGGCCGCGATCGTGCCCAAGATCAGCGCCCCGGTGCAGAAGTTCCTGGTCAAGCGCGGCAGTCCCGTGAAGCAAGGCCAACTGCTCGCTGTCCTTGAAAATCGCGATCTCGCCGCCGCCGCGCAGGACACCAAAGGCGCCTACGATCAGGCTCAGGCTACCTACGAAAACACCACCGCCGCCGGCCTGCCCGAAGAAATTCAAAAGGCCGAGGCCGACGCGCAAGGAGCCAAGCAAGCGCTCGACGCCCAGGAACAGGTCTTCCAAAGCCGCCAGAAACTTTTCGACGAAGGCGCGCTGCCCCGCAAAGAACTCGACCAGTCTCGCGTCGATATCACTCAGGCGCGCAATCAGTACGCAATTGCCAAGAGACACGTCGACTATCTGGTGGCCAAAGGCAAGGAGCAGGAACTCAAAGCCGCCGCCGGACAACTCGAATCCGCCAAAGGCAAATACATGGGCGCGCAGGCGCAACTCAGCTACTCGGAAATTCGCAGCCCCATCGACGGCTTCATCACCGACCGCCCCCTTTATCCCGGTGAAATGGCCGCCGCCGGAACTGCGCTGCTCACGGTCATGGATCTCTCCTCCGTCATCGCCAAGGCGCACATCCCGCAAAGCGAGGCAGCATATCTCAAAGTCGGTAACGAGGGGACAATCACCGCCCCCGGCCTCGAAAAGCCCATCGCAGGCAAAGTCACCGTCGTAAGCCCCGCCCTCGACCCCAACAGCACCACGGTAGAAGTCTGGCTCGAGGCCAAAAATCCCAAGCATGAATTGAAGCCCGGCACCAGTATCCAACTTTCGCTCACCGCGCAGACCGTGAAAGACGCGCTCGTCGTTCCCGCGAACGCAGTGCTGACCGCCCCCGACGGAACCACCTCGGTCATGGTCGCGGGCTCTGACAACCTCGCCCATCAAACGCCCGTGAAAATCGGTATTCGCAACGGCGATGATATTCAGATCACCGAAGGCGTCACGGAAAACGACAAGGTCATCTCCTCCGGAGCCTTCGGCTTGCCCGACAAGACCAAGATTCAGATTGAGGCAGCGCCGGCAGAAGGCGGCGAAGCCAAGCCCTCTGCCGAGGGATCGAAGGAAGGATCAAAAGCCGGAGCAAAAGAAGACTCGAAAGAAGAACCCAAGACTCCCAGTAAGGGATCGAGTGACAAATAACCGCTGCGGAGCCTCTGCGTGAACTCAACCACGACCGAAACTCAAACCAAAGAAGCCTCCCGCCCCCGCCACTGGATGGAGCAGCACTCGCGTCCGCTCATCTTCCTCATCCTGACGCTGGCGCTGCTCGGCGCCTACCTCGCCTTCAGCATCCCCGTGTCGGTGTTTCCGCAAACCAATTTCCCGCGCGTGCTCATCGCGGTCGACAACGGCGTCATGCCCATCGACCAGATGACGGTCACCGTAACCCGTCCCCTCGAAGAAGCCGTCAACAGCGTCCCCGGACTGCTCAACGTCCGCTCCATCACCAGCCGCGGCTCCGCCGAGATCGACCTCTACTTCCGCTGGGACGTCGACATGTTCCAGACGCTGCAATACGTGAACGCCGCCATTTCGCGCGTGCAGCCCGAGCTTCCCGCCACCGCCAAGATCGAGGCTCACCGCCTCACCTTCGCCGCCTTTCCCATCATCGGATACAGCCTCACCTCCGACAGCATGCCGCAGACCAAGCTGTGGGAGCTCGCCACCTACGATATGAAGCCGCGGCTCAACCGCCTCGACGGCGTTTCCACGGTCATCATTCAGGGCGGGCAGGAACCGGAATTCCACATCGTTCCTGATCCCGCCAAACTGCTCGCCGCCAACGTCACCGTGCAGGACATTCTCGATGCCGTGCAGAAAACCAACCTCATCGATTCCCCCGGCCTGATCGAGCGCAACCACCAGCTCTATCTCGGTCTGATCAACGGCCAGGTGCGCACGCCTGAAGAAATTGCCAACGCCGTCGTCAAAAGCACACCCACCGGAATCCCGGTCCGCATCGGCGACATCGCCACCGTCGAGCCTAGCGTTAAACCCGTCTACACCGTCGTCACCGCCAACGGCAAGCCCGCCGTGCTGTTAAATATTAATCGCCAGCCCGACGGCAACACCGTCGCGGTGGCGCAGGAAGTTCACGACCAGATCGAGCAGATCCGCAAGGCCCTCCCGCCCGGCGTTCACATCGAGCCTTTCTATGATCAGTCGATCATCGTCGGCGATTCGATCAAAAGCGTGCGCGACGCCATTCTGCTCGGTCTCATTCTCGCCTCCATCATCCTCGTCGTCTTCCTGCGCGATTGGGGAACTTCCCTCGTCGCCGGCTTAGTCATTCCCGTCACCATCATGGTCACCTTCATCGCCCTGAAGATGATGGGCGAAACCTTCGACCTCATGACTCTAGGCGGCCTCGCAGCCGCGGTCGGCCTCGTCATCGACGACGCCATCGTCGTCGTCGAAAACATTGTGCTCCATCGCGACATGGGCCAGACGCGCCTGCAGGCAATCGAGAGTGCTCTGAAGGAAATCACCATCCCCCTCGTCGGATCGACCATCACGCCCATCGTCGTCTTCATTCCGCTGATCTCCATCACCGGCGTGACCGGAGTCTTCTTCCGCGCTCTCGCGGTCACCATGTCGGTCTCGCTGCTGACGTCGCTCGCCCTCGCCCTGACCTGGACCCCGACGCTGAGCCAGTATCTGATTCGCAGAAAAAGAACCGATCACGGCGCCGAGCCCGACCCAACGCTGGTCGCCGAAGACGCGGCTGCGCTCGCAGAGACAGAGTCCGAAGACAAGAGAGTGGAACTTCACCAACTTCTCGCGGCCGAAGAAAGGCACCTCAGCGGATTTTTCCTGCGCGTCGTCAACTTCCACGGACGCTGGCTGCGCCGCGCTCTCGAACGTCCGCGCCTCCTCGCCCTCTTCAGCGCCGCGCTGATCGCGGTCGCCGTCGTCTGCTACCTGTTCTCCGGCTCCGACCTGCTCCCCGAAATGGATGAAGGCGGATTCACCGTCGACTACATCATGCCCGCCGGCAGTTCGCTCGCCGAAACCAACCGCGTTGTAAGCCACGTTGAGGCCATGCTCCACGAGATGCCCGAGGTCGAGAGCACTTCGCGCCGCACCGGCCTGCAACTCGGTCTCGCCGCCGTCACCGAAGCCAACACCGGCGACATTCTGGTGAAGCTCAAGTCCAAGCGCGACCGCGGCATCGACGAGATCATGTCCGACGTGCGCGCCCAGATCAAAAAAGAAGAGCCCGCTCTCGATATCGATCTCATCCAGGTCCTACAGGATATGATCGGCGACCTGACCTCAGCGCCGCAGCCCATCGAGATCAAGCTGTTCTCGCCCGATCCCAAGCAGCTTGAAGAATGGGCGCCCAAAGTCGCCGACGCGATCTCAAAAATCCCGGGTGTCGTCGATCTTCTGAACGGAATCGACAACACCATCAGCGGTCCCGCAGTCACCTTCCAGGTCGATCCCAGCGTCGCCGCCCGCGCCGGATTCACCGCGGAAGAAGTGGCCCTCGACGCCTCCGCCATTCTCGAAGGCGAGCCCGCGCCCACGCCGGTGGTCGCCAACCAGCGAGCCTACACGCTGCGCGTGCGCTTCCCCGCCGCCAACCGCGCCTCGCTCGAAGCCATGCGCGACACGTTGCTGGTCAGCAGCACAGGGCACACCGCCACCTTGGGCGCGCTCTCGACGGTCGTCGAGACTCCCGGCCAGACCGAAGTTCGCCGCGAAAATCTGCAGCGCGATGTCGCCGTCACCGCCCGCCTCGAGGGCCGCAGCCTGGGCAGCGGCATGGCCGACGTGCAAAAAGTCGTCGCCGGATTGCACATCCCATCCAGCATTCGCGTCGAGTACGGCGGCACCTATCAGGAACAGCAGAAGTCGTTCCACGATCTCGTCATCGTTCTCGTTCTCGCGATTCTGCTGCTCTTCATCGTGCTCCTGTTCGAATTCGGAGACTTCGCCGCCCCGGTCGCAATCTTGTCCTCGGCCCTGCTCTCTACTTCCGGCGTCTTCATCGCCCTGCTCATCACCCAGACCACGTTCAACATCTCTTCGTTTATGGGAATGATCATGGTCATCGGCATCGTTGCCAAAAACGGCATCCTCCTTCTCGACGCCGATCAGAAGATGCGCGGCCTCGGCCTCACCCCGCACGACGCCATTCTCCAAGCCGGACGCCGCCGTCTCCGCCCCATCGTCATGACCGCTCTCGCCACCATCGCCGGCATGGCACCGCTGGCCTTCGCCCTCGGCGCCGGATCGCAAATGCTTCAGCCACTCGCCATCGCCGTCATCGGCGGCGTGCTCATCTCCATGGTGCTCTCGCTCATCATCACGCCCGCCGTGCACTTCTATCTGAGCGGCCGAAAAGCGGCTCAAACGCTTGAATAGCGAACCTCCGTGACCTCTGTGGTCCAGGCTTTGCAGCCTGACCATTTTGCGAGTTACGTTGGTCACTTCCACTCAAGTGACTACACCGAAGAGCACTCGCCGTCCGCTAATCCCGGCGCTACACTACACCCAGTTCAAGCCCTGCGCATGAGAGCGCATGTTCTCGCTCTCCAGCGCCTCCCCCTGCTTGGAACGGCGCTGTATTGGTGCGGCGTTTGCACTAGAATGTACATATCTTCCACCGGGTACCGGCCGCTGGAGCCCGGCGCGCCACATCATTCGGCCTCATGGTGGAAATGGAATTTGTGTCGGAAGAAAAAGACAAACCAGGGTTGGACATAGCAGGGTTCGACGAGCAGGCTCTCGGCCGTCTGCTGGAAGCCGCGTACGTGCTGCAAGAGCACAACCGCCGCCTGCAGGAGATGGAGCTTCGCATCGAGCCCAAGCCCGATCTCCCCGAGCCCGAACCGCCCGCTCCACCCGCCCCGCTTGACGACAGCACCCCCGAGCACAAGCCCGCCGCGGAGCCTGACTACACCTTCACCCTCGGTCAGATCGTCGAAATCCAGCACCAGATTCAACTGCATCACATGGAACTCGATCAGGCCATGCCGATCATCGCCGAGAAAGTCACGCAGATCGCGCGCGCCAACGGATCGGCCATCGGAATTCTCGAAACGAAGCAGGTCCAATACCGCGCCGCATCCGGAGACATGGCGCTACCGGTCGGCACTGCCGTCGCCATGGAGAAAGCCCTCTGCGTCGCCAGCCTGCGCACTGGCCAGGTCATCCGCTGCCCCGACGTGAATACCGAATTCCTTCTCGACGCCGACGAGTGCCGCCGCCGCGGCATTCAATCGCTGATCGCCGTTCCCGTCTACTACGACGGCGGAATCGCCGGGGGCCTCGAGCTTTATTACGCACGCCCCGAGGCCTTCACCGAGCAGGACGTTCATACCTGCCAGTTGATGGCGGGCCTGGTCACCGAAGCGCTGCAACGCCACGAAGAAGTGGAGTGGAAGAAGTCGCTCGCGGCCGAACGTGCGGTCATGCAGCAAGCCTTCGACCGCATCAAACCCGGTGCCCGTCCTCAGGTTCCGGCGAACCCATTGCCGGACTCCGAAGCCGCGTACCACTGCGGGCAATGCGGAAACTCTCTCATGGACGAGGAACAATTCTGCGGAAAGTGCGGAACACCCCGCCCCACAGAGTTGGCGTCGCCGCCGCGCAGTGCATCGTTCCAGGATGGACCAACTCCCGATCCGGTCACTCCCTCCGCCGAACCTCCGGCTCCATATCACGTTCCCGGCACTCCGGCAAAAGACCCGCTGTCCGAATTCCTGGCGCCGGCTGGACTGTCCGAAGAAAACTCCGCAGACTCTCTCGCCCTCGTCCACGCGCCGCCGGCAGGACACAGAGTTTTAACTGAAAATGAACTCGAAGGAACTCTCTCCAATCCCAATCAATCGCTGGCCTGGAGTTCCGCCGCCTCCGCTCGCGACTATCTGGAGCAATTAGCCGTCGAGCCTTCCACTGCTCTCGCGCGCTTCTGGGCCGCTCGCCGCGGCGACGTCTATCTGGCCATCGCCGTCATTCTCGTGGCCGGCGTAATTCGCTGGGGAATCTGGTCCAATCACTCGGTCAGTGCTACGGCGAATTCCACCACCGCATCGGCCTCGCACCGCAAGCCCGCACCCGACGCCGACCTTTCCTTCCTCGATCGCATGCTGATCAAACTCGGCCTCGCGGAAGCTCCTGAACCAGTCGAGTACAAAGGCAATCCAGACACGCAGGTATGGGTCGATCTGCAGACTGCGCTGTATTACTGCCCCGGCGCCGATCTCTACGGCAAGACCCCTAAGGGACGGTTCAGCAGCCAGCGCGACGCCCAACTCGATTCCTTCGAGCCTGCCCTCCGCAAAACCTGCAACTAGTCGATGCCCTCGCCGATTGCATTTGACAACCCTCAGCAGCGGGGTGCAATCATACATAGAAGGCCAATCAGCGGAGACCCTCTTTGCCGGATCGCACCGACAATCCTGACCCCCCGAGCACTCTCCCGCCGCCAGAGCTCAACCCTCTGCTCAATCCGCTCCTGGCCGAGAATATGGGCCGGTGGGCGAGCGTGTACTACACCAGTTCGCCGGAGAAGCGCCAGGAAGCCGTTCTCCAACTGCTGCGCGAACTGGAACGGGAAAATGGCCAGCCGGCACCGCGGCCTGAATTGGCGGCCGACGAACCGTATCGAGCGCCGGATGCCGATACTCCTCCGCCCTCACCACCACCGCCGATTCACTGCCAGCAGTGCGGCCGCGAAAATTCGGCAGACCAGAAATTCTGCGGCATGTGCGGTGTTCCCCTGCTCGCATCGGCAGACACCGAGCCGCCAGCGCTGCCATCACCGGCCTTGGAATCTTGCGTCCCGGAATCGCCAGTCCTGGAATCTCAAATCAACCGTTGGCCGCTGGATGCTGGCGACATAACTTGGAACGCGCAGCCCGTGCCGGCTCCCGTAGAGGAAGTCGCAATCGAACCACCGGAAGCCGCAATCGAACCACCGCAGCAACCCGAAGCCTTCCCCCAGCTTCCCTCGTACCGACAAGATCGCTCCCACGAATATGAGCGGCCCCTCTCGTTTCTCGAGCCGCAACCGGAGCAGCCCAGATCCTACTATCGGCTCTATCTCGGCGCCGCTCTCGCCATCATCATTTTTGCGCTCGGATACGTCGCCTGGCGCAATATGCAGAACAGTTCCGCCACCGCACAACTGGCGCCACAAACGCCGCCAGCGGTGGAGCAGGCCGCGGAATCCAGCCGAACGCAGCCCGCTCCCTCCGCAACCAAACCAGATGTAAACAACACGGCGGCGCCGAAGAAAACGGCAGAGGCGCCCAAGCCCGCCAGAGCGCCGTCGCGCCCCGAACCCGCGCCAGCTCGCCCCAATCCCGCTGCGCTCATCGCCAAGGACCAGCCGAAGAAATCACCGCCACCGCAAGCATCCGCAGGCGGATCGCAGGAGCTCGCCGTCGCTGAAGGCTATTTAAACGGAACCAACGGCCGGCAGCGCGACAGCGCCGAAGCCGCGCAATGGTTGTGGAAGGCGGTCGAAAAGCGCAACACCACAGCCACTCTGCTGCTGTCCGACCTGTACTTGAAAGGAAACGGAGTTCCGAAGAATTGCGATCAGGCCCACGTCCTGCTCAATGCCGCCGCCAGCCGCGGAGTCCGCGATGCGGCTGAACGTCTGCGTAATCTGAAGGCGTACGGATGCGAATAGTGGGTTGGAAGAGTTAAACAGTGTGGGCAAGGATGAGTGTGGGCGCGGGCGAGTCGCCCGCGCGTACTCATTCGCCGCCGCGCAGCAAACCTACTGCGTCACCATCGAGGGCTGAATCCGCCGCGACTCATACCACAGCGCCAGTTCCACCCGATTCCACAGACCAAGCTTGTCGTAAATCACACGCAGGTAATTCTTCACCACGTGTTCCGTGGTCCCGATCTCTTCCGCCACTTCGGCGTTCTTCAGGCCTTGGGCCACAAGTTGGATGACTCTCTGCTCTCGCTCATTGGGGACGCGGGTGCCATAGCGTTCAGTTCCAGACATGCTTGCCTCCGATATAACAGGGTCGCGAGTTTGACTCGCTTGATTCCGCCATTAATTCCGAAACGGAGAAACAACCGGTTAAAATGCGCCTTCACCGTCCGCCGCGCCATTTTCAGCTGGCTGGCGATTTCAGCATTGTCACAGCCTTGCAAGAGCAGCTCGACGATCTGCTGTTCGCGCGGTCCCAGCCGGACAGTCTGCTCTGTCATTCGTTCCGCTCCTCTCTCGATCACTGTGGCTTCATACCTCGCTGAAGTATTTCCAAAGTTCATAGCATCCACAATGCCACTAGTCGCATTTTTTCTCTGTGACATGAGAACATCTTTTTCCACAGGCACTTGCAGCCAATCCGATACGCTTTCCGGGCCTGTTGGACCCATGGTTGTCCCGTTTTGGGTACGGCCATCACACCGCTGCGCACAGCAAAAATGCGGGCAAACCCCCATCCGCGCGCCAGCGCTACAGGAGTGCACTTATAGGAGAGATTTTCGGAACTTGGCCCCCGGAACCCCGGGCCCAGAACTGGCTTCCAGAGCCAGTTTTCATCAACTCAGGTAAACACCTTAGACAAATTTTCCCGTTATCCAGGCCGCTCCCGGCACAAATTACATCATCGAGCTTCTTCCACGCAGGCCTGAATTGTTACTAGCAAGTTACAATCCACCGATTAGAAACGGGGCCTCAGTATGGCCTCAGTATGGCTAGCCGTGGCTAGTTTGGCAGCAAGTGACTCGCCCGCGCGTTCTTGCTGGCAGTCTCTTAGTTCAGGAAATACTGCCGGTAGAGCGTATCCCGCTGCGCAGGCCGGAATCCGGCGTCCCGGATAATCCGCCGCAATTCTTCTTCGGTCGTGCAATTGGTCACGCCCGCTGCCCGCACCACGTTCTCTTCGAGCATCACCGAGCCCACGTCGTTGCCGCCGAAGCGCAGGCCCATCTGGCAGACTTTCAATCCCTGGGTCACCCAGCTCGACTGCACATTGAGGAAGTTCGATAAATACAAACGCGAAATCGCCAGCACCTTCAGATATTCGACCGCAGTCGCCTCATCCCAATGCCGCCCGCCCAGCGCCGTATTCTGCGGCTGAAAACTCCACGGGATAAACGCCGTGAATCCGCCCGTCTCTTCCTGCAACTCATAAAGCTTCTGCAGATGGTTGATGCGGTTCTCGTAATTCTCACCCACACCGAACATCATGGTCGCAGT
>Ga0075029_100002246_pt1 | contig 10991 bp, 11 predicted proteins | sample LitLauG_LLR_2013_FD_71391 | JGI IMG/M metagenome (GOLD analysis project Ga0075029, IMG submission 71391) | Freshwater sediment microbial communities from North America - Little Laurel Run_MetaG_LLR_2013 | ecosystem: Environmental > Aquatic > Freshwater > Creek > Sediment | place: USA...
TCGGAATGGGAATCGAATTTTTTGACCTGGAGCCGCCCAACAACGACATGCTGGCTGCGTGGATTGATGCCTTGCGCCGCGCGCGCTGACCGATTTATCCGTGAATTCGATTGATTTTGGCCGATCCTGCGATCGGTTTTTTTTGTTAGTGGGGCGTGTCCAGCGGGTGCCGGCTCTTCTCGTAAAATTCAGTTTGGAGTTTCAGACTTTCGTCATCTGCCTTGACCGCGCGGATCGCGCGGACGACGGCGTTGATCCAGCCTTGCACATCGGCCTCACCCTGCGCTCTGGTGGCCGTGGAACCATCGCCGGAGTAATGATTCGGGAAGCGTGCGTACCACCAGATTGCCGTATAGACATTTTCCGGCAGCTTGACGCGCTTTTGGTCGGCGCCGGATTCGTCTTTGGCGCGATCCATGTGAACGAGATCGGGGCGCGTGACGATCATGTTGGAGGTTTCGGTTTCGCCGGCGTGCCAGTCCGGTCCCTCTTTTTCGGCACCTACTTTTTTGGTGGCCTCGTGGCCCCATTGAACGTAGACCACGTAGTCGTGGGGTGAGTCGAGTTGCGATTGGGCGAAATAGGGCAGCATGCTTTCGTTGCCGCCGTGGCCATTCACGATGATTACTTTCTTGCACCCGTTGCGAGCCATCTCGTCAGTGGTGGCCTGGAGGAGTTTCATCTGTAGGTCCGCATTGTAGGCGATGGTGCCGGGTTCATGACGGGCTTCGGAAATCTGGCCAAAATAATATTCGGGAAAGATAACTGCATATTCCTGGTGGGCGGCGTGCTCGGCAACATAGCGGACGTTCAGCAGATCGGTGCCAAGGGGCAAGTGCGGTCCGTGCTTTTCCAGGATGCCGAATGGCAGCAGGCACACCTCTTGCGATTTGGAAATGGCGTCGTGGAAATCCGCCGCGGTCAGCTCTTCCCACTTTACAGACAGCTTAGTCTGGCCTTGCGCAAAGCTCGCGGTTGCCAAAATCAATCCGCAAATTGCCACGATGAAATATCGCATGCGTGTCTCCAGAGCAGCGCAGCGATTGTAGCGTAAGGACGAACAAAATCGCGAAGCTCGGGACAGAAATGTGAAAGCACCGCGAACGGCTTTACCGCGCGGCATGGCAAAGAACTCAGGGTTGCGAATGTATATAAAGTCCCAGCAGCATGTCGGTGGGATCGCGCCGCGTGTTTGGCGGGCCGGTGCTCTTGATGCGATTGCTTTAGAGAATTACTCGGCTGCCTCCTGCGGAGCGGCGACGACGTTCAGTCCGGTGCGGGGGAGAAGTCCCATCTCCTGATAGATGGGCCGCATGACGGCGCGGACTTTCGGCAATTCAAAGCTGAACCACATGGCGCCGGCGATGCAACACGCGCCGGTAAGCATGACGGTGTGGGGCGCTCCGATTTGCTGCGCGAGCATGCCGGCCAGCAGGCTGCCGAGCGGTGCCGCACCGAAAAACGCCATGGTGTAGTAGCTCATCACGCGGGCGCGTTTGTCTTCGGTGACCAGTGATTGAATGATGGTGTTGCTGACCGAAGCGTTTTGGATCAAGCCGAAGCCCGCAAAGGCCATCAATAGAAGAGAAAGCCATAACGTGTGCGACATCCCGAAGAAAATCAGCGCCACGCCCAGGACCGCGGTGGATATCTGTAACATGCGCGTGAGTCCGACGACGGATTTGCGGGCCGCCAGGGAGAGGGCCGACGCCAGCGCTCCGATTCCCGAGGCACCGGTAAGCCAGCCAAGTGTGTGCGCGCCGCCGTACAGCACTTTTCCGGCGAAGACCGGGAGCAACACGCCGTACGGGAATCCCATCAGGCTGGTGAGCGAAAAGAGGATGAGAATCGCGCGGATGGGGCGAAACGCGCGGACGTAGTCCCAACCCTCGCGTATTTGTCCAACCATGCTGCGTGCTTTGGCGCGAGCTTCCGAGACCTGAATGCGCATCGCCAGCAGAGAGGCAATCACTGCGAAGTAGCTGAGGCCGTCAATCAGGAAGCACCAGCCTTCGCCGAACGCGGCAATTACAATGCCGGCGATAGCGGGGCCAATCAGACGGGTGCCGTTGGCCATCGAGGAGTTGACGGCTATGGCGTTGCTCAGGTCGCCGCGATCCTCCACCATCTGCACCAGGAAAGACTGACGTCCAGGCATATCGAAGGCGCTGATCAGGCCTTGCAAGGCGGCAAGCGCGATAATTTCCCAGAGGGTAATGACGTGGGCCAGGGTAAGGGCGGCCATGGCAAGCGACTGCCCCGCGGCGGCCGCTTGGGTCCACACCAGCATCTTGCGGCGGTCCAGGCGTTCGACCCAGACCCCCGCGAATGGACCAACGGCAAAGGCGACGATTTGACCGACGAAGGCGACAACCCCCAGAAGAAGGGCGGATTCGGTCATTCGGTAGACCAGCCAACTGGTGGCCAGGCGCGTCATCCAAGTGCCGATCAGGGAAATGCTTTGACCGACGAAGAACAATTGAAAATTGCGGTAGCGCAAGGCTCGCCAGGCGTGGGACATGGAACCGTTGGGAGCGGTGTTCTGCGGGGTTTCCGGACTGCTGGGGCCCTTGATCACGACGTGCGTTCGTCTCCTGAGGCGGGAATCACTTTTCCGCCAGGCGCTTGATGATTTCGCCGGCCTTGAAGAGGGTGTCGCGCTCTTCCTCAGTCAGTTGCTCGATCACCAGTGCAAGCCAAGTGCGCCTCGCGTCTTTTGAGCTGTTGCGAATGGCAAGGCCTTTGGCGCTCAGCGCGATGTTCATCTGGCGGCCATCGGTGGGGTGGGGCTTGCGTTCCACCATGCCCAGTTCTTCCAGGGTGGCAATGGTGGTGCCCATGGACTGAGGCTTCATGCGTTCTGCCCGAGCCAGTTCGGCGGTGGTGCCAGGGCCTTCGCGGTCCAGGCGCGCCATCACGGAGGATTCGGTCAAGGAGAGTTCATGAGAAGCAGACGCCGCGCGGATGCGGCGAACTAACATGCCGATAGCCTGCGTCAACTCAATCACAGAAGCTTCCATCGTTTTCCGGCTCATCATAGTCATGCTAACAGAATAGAAGGTAAACTGCCAAGAAAGACTGGCAAGTATGACTGTCTAATTGAGCAAGGGGCAGGCTGGGGATTCCCCCAGTTGCCCCGCAGACCGTTCTCGCTTAGTTTCGTAAACCACTGATACAGGAATGAGTGTGACGGAATATGGATGGAGATTCTCAGGAGCTTAGTGATGATCAATAAACCGGCAATCGCATCATGTTTAACGGCACTTCTGCTGATACTTCCTGCGGTTTTGATTTCGCAGAGTGCCGGGCCGAAACGCACACTGATTCTTAATGGACAATCGACGGACGTGCCGTTGATCCAGGTGAACGGGCATCCGTACGTTGGGTTGGAGGCGCTGGCGAATGCGCTCAATGGTTCGCTTAGCTCATCGGGAAAGATGGTGGCGCTGAGCCTTCCAGTCGGTTCGGGGAACAGCACTGCGGCAGCGGCGAGCGCGCCTCCAGTACCGGCATCCCAACCGGGGCCGGACCAGGCTACGGCAACCAATCAAGGATTTTCGAGAGATTTTCTAAATGCAGGAATCGAGGCCATGTCCACACTTCGCGAGTGGCATAGCGCGCTGCAGACGGCGATCCAAGGCGGCATTCCGCTGTCCGCCGGTTTGTTTGCGCCGATTCGCGCGAACGCCGTCACGAATCTTCGGTTGGCGTCGGTTGCTGCCAATACGTCGGCTGATCGCAGCGCCTACCAGCTTATGAATAACGCGTATCAGAACATGGGGAGGCTGACCGACAAATACATCGGGATCCGGGCCAACCTCACGTACATTGCTCCGGATGCGCTGCAAGATGACGATCTGAACAAGCGAATCATGGCGTGTGGCCGCTCGCTGGGAGCGATGGCAGCGGCGGGGCAATTCTCCGATGATGGTTCCTGTCATTGAGGGTGCGGAAAACAAGGCGTGAAGCGAGTAAGCATGAATGATGGGAGCGGATTGCGAGAACCCGCCTATGGGGAGAACTTCGGTTCCCTCAGGGGGCGGATCTGGGCGCTGTGGTTCAGCTACGAATGGTTGTACTCGAAATTGCGGGCCAGCGGTCCTTGCGCACAGACGGACGAGCAACGGCGAAAACCCGTACCGGATGCGACGGGGCGATCCCTAAGAAGTAGCTTCTGGTTGGTGTTGATCCAACCCTAGCTTCAAGCTTTGAATAATAAGTTATCCGGCCACGGGTAATGCCACGGGCTGCTCAAGCCGGAACTCAAGCAACGATTCGCTCGGGATTTGTAGCTGTTCACCCTTTTTGGAAGCGGCGACCGCGGTTCCCGTTGCGGCTCCAGCCCCTGCGCCAATGGCAGCTCCTTTTCCGCCTCCAGCAATGCCGCCGATCAAGGCGCCTAATCCCGCTCCGCCGATGACTTTCTTAGTCGTATTTTTACCCTCTCCCTTGCCCTTGATTTCATAGGTGCTGGTGAGCAGGGGATAGGCCGTGCCATTGATGACGATGTCTGTTAGCTCGAGGGTGAGGTCGGAACTCCCAGACATTCGGCCCGCCGACGATGCTTGTGCAAGCCGGCCATAAACGGTAGTGCCCCTGGGTGCAACGACCGAGTCTTCTGCCTGGAGATTGGTTTCCAGAGTTGCCGTGAAGCGATACCCCGTCTTCTGCTTGCTGGAGTCGATGGAATCAACCATCCGGATGAGGATGCGCGTTCCCGCAGGCACGGTGATCCTCTTCTTGCCTTGAGGTCCTGCCGATGGGGTGGTACCTGGGACTGCAGAGTAGTCTGCAGTCCAGGATGCCGCGCCAAATTGAGGAAAGGCAATAAGTGTTGCGACTGACAAAGCTGCAGTTCGAATCAGCGAATTTCGCATCGGGATGCTCCTCAACAGGGTGATTTACGAGCCAGCCGTGATAACCGGAAGTGACGAGGCGATTTGCAGGTCAATGATCAGCAGCAGTTGGTGCTCAACCTGGGCGAAGCGTGCCGCGGTCGTTGCCCCGACGGCAGTCTTCATGAGTCCATAGGTTTTTGCAAGGAGCTCTGCGCGCTGCTTCTGGTAGGCAAACGACTTCTGGATCAACTCGTCCGCCTTTGGGTCGGTCATGGTGTCGTAGGTGCGGGCATATTCCTTGATGTTATCGACGCGCTGGTCGTTGAGTTTTGCGAGTTCCGCGTCGTATGCGCTGTAGATGGGCCAGAATTTTGTCGCGTCATCGGCACTCAGTGCCATAACGGAACCCATAATCTCGGCCTTCTGCTGCCGAACGTCTTTACGCAGGAGATCCATATAGGCCTGCATGTTTTTCTTCTGGGTATCTGCATCGGACGGAGCCGCAGTGCTTTTCTGGGTCGATGCAGCCTGTGCTTGCGCCCTACCTGGGGCGACTACGAGCATCGGGAGTATGACCAGCATTCCCATCCACGCGCGAATTAAAGATTTCATTTCGATTTCCCTCATTGACTTGACGTTGTGGTCTTGACTTTGCCGAATGTCGGGGTCCAAGCAGGTCTACAATATCCCTGTTCAGAACGACAGGCAACGGGGCATGGACTCTCCACGGCCTCGTGTCCTTAGAATGGGGGATAGTTACTGGGGCATTCACCTAGGGAAATCCCTAGTCGGGGGACAGCAGTGCGCTGCTTGGTGAAACCGGGCAGCCGCGCTGCCGAGAACCCCTGGAACGGCGGCCGAGGTTTCCGACATATTTCACTAGGGATTCCCCCAGTTGTTCGGGGAAAGAGGTACGACAGAAAATGGAGTTACGCCGTGGCCTAATAATCGTGCCAGTTGCTCAGGCGCAACTTTGAACGCAGGATATTCACTTAGATTGTCGGGGAGAAAATTGTCCATGAAACTCAGCATCGTTTGCCTCATCGCGTCGGCCTTGTTGCCGTCAATGGTTCGTGCACAGGCTCCTGTTTTCGAGGTCACGCCGGTAGAAAGCTCCATTAAGTTCGACGTGGAAGCGTCGGTCCCCATAGCGGGAACATTCGACAAATGGAACGCGACACTAACATTTACCTCGCCTGAACTTTCGACCGGTGTTCTGGATATCACGATTCAAGCCGCCAGCGTGGAGACCGGAAGCGGGATGAAGAACGGCAAATTGAAGGGTAAGGATTTCTTCGATGTTGAACGGAATCCCACGATTTCGTTCAAGTCCACGAAAATAGTTCAAACCGGCCCTGAAACGTTTGAGGTGGACGGAAACTTCACGATCCGCGGTGTGAGTAAAGCGGAAAAACTGGAACTCACACTCACCGGCAAAGGAACTGGAAACGGCACTGTTAAAGGAACAATGGCGTTCGACCGGAAAGACTACGGGATGAACAGCGGGATACCCTTCATCAAGATTGCCAATCGCGTTGAGGTAAACGTGGACCTCAAGGCGAAGCGAGTCAGCGGGCCTGCTGTGAACTTGAAGTAATAAGAAACCAGGCTGCTCTGGCTGTGCAGCAAAAAGACTGGGCTTGTTCTAGATACACTTTGCCAACGCACGTAGATGACAATCAATTTAGTTCAGTTTACTTACGAATTATTGAGAGAATCCTGGCGGGGTACTCCAAGACCTTGACGATCTTCCTTTGAAGCATCCATTCTCTCCTCAATATCCGGAAAGGACCGTGCGACCCTTTCTTTCAGCCGCACACCCCAATGCTTGAGCGCTGGCCGACGTTGATCTGGAACGGCGTTCGTCAGGTCGGCGACAAGAGCGTTCATCCGACGCATGACTTGCACACTGGTGGCGCCATAGGCGCAAATTTCATCGAACGAGAGGCGCAGCAGATCTTCCCAAGTAGGGAAGGGAGCCACCAGCCGTAATTTACCCTGGGAGTCGTTATACGTTCCCATTTCCAGATGGCGTTGCCCCAGACGAAGGAGCAAGTCTTCGATCTGGTCGAGCGCTTGCACCGCGGTGGTGGGGTCGTTGATTGCCGGCGATAATGCCTTGATGGCAATATCAACAAGCAGGCGGATCGCGTACTTGGGGTCTTGTTCGAAGGTGCGCTCGTCACCAATCTCAATGGCATGCAGCAACTTTCGTTCATCGAGGGGCCGGACAGCGCCATAGACTCTCAATAAAGGTGTTAATTCCACAACCGTATCGCCGACGGCGGCGAGCAGCTCGATGACTCCGCCGGACGTGTCTGCTAGCTCTACCAGGGTGGTGGCGTCAAACGCTTGAATTGAGCGAGGGCGCCCATGGTGAAGCAGCGTTTGCGTGTGAGGCAGCTTCCGAAAATTGCCGGGCGCCGGGGTGTCGACCGTAGTTTTCGAGAGCGGATAGAGCGCCGCAATCACCTCGCGACCACGATCGCCCGTAAAAATTAGCATGCGATTCACCTGCAACATACCGATCCGTTGGATCAGGCCGATGAACATGCCGATGCTCACGATAAGGAGAATGATGACAAGCCAGGCGCTGATAAAAGGGACCTTTCCCGAACCACCCCGGTCGACTCCGACGAGCGCGGCGAGTGCGTAGATGAAAGTGGCAGTAAAGATCCCAAGCGAATGGGACATCAGCGGATCACGTGCGATCCACAGCACAAGGCGAGGTGAATAAGCCGTCGCACTGAATTGCACCATTACAAACGCTAAGGAAAAAACAATTGCCGTGAGGGATATCGTGCCCGACGCGATCGCAGAGTACATCGCCGTGGCAGCGGAGATGCTGACCTGGGCGACAAGCCCGGGGAACAGGCGGCCTTCAATTCGTGGGAAGGACAGGGCGGCCGCTAGCGCGACCCCGGCATAAATGGCCGGAATTCCCCAAGTGCTGAGAATACGCCTGGATTTCATGTGCCTTCGAAAGCCGTGGCGGAATGGCAGGTAGTCATTCACAGGAGGTACGGGCAAGCAGTTTTCCTCCCAGGGTCGCCGGTTTCGGGAATAAAAGTAGATACAGCAATCGGCAATCCAGCGCTCTAGCCGATCTTTCCTCCGATTACTTCACCGGATACGATAATTTCGACGCGACGATTTTTCCCGCGACCCTCGTTCGTGCTGTTATCCGCAACGGGATCCGCTTTGCCCAAGCCAATAGACGTCACCGTGTCCGCCGCAAGGCCCTGGGTAACCAGGAAGTCGCGCACGGTGTCCGAGCGTTGTTGGGAAAGCTTCAGATTCGATTCGTCGCTGCCAATGTTGTCCGTATGCCCTTCGATGGCCAGGTGCAGGCCCGGATGGGCCTGGATGATGCCGGCCAACTTGGCGAGTTTGATTTGCGCGTCCGTCTTGAGGTTGTACTTGCCGAAGTCAAACAGCACGTCTGCCATGTTGACGACGAGGCCACGCGGTGAATCGGTGGTCTGAAGGACGCTGTTCAGTTGTTGAAGCAACTGCGCGCGCAACGCCGCGGTTGCCGCGCGGGCGCGCTCTGCTTCGTCTTTGGCGGCCTGGGTTTTGGCCCGTTCTGCCGCTTGCTTAGCCTCCGCCTCCGCCTGTGCCTTGGCGGCCTCCGCCTTCATCTGGGCTTCTTTTGCTGCCGTCAACTCGGCTTGGCGTTTGGCTTCGGTAGCTGCCTGGGCTTCGGCCTTGGCTTTCGCTATCGCAGCCGCGGCCGCGGCTGCGGCGTTCTTTTCGTTCTGGATACGTTCCGCTTCCTGGCGTTGCGCGGAGAGGGCGCGGGCGTCCTCTGCAAACTGGATGGTCTGCCGCGCGTCAGTGATGACCTTACCTTTTTCCGCCTTTGAGGCGAGCGAGTTTTCCGCCATCTGCAGACTGCTGGTTGCCTTGGTGAAGATCTCCGGAGCGTATTTTTCGGCATCTTGCGCTTTGGCAATCTCGACCGCATTTCTCGCTTCATACATCACGAGCGGCACATTCTTCAGGTCCAGAGTCATGACCAGCGGGTTGCCGCGCTTTTCGTATTCACTGCGTTTCATGAGTTTGTAGCTGTTTTCCGGGAAAATTTTGCCTTTGGTGTTCTTGGTGATGTCGTTGACCAGCAACACCACTTCGCTCGGCAGGGGTACAGCAAAATAAGGTTCCGCACTCACGCCCAGCGCGAAGGTTTGGGATTGCGCGCTGGTGCTCAGCTTGCCATCTCCATTTTTGTCGATGGGAATTTCGCCGAGGTTCGTGGTTGAACCATCGGGCGTGACGCTCCAGAGAACGTAGGTGAGGAATTCGGCGCCCAAGGTGGTGGGCTGGGGCAATCCCGTGACCTTGACTTCGATCGAGGTTTTGCCTTTCTTGGCTTCTACCTTGGCTTCACCGCTGGCATTGGGTGCAGCGGGAGTGGGGACAAAGATTACCTTAGTGGACCCTGCGCCGACTTCATAGCCAACCGACTTGATCGATTTCCGGACGACGTTGTTTTCCGGAATCTGCGTGGTGTCCTGAGCGGCGGTCATACCGGCCACCGAGACGATCGACAAGGCCAACCCCAAGGCAATTCCTAAACTTATGCGATTCATGCGATTCATTTGCTCGCTCCCCTTCAGTTCAATAATCCAGGCGGCGTGCCACGCATCATCCATGTGAGCGTTTCCGCAAACGGGGCACCAACAGAAGCCACTTGAATACGTTCTGAGGATGGGGATTGTGCCCGGAAGCGACAACTAGGAAAAACCCTAGCAGGGTCTTTTGGGAGGAACAGCGCTGGACTAGGGATACCCCTAGTTGTGCCACATTGAGACACCGATTAAATTTTCAACAGTCCAGCGGAAGCTGGCTGGCTTTAACGGGTGAAAAGGGAGTCGGGACCGAACAAGCCGGGCGGGACGGTCAGGCTTGTTTGACGGGTCCGCTGGACGGCGGATTCGTTCGTCCGACTCTCTCCTCCCCCGCCGCATGCAATTGTTGGATTCGAGTTCCGGTGAAATGAACTCGGGATAGTCACTCAGTCTAAATCAGCACCTAAAACTCGAAAGGAAGTACGAAATGAAACGATTTACTTGGATTGTGGCCATTGGCTTGATTCTGGGCGGTTTGACGTATGCCCAAGACAGTCCGAAGGCGGAAATTACTGGGTTCTATTCTTATTTTCGTTTCAATCCGGAGAATAGCGGCACTCTCAGCAGTCATTCGCTGAACGGCGGCGGCGGCGACTTTACGTACTTCTTCACGAGGATGGTGGGAATTAAGGCCGAGTTTGGGGGCTATCAGAGCAACAGCGTGACTTTTACCAGTGGTTCAAGCGTAGCGAAGGCCTCGGCAAACCTGTTTACCTACAATGTAGGGCCGGTTCTTAAGTTCCGTGCGGGGAAGTTTGAACCCTTCGCCGAGGCCCTGTTTGGGGGGGCACATTCCAGTTTTTACGGCAACCTTTGCAAAGCACTGGAAGGTTGCGCCGTTAACAACCCGAGCAACAACGCATTCGATTTCGCGCTCGGTGGCGGCATCGATATTCCGCTCACTCACTCCATCGCGTTCCGGCCCGTGCAGGTTGATTATGTGCTCACGCGGTTTGGCAACGGCTTCACCTCCGGAAATCAGAACCAGAGCAATTTCCGGTACCAGGCTGGAATTCAGTTCCGGTTCTAGTCACCTTAGGAGAAGTTTGACTGCTCTAAGTTAGAAAGCGGGGCTCCGGGCGATCTTCAGGTTCGCCTTGAGCCCTGCTAGACCAAGATGCAAGCGGGATGCAAGATCAAATTTCAGTGGAACCAAACCAGGATTCACGGAATTTGGCGTTTCCAGTGGTCGAGGTTTAAAGCAACTGCTGCCTGGGTAGGCGGGCGCGGCAATTCGTCGCCTCTCAAAAGCGGAAAAACCGCCGGAGTCCCTACGTTTTATCGGTGGAGTAGATCATTTTGGTTATCCCCACCGTTTCCCTGCGAACTGCCATAAGGTGAAGCGTCGCGAAGTGTGCATCTCCATAGGGACCCAAAATGGGCCCTCAAGAACGTATGTTCGTTTTCTCACTGTTATTTCGAGAAGCTGGGTGACCAGTGTCGTAGTCATCGTGGAGAGTTGCGAGCGCAGTTTTTTGTACATATTTTCCGTTTTCCTTACAACGCAACCTCACAAGGTGGT
>Ga0075029_100002255_pt1 | contig 10972 bp, 28 predicted proteins | sample LitLauG_LLR_2013_FD_71391 | JGI IMG/M metagenome (GOLD analysis project Ga0075029, IMG submission 71391) | Freshwater sediment microbial communities from North America - Little Laurel Run_MetaG_LLR_2013 | ecosystem: Environmental > Aquatic > Freshwater > Creek > Sediment | place: USA...
TTAAGAAAGTAAAAATCACAGATGTACATTGTCTAGGCAAATACGGCAGAAGTCGCGTTGATAAGATAACTAAAATACCCCTCGGACTAGAACTTGCAGCCATACACAACCGAAGAATTCGCCTGGACACATTCGATAACATATTCTTCATTGACCAGGAAGAAAGCTTAATCATTCAGAATAAAAGGATTAGAGCACACTTCGACAGCGGCAAAGACCGATTGATTCTAATTCAAGCAGAGGATGGGCTCAAAACTGAATTTAAGCAAGTAGTTAAAGACTTAGAAGTCAAAGACTTTCAGACACTAACATTCGCGGTACTCCCTAAAGAGCAACGCGTTAAGATAGCCAGAGAGAAAACTGAATTTTGCGTACATACCACAGAGAGGAACGGTGTTAAATACTTAACGCTAGCCGACAATACCCAGAAGTGGTTTTACGTTACAATCGGCAAGAATGGGTGGGAACTACCACTAAATGAAATGAGAGAATTAAATGAGTATCTGAATGATACACAACAGATTCGTATCTGTGGACTAGCTGGCCGGGCATTGGAAATGGTGCAAGGTAACGCAAACTTCTCCTCACTCAAGGAGTGGCTAGATAACTTTAAGCCAAGTGTTAAAGAATTAAACTACGCCAAGATGCTCAAGAGCAAATACAGAGAATACGTTGAAACCTTATCTCTTATCACTGGCATCAAAGATAACGAACTAGTCGAAATTGTTAAGGCTTACAAGCCTTTCATGAGCCTAGGACGCATGGAGGCGTTCCCGGAGAGACTACTCAGGAGAGTGAATGAGGAGAAAGAAGTTAAAGAATTCGCAGACCAAGACGAAGAATTTGGTAAACTCCTCAAACGCACCTATCCGCTTATGTTAGCCGTGGGCGTGGGATACGGCAGCAAGCGAGAGGCTCAAGAGTTTGTCCATTACTTGAACGCTAAGTATAAGGAGAGCAAATGAAACTCTGGATAACTAAATATGCATTGACGCAGGGCGTTTACGAGACAGAGGTAGAAGCATGTTCGGGCTTCGCAGACATGTATAAAGGCATGGGACAATATTCCCAATTCTACCATCGAAAGGACTATGAGTTCACCAAAGCAGAGGCTGATGCTAAAGCTATTGACATGGCCAAGAAAAAGAAGATAGGTCTTCTAAAATCAATAGCTAAACTCGAAAAAAGGTACGGAGTTTAACCAATTCTTGAGGCAGGCAAAGAAAGTAGTTGACACATAGCATCAAATTTAGTAAAGTAATGATAGGGAGACGGTGTGAAACTAAACATAAGAAAAACTAAGTCCACGAGTGGTTTTTCGCTGACCGTTAAGCACTCGGCTAATGTGTTGCGGGAATGCATTCAAAGCTTTAGCGGCCTCTTTGATAGATGGATAGGTTTTACCAGTCTCATGGCAAATAATGGGCTTCTTACCTATTCTAGTAGCAGAGATTTTTCTTCTGTGCTCTGCAGAGAGATGCTTTCCGAAAAACGGATGTTTAGGGCCAATAATAGATTTACGACGCCTATCGATAACCTCTTGGGTGGGCCTAGAGTTTCCTCCGCCTGTGGTCAAGTTATACCCGTTTGGAGCCAAAGTATTGAAGAGTTTGATGTAGTATTGTTCCCTGTGGTTCATTTCTTCAAGAGAGTTACATCGCGTCAACACTGTAACTTCGAAATTATCAGAACCATATTTTTTGATAGCACTGGCCAAGTAACGGCACGTAGATTTTGGAGTACAGTGATGTATCCATCTTTTCTTAATAGTTTTAACAGTTTGTCCAATATATTGAGCACCAGTTATCCGATTGGTAATTTTGTAGACTATCATACCCATAAGATTGCCTCCGGATGCCTATTAACGGATGCTCATTAACTTAAAGGAGAAAACAATGCACTATCATATACTTGACAACTCCATCGTACTAAACTACTTAGGTAAAACAGTAGTAGTCAGTAAGGATGATAATAGCAGATACGAAGGAATTATTCAATGTATCCGAGACAATCGACTAAATGATATTCCTGCTATCGCCGAGGTGGAAAGAAGTTTCGAGAACACTGGTTTGGAATTAAAAGATGGTCTCTTGTATGTAGGTGAGGAACCAATTCCGTCTGAGTTAAATACTCGTATTCTGGCATATAAAGAACAAGGAATTCCTTATGATTCTCTACTCAAATTTTGGGAGAATCTAAAACAAAATCCTTCCTATAATGCTCGACAAATGTTGTTCGCCTTTCTCACCCACAATGGACATCCTTTGACGGATGATGGACACTTCATTGCCTATCGTGGAGTAACGGAAGACTTCAAAGATAAGCATACTGGCAAGTTTGATAACAGTGTCGGTGCAATCTGCGAAATGGACCGTAACTCTGTGGATGATAACCCAAATCACACATGCTCTCGTGGGCTTCACGTGGCTTGCTACGACTATGCTAAGGACTTCGGGCCTAAACTAGTAGAAGTTAAGGTAAACCCAAGAGATGTGGTTGCTGTGCCTACGGACTACAACGGTACCAAGATGCGTACTTGCAGGTTTGAAGTAGTAGCCGTTGGTGAAAACGTCCGTAACGAAGTGTTGTATGGACAACCATTGAAAACATTCGAGTTGGACGAAGAAGAAGAAATTGAAGACGATAACTCTTGCTCGAACTGCGGCGAAGACGATGTTCATTTTTACAACTTCTGTCCAGGATGTGGCCAAAAGGTTGACTAGTTTCCCTCGTCCCTACCCCAAACCCGGTCCCGCATGAGCGGGGCCGGGGAATTTTGAGGAGTGAATTTTATGAAGAAAACATACACAGTTACCATTACGTTAACATACGATGGAGTTACGGATACCAACGAATTGAAGCAAGCTGTGCTGGATGAAGCTAGTTCGTGGGTTGAGAGCGGTAGCTTCGGAGATGAATTGTACTGCACCGTAGGGAACGGCGACCTTATCAGTGATAAAGTAACTATAAAGGAGAAAAGATAATGAAGAAAGTTAAAGGGATTGACCAAGACAAACAGGGAGTGTACGACCGGGCAGAGGCAGTCTTGAATCGGCTGGGAGTTACTAAGAAAGACATGCTTCCTAGCCTATACAGTGCCTTCCAGTTGCAAACAGTGCAGCTTTTGATGGATGGGTACCAAGAGCGATTTATTGGTCACAAACTAGAGGAACTAGCCAAAGCGAGAGTATTCGATTTGAAAAATTAGGAGGAATTATGGACCACGGTAAAATGATTAAAGTATTAGAAATGGGTATCATGACAGGCGTTCTTACGCCAGCTAAGGTAGTAGCGTCCGATAGTTTAGTTTGTCTTACCGGAATGCAATTAGACGGTAACTTAAGTTATCACCAAGTAGAATTTGCTACATTACCTGAAGACCATAAAAGGGTATTGTTGAATCAGAAAAAAGGTTTCCAGATAGGACCATGGAAAATCGTAGGGATTTTCGATGTTTGGGAACCAGACCATAAAGTTCAAACAGAAGAAATTAAACCTGAATATAACTAAGGAGTTAACATGAAAGTGTTCGGCGTATTCTTTACAATGATTGTTCTATTCATTATCGCAACGACTGGCTACGGCTTAATCCTTGCATTTAAAGCCAGCCTTATCTTGGGAGTGATTGTACTGTTCGTTGAGCCAGCACCCCTTATCTTGGGACTTATTGGTCTCTTTGGACACCCCGAGGTGGCTCAAAAAATCGTCCAATGGCTCGGAATGTGAGCAGTGAATTTTAGGTGGAGGAACTATGAAATACGTGAGTAAGTTTGAATGGCAAACTCATCTGGGCAACAAGGTGACTATCGACGGTGTCGATGATGAACACTTAGCCAATATGCTACAGTACGTCGGTTACTACAAGATGTGGAATAATACTGAGGAAATATTGGAAGCCTTACGAACAGAAGTGCAACACCGAGGTCTCTCACAAGAGTTCCTGGATAAGGCACAGTTTCCCTATAAAGATGGACGTGGAAACTATATCGTGTGGGACTTCCAAGTCGGTGGTCCTAAAATAATTGGCTCGTATAAACGATAAGGAGAAACTAATGAAAAAACTGAAACTACTCTTGGCTATACTAATAGACCATATAGGCATTCCTAACCTGATAAAGAGGTAAGCGATGAAAACACCTATTAAATCTACCGATCCAAGAAAGAAGATGATAGTTGAGGCTCTGAAAAAGGTGTCGGGGGCCAACAAAGTGACTTCAGTATATCGCATTTCCGAAAGTGAATTTCAGGGTGATTGTTTGAAAGGTAACCGTAGCGGCTACGAGAACATGGGAGCTTTCACAGTGACCATGAAAACGTGCGAGTATTGCGGTAAGTCGAAGCAGGACGTTAGCAGTACGGATGATCCATATATGTCTGAGATACAAGAAGATTATTCACAACATTTCCTATGCGACGATTGCTATCAACGAGCATTGGAAGATATTTAGGAGGAACTATGATTAAAATTGAACTCACAGAAGAAGAAGCGATACTTACCAGAACGGCGTTACGTAACGAAGCCATGGATTGGAACAATAGAATTGTAACATCGAATGATAACCAAGATAAAGAGAAACTTATAAACACGCACATTACAGTGACAAATGCACAGAAGAAAGTAGAAAAGGCTTTAGGTTTCCCACTAAAGGAGAACAAATGAAGACGATTGTAAGATACTCGAATAGGAAAATGTACGATAAAGACACCAAAAGATACACTACTTTAGGAGAAATTGTGAAGCTCCCCATGGGAACTTTTAAAGTAGAAGAATATGGTAGCGGAGACGATGTAACCATAACTACACTACTCGAAGTAGCTACAAGTAGGAAAGTGGAAAACGAAACCAAAATTCGGGTCATAAAGTATTGTGTCACCGAACTAGAACTAGGAGTGAACTTCTAATGAAAACCAAACTGCTTAAAGAATTAACAGACGATCAACTGTGTGCTATCGTCGCTAGAAATGAAGTTAGAAGGCTAGGGCTTACACCAAGTACTGGGGCTACCAAATTTAGCGAAATCTTTCATGAATACTCTGATATCAAAAAAAGTACCAGTGATAAGCAGACCGCTAAGATTGAACGGGAACGACGAAAAAAGTTGGATCAATATTTGCTAGACCATCTCATAGTGAATGACATCGATGGCAATCCGACATTGATTGTTATCGAATAGGAGGAACAATGGAAAGAACATTCAAAGTAACGGTTATATTGAACCGAGTAATGGCCGAAGGCGACGACGAGGATTCACTTAAAGAATCTATCAAAGAAGCTCTGTTGGAAGCTGTTGAGGCAGACGACCGAGACGAAGCAGAGCTAGAGTTCATTGCCGAAGAACTAGATGCGGAGTAACTATGACAGAAGCATTGGAATTAAAACTAGTTGCTAGGTTCCCAACGTTCTTTAGAGACTACAAAGGACATCCATCTCAAACTTGCATGGCATGGGGGATGGCACACGGCGACGGATGGTATCAGTTATTTTGGGAACTGAATGTCGAGATCGCTGTTCATTTGGATATGCTTAAAAGTTCTGGACAAGAAGTACCAGACTTCTACTGGGCACAAGTGAAAGAGAAGTTTGGATTAGCCAGAGTCTATTATAACAACGGAGATGATGTTATCAGTGAACTGGTTAGCAAATATGAAAGTGCGACCGCTACAGTATGCGAAGACTGCGGTAAGCCAGGTAAGAGCACAGGTAAAAGTAGGGGATGGATTTCAACTCTTTGCGACGGGTGTTACAAGCCATGAGAATACTACTGATTGATGATATGCGGGATATGAATACCTTGGTTGCTATGTGGGTTGGCAAGGACTATAAGGATAAGCAAGGAGAGTGTCTTCTAGATACTCGACGTAATTTTCAGCAAGGCATCAAATCGCTAAAATACGGTGGCCCATGGGATTTACTGTTTCTAGACCACGACCTTGCGTCCTTTGATAAGGACGGGAAGGAGAAAACTGGGTACGACGTTATGTGTTTTCTGGAAGCGAATCCTGAGTTCCTTCCAAAGAAAATTATCTGCGTATCTAGTAATCCAGTAGGACGCCGTAGGATACAGGTGGTAATCGATAAACTATATGGAGTTAAACAATGAAAACGTTTAATGAATTGAATGACAAGCAACAACATGAAGCAGTCCAGTTTGCTCACGGCATTTTGCACGAGCTGATGGAGAAGGGAATAGTCACCGTTGAACCCGGAGCTAGCTGCACTGAGCTAGCACTAAGGGCGGCTCATAATGGCGAATATAATGACGATGGAAAGCCAGCTTTGGATGGAGAAGTGATAGAGTATAGATTCCTAGGAGGGTGCGTATGAAGTTCTCATCTGAATTCCAGTATGTTAATGAATTAGAACAACGAGTCACTGGCACAGTGGATGCTGGCGAAATATCATTACAACTCCACGAACCAGGGCGTGATTTCAAGTTATACTTTCAGTCTAAAGAAGAAGTGTGTGTTCTGATAGAGCTTTTGTGTGCCATGGAAAAATCGATGGAGAAGTGAATTTATGTTTCATATTCCTAACACCCATACCTGTTTTAAATGTGGCATAGCTCTTAACGCATCCAATACAAGATGTGATGTGCCTGGATGGTATTTTTGTTTCCCATGTTACAACAACTTACAGCCGCAAAGAGTAGATAGCGAGATCAAGATGGAATTCAAAGGCGTGCCCGTTAAATGTGAATGTGCCTCCAGGGAGTGCAAAGAATGCACACCAACATTCCTAACGTGAGGAGTGAATTTTATGAGCGAATATGTTCTCAAGCAATATAAGAAGGATGATGAACAGTCCAAGGCTCGTAGAGCATTCCAAATTGGAATGACATTGTATGGTTACTGTGGTGGACGCTTTGGTAGAGATTCATATGAAGACAAGAAGATAGTCAACATTTTTGGAAACATTATTGAAGCTATAGATGAAGAAGGAATAACGCACTTTTCTTTAGAAATTGAGGATTGGGTAAATTTACTAGAATCCTCCAATTACGAAGTATCGCAAAGGGAGAAATATGAAAACGAAGAGTGAACAAGAAGCTTGGCGAGCAATGGCAGTTCCAGTATTAAACGCATTTCTTAAGAGAACTATTGGCTATCCAGAATGCAGTGATCTAGACATCATGCAACAAGTGGATGGAATGTGGGGAGAACTAGTAGCCAAAGGCTTATATGTGGAAGGAATGACTTACGAAATGTTTTACTTGGCCGCTAGACGAGAATACATGCGTCGGGAAATGTGGCGAACAGTGGGGATAGGGCTATGAATAATTTCCTAAGTTATCTAGCAACTTCAGGAGTGCTTTTAGGGGTGTACTTCATCTCTAAGCCAAAGCTACGGGGCCAGTACATCATAGTCGGTGCAGATGTCACTTGGCTAACTTACTCAATACTTACCAAACAATATGCTTTAGCGATTCAATCAGTAGTGCTGCTGGTTATTGGTCTTTCAGCTATTAGGAATTGGCGGAAAAAAGGAATTACTTTCTAACCAATTGAGGGATGTTGTTGGTAATCCATACCGCAAAGCATCGCCCGCAGAAAGTACCTTTCAAATCAGGATAAGAAATGACCATTCCTTCGTCTTCGTTAGCCTCTTCTTTGCAGAACGGACAGACGTGAGTTTTATTTAAAAAAACTCCAAGACTGCTGGCTTCTTTCATACTTTCGCTCATGTTACCTCTCATTCTTCAAATTACTAAAATCTACAGATCCACTCTTCTTGCCGGACAAGCCGGGGCGTAACTTTGTTTTGTTTTTCTCTTCTTGGATCTTCACTGCGGCTAGACGTTTCTTTTCACGTTCGCCCATATTTTTGATGAACACATCCATGTTAATCTTGTGAGCCTTATCATAGTCGGGATTTTCCAGCCTATAAAGATCTTCCAATATCCCTTCAACTTCCTCGAACGTGTCAGTTTCTTCGTACTTATCGTCAAAAATGGCCTGCAATACAACTTCTGGGTCCATCTCGTATACCAGGTGTAGAGGAGTGTGAAACTGTTTACTGTAGGTGCGGCAAAAAGTATGATAGATAGATTCTTCAGTAGGGTTGAAGAGGTTTTCTAAGGCTTTAACCTTGCAATAGACTAAAAGATCGCTAAGTATCATATTTTCTTAAACAAAGTTTGTAAAGTGGGAGCAATTTCAGAATCCACATCAATCTCTTCAAACTCTTCGCACTCTATAAATAGGTTTAGACACTGTGTTTGTGGATCTAAGGTAAAACCTCTTACTCTAGCTTCTTCGGGGATGCCAGCGTCAACACGCCAAGAAGAGCCTGTCTGAAATACATGGAACAGAACGTCAGGACTTATCAGCATTCTTCTAAGGCGTACTAGGTTCATCCTCTGCCTCTAAGCTTAGCTCACCTTCTTTTTGGGCGAGCATCTTCTCTGCACTCTCTTTAGCCTTCTTAATCATATTCTCCTTCTTATTCTGGAGAGTAGCGATGTACTTGAGTTCGGCTGTCATGGCAGCTTCGGATATGGCATTCAACACATTAGTATCTGGAAGGTCGCCCGCTTCGCCATTAACTCCAATAGCCGATGTCCAGAAAGGAGGGGCCGATACTACCCGGTATTTTAATTGAGCTATATAGAAAGCCAGATTATCTTCTTCTTTAAATGCCAAAGCCGCATTCGCACCAAGGAGTTCGCGGTATAATCTGCCAGCAGCTAATTTCTCAGTGGGAGTCAAAAAACATTTGAACTTAAAGGTACCGTGATAAGTACCATTAATGTCGCCAGACATGGACAAACTCCACGTTGCGATGTTGCCTTCAATCACAATATCTGATCTCTTTAAATAGCTATTTAGCTCCTTTTTGGTCATCTTAACTCCTTATTAAATGTATATCATAGAACAAAAACCAAATGAAAACAAAGTTATAAGCCAAAAGGTGAGTGTTAAAAAATTTTCTAGAATAGAAAGAGTAGTCTCGGGGTGTTCTTACGAACTTTTATATCATAGAGATTTAGAAAAGATGAAAAAAAATGAAAATTATTTTTTGACTTTTTAGACACAGTGCGGTATAGTAGGAACAGTCGGAATAAACCGACACAAGAGAGGAAGTTTTATGTTCGATTTAGACCGAGCCCATCCAGACGGTTACAATATCTTCGAAGTTACTAAGAACATTTGGGTTTTCGAGATTATCAACGGAAAACAGTTCACAGGAACCCTTAAAGAGGTAGTTGTATTCGCTATGGCTCGCTATTCTTTCACAATGAAAGAGATTGAAGCTGCCATTAATTCCATGATAGAAGAAGGGCATAACGCTGCCCACTTTGGTATGTGGACTAAGTTCATCTACTCGTTCACGAAAACTTTTGATACAAAACGGATGGTTAGTTAATGGAATCGAGACTTTATACAGTATTGGTATTTTCCCTTGCTCTCATGGCTCTACTTATCTTACAATTTGGTTTAACTTAGGAGTATCTATGCGAAATGACAATTTTGATGATGTGGTTGATGCAGTCGAAAGAACCTTGACGGTTACCAATTACGGTGTCGATGATGATACCAACAAAACGATTAAGACGAGAGTTACTTTGGCTCCTGGTATGATTCAAACTGTAATAGCCAGTTACGAAGCAGACTATGGTAAGGCAGAAAATAACGAGCTGCACAAGGTAAACGTTTTGTATGTCGATGGTAATCAATTGGAATTATTCATTAGTCTTTTAGATTTAACTACTATTGAACGGATAGTCGGAATGTATCTTTTACCTTAGATAGTGGCTTGTTTAGCCTTTACTTCCCCGCAACAGTACTCACGCTGGGTAACCAGTGATAGGCTGATAAAGTAAAGGCAATTTTTAATTTGTACACGCGATGCCGACGGGCATCCCAGCCTTGCTAACTGGGCGTAAGGCAAAGTCTTTGGGTCTCGCGGACGGAGTGGTTTAAGTCTTCAGGGATATGATTTTAAACTTGAGCATCGAGAAGTACTGGAACCGTTAAGCCAGGAAAATCGTCACCTACGGCGAGCCGGACGTAGCTCTAACCCGACCCTTTTTATTCTTTACCGATCATTTTGGTGAGCAATTCCAGGATGTTCTTACTCTGCTGTCTCAACTCATCTCTGAGTACTTCGATCTTTTCACCCAAACTTTTTAGTTCGGAAGTGTGGGTTTCTTTGAGGTGGGCGATATCTTTTTCGTTACTTTCTCTTAAAACCTTCAATTCTACAGTTAAATCATGGATTTTACTATCTAATTTGGTTTGAAGTACTAAATCGGCTTCTTTAGCGGATTGTAGGATGGCAGCAGCTTGTACCTTCTTGTCTTTGACCGAATCACGCTGTATCTTTCTAATGACAAGCCAAGCACCGCCTAATGAGGTTATCATGGCAGCTACACTTAAGAGGGCGGAAATGTTGATTGGATCGACCATAATATAAAGATTGCTTAAGATTAGGAATATGATATACTTAGATTGATAGTAAGGTTGATAAACTCTAAGTAGGTGATTTTATGGGACAAAAACTTTCTGATTTTATGGCCATTTTCTTAGGTCTACGCAAGACCATTGTAATGTTTGCACTGCTAATTATCGGTATAGTTTTTCGGGTAAAAGGGCTAATAAATGGTGACCAGTTAGTATCTCTCTTACAAAGCACAACTATCGCATTTTTCGCTGCAAATTCAATAGAAAGAGTTGGGGAAACTATTAAGCACTACGTTAATGCAAAAGGTCAGTCGGTGACGGAAGAAGAGGCTGTAGTCGGTGATTCTAGCAATGGAAGCTGAAATGAATCTTAAGTTATGTATTTACTGCAATAAAAAGTTATCTTTAGAAAGTTTTAACAAAGATAGTTCTCGTAAGGATGGCCTGAATCCGAGATGTAGAGATTGTAGTAAAGAAGAGAGATTAGATTTTTGGCAATCTAATAAAGAAAGAATTTCAAAGGAACGAAAGGTTCACTACAGAGAAAATATAGGGTCTTTTAGGACTCAAA
>Ga0075029_100002256_pt1 | contig 10965 bp, 9 predicted proteins | sample LitLauG_LLR_2013_FD_71391 | JGI IMG/M metagenome (GOLD analysis project Ga0075029, IMG submission 71391) | Freshwater sediment microbial communities from North America - Little Laurel Run_MetaG_LLR_2013 | ecosystem: Environmental > Aquatic > Freshwater > Creek > Sediment | place: USA...
GCCCCCGCTACGCGCAAGAGCGGGCAAGGAAGCGATCCCGCTCGCGAGGTGCCACTCCGCTCGCGCGAGACATTGCTGGCGTCTGACTTGATACCTCTTCCCCATGCGGCTGCGAAACGAGGGGAAGCAGAGGACAAGTATCAGTCCATGTATGTCGAGAGCCCCCCCATAGGGCCTGCGTCCGAGCCGGAAAGTGCCAGGGCGGCCACGACCGTCAGACAGCTCATCAGGAGCTGCCGAAGCGGGCTGATTGCAGGCGCCACCTTTGTTATCGGTCCCGATCGCCTCGCCGAAACAGCAAGCGACAACCTGTCGCAACATTGCGGCCGCGCCTTCGAGAGCGAATTGCGGATGGGGTTGCGGGCATTGCTGGCAATCACACTGATTGCCGGAGGCTGGGCCATGCTCATGCCGTTGGCGGGGGCCGTCGTGGTTCCCGGAAATCTCGTCGTCCAGTCGAACGTCAAGACCATTCAGCATCCCAGCGGGGGAGTTGTCGCAGAGATTGCGGTCCACAATGGTCAGCATGTCGGCAATGGAGACCTGCTGCTGCGGCTCGATGCTACCCAGGCGCAGGCCAGCCTGCAGATGGTAAGCAAGCAGCTCGATGAGGTTCGAGCCCGGATCTCGCGGCTGGTCGCCGAGCGGGACGGCCTGGCGCAGCTCGAAGTGCCGGCCGAACTGGCGGCCCGATCTGGCGAGGCTGCCGTCAAATCATTGCTCTGGTCGGAGGATACCTTGTTCAAGGCGCGAGCCACGGCGCGCCGAAGCCAGACCGACCTGCTGCAAAGCAAGATCTCGCAGTTCGGCGAGGAGATTGCGGGCCTCGACGCGCAGGTCTCTTCCAAGACCAGACAACTGGATCTGATCGCCGGCGAGTTGTCGGGAGTCCAGGAGCTCTACGACAAGCGGCTGGTCCCGCTGGCGCGGCTCACGGCCTTGCAGCGCGAGAGTGCGCGAATCGAGGGCGAACGCGGGCAATTGGTGTCGACGATCGCCGAGACCAAATCGAAGATCGGCGAAGCGCGGCTTCAGATCGTGCGGATCGACCAGGATTTCCGCACCGAGGTGGTCAAGGAACTTGGCGAGAACCGCGGCAAGGAAGCTGAGCTGGTTGAGCGCGGCGTCGCGGCCAGGGATCTGCTGGACCGGATCGAAATCCGTGCGCCAACTGCAGGGGTGGTCAATCAGCTTACCGTTCACACGGTCGGTGGCGTCGTTCGCGCAGGCGACCAGATCATGGAAGTCGTACCCGATTCGGACGACCTCCAGATCGAAGCGCGGCTGCAACCCAATGATATTGACCAGGTGCGAACCGGCCAGAAGGCATTCGTGCGCTTCTCGGCCTTCAACCAGCGTGTGACGCCACAACTCGGCGGCGTGGTATCCTATGTGTCGGCCGACATCGGCCATGATCACCAGACCAATGCGCCGTATTTTACGGTCAGGGTCGCGCTGTCGGAGGACGAGCGGCGGCGACTGGCCGACCTGCAACTTGTCCCCGGCATGCCGGCAGAGGTGTTCATGCAGACCGGCAGTCGAACGATGATGAGCTACCTGCTAAAGCCCCTCACCGACCAGATGCGGCGCGCCTTCGTCGAGCAATAGCTGTGTGCCGCTCGCAGCACCATGTACGATTGCTTTCGATGCCGCTTTCGAACTCTTCTTCAAAACCTTCCTGGCGCGGGCAAAAATCGGCGCCGCTCCATTGCTGCATGAATCCTGGGCAAGCCTATTCGGCGGGTACTCTTTCCCTCGCCGCGCGCTCGACTTCCGCAGCCAGAGTGGTCAGATGGTCGGCAAGTCGCATGTACATCTGCTTCTTCTGCGGATCGGTTGCCAGATTGCCAACCAGCGCGCATTCCGCCGCTTCGGCACGGACTTTGCTCAACTGCTCCATCAGACCGCTCATCACATCCTCCCGCAATCCCAGCCGGGATTTATAACGACCAATCCGTTTGGCGGTTCCGCGGCAGGAACTGTTCAATTATAAGGTGGGCGGACAAGTCGGCCGGCTCGCGCCTCGCCTGCTCGAAAAGTCAATAGCGTAATTGATTGGCTGTGGCGGAGCAGCCAATTGCGCGCAAATTTATACGCTGGCCGTCGGCTGGGTGTATCATGTCGTCTTGCCCCGGCGATTGGCGGAGCCTTTCCATGCGCAAAATCATCTTGCTCGCTGCTCTCCTGTTCGCGCTCGCCTCTCCTGTTACGGCTGGCGACGACGTCGCTTCCGCGCGGAGCGTCATCCTTTCCCAGACCGAAGCCTTCAACCGCGACGATGCGGCGGCCGCCTATGCCTTCGCAGCACCTGGCATTCACGAGATGTTTCCGCGCCCCGAAATATTCATGAAGATGGTTCAGCAGAGCTACGCCCCGGTCTATCGCCACCGGAGTTTCGAATTCGGTGAGGCGCGCGCGGCCGACGGCAAGATCGCCCAGCAGGTCCATATCGTCGACACCGACGGCGTGGCGTGGGAAGCGCTTTATACGCTGGAGGTCGCGCCCGACGGCAATCTCAGGATCTCAGGCTGCGTTCTGATCAAGGTCGGCCAGGGGGTTTAGCGCGGAGCGGCTCAAGCCATCGCCATGCGCTGACGCGCGCGCAACAACAGCCCCACCATGATGGTGGCGTTGAGCGCGTTCCACGCCAGACCGTTCAGGAACGCCGCGGCGTAAGAGCCGGTCGCGTCGAAGATCACGCCGGACACCCAGCCGCCGAACGACATGCCGAGCACCGAGGCGAAGATGACAATGCCGACGCGGGTTGCAGCCTCGGCCGCGGGCATCGCCTCGCGCACGATAATGGCATAGCTCGGTACGATGCCGCCCTGGAACAATCCGAACATCGCCGAAATGATGAAGAGCGAGGTCAGGCCGTCGAAGAGCAAATAGAGCAACAACGCCGAGGCTTGCGCGATCGAGCCGATCAGCAGCGTGCGGATGCCGCCGATCCTGTCGGCCAGAAATCCGGAACCGATGCGGCTGACGATGCCGAATCCAAGCATCAGCGACAGCATTTGCGCGCCGCGCGCCACGCCATAGCCGAGATCGCCGCAATAGGCGACGATGTGTACTTGCGGCATGGCCATCGCCACGCAGCATGCAATGCTTGCAAGCGACAGAATTGCCGTCAGGGCATTGGTGCTCAGCCGCAGGTCGACCCGTGGCGGCGGCGCATCGTCGTGATTGCGCTGGGCGCCGGCGCCCATCAGCATCCGTAACACCACCAGCGCAAGCGCCATGGCGATAGCCGTGAAGATACCGATCGCGATATGGGTGGTGCGCCAGCCGACCGACTGCATGCCCCAATTCACCAGCGGCGGCCAGATCGTTCCACCGACATAGTTGCCGCTGGCGGCAATCGCGACGGCAAGTCCACGGTAACGATCGAACCAGTGCGAGGCCTCCGCCATCAGCGGCCCGAATGTCGCCGAAGAGCTCAGGCCGATCGCGAAATGCACAAGGATGAACTGCCAGATCGACGACGACATCCCCGCCCCGATATAGCCAAGCCCGAGGATGCCGACGCCAACGCCGATCGCGGCGACGATCCCGTAGCGGTCGGTGATCTTTCCGGTGAGCACGCCGCCGGAACCAAAGCCCAGCATCACGAACGTGAAAGCGAGCGAAGCGGTACCCCGCGCCGCGCCGAATTCGGTCTGGACCACCGGCAGCGCCACCACCACCGACCACATGCCGACGCTGCCGAGCGAGCCGATCAATACGGCTACAGCCAGCCGCGTCCATGCCTGGCGCGAATCGGCAACGAACGGCGTCGGATGTCGGCTGAGTTGAGAAGCAATTTCCACGGCGGCGGCAACATCATCGGCCCAAGGCGCAACGTCAACCGCCATGGCGCGATATTGGGCATGCAGATGCACCGTAACTAGGCATCCTCTGCGCCGATGCGGCTGCACCGATCCCCGCCTCCAGACGCCGCCTCCCACCGCCTCGGAATGAGGTCGGAGGTACGAACTCTCGTAGCGATCGGAGGTGCAAGCCCTCATGGTGAGGAGGCGCGAGCCGCGCCGTCTCGAACCATGAGGCCGATGAAACCAAGCGAGGATGAGCGCGCCATTAACGCTTTCCTAACCATACACCGGGCAAAAATTGCCGAGTTGCGAAGTTGAGTGTCGTCAGCCGCGTAGAACGGGGGAGTACCCGTGGACGCCAGTGCCGTTCCTCACTTTCGAAACGGTGGTCCTGCGGCCGCCGCGCAGACGTTTGGCGGCCGTGAACGGCATTCGCGGGGGGAAGCAAGTACGATGGTCGACGTCACCGCGGGTCAGGACACAACACCATCGAGCGGATTTCCGACTTTAAGTGAAATCGGCGCCATCCTGAAGCGCGGCGATCTTGCGCTGGCTTTTGGCATCCTCACCATCCTGGTGGTGCTGATCCTTCCCCTGCCCTCGATCGTGCTCGACCTGTTCCTGGCGATCTCGATCACGCTGTCGATCCTGATCCTGATGACATCGCTGTTCATCCAGGCGCCGCTGGAATTCTCCTCGTTCCCGACCATCCTGCTGATTTCGACCATGTTGCGGTTGTCGCTAAACCTCGCGTCCACGCGGCTCATCCTGTCGCGCGGCCATGAGGGTACTGACGCCGCCGGCCATGTCATCGAGGCCTTTGGCAATTTCGTGATGGGCGGCAATTTCGTGATCGGAATTATCGTCTTCGCCATCCTCGTGATCGTGAACTTCGTCGTCATCACCAAGGGTTCGGGGCGAATCGCGGAGGTTGCGGCGCGCTTCCACCTCGACGCCATGCCGGGCAAGCAGATGGCGATCGACGCCGACCTGTCGGCCGGCCTGATCGACGAGAAGATTGCCAAGGAACGGCGCAAGGCGCTGGAAGACGAAAGCGGATTTTTCGGCGCCATGGACGGTGCCTCGAAATTCGTGCGCGGCGACGCAGTAGCCGGCCTGCTGGTGGTGTTCGTCAATATCATCGGTGGAATCATCATCGGCGTCGCGCAGCAGAGCCTGAGCTTTTCCGAGGCGGCCCGCACCTACACGCTGCTGACTGTCGGCGATGGCCTTGTCACGCAAATCCCGGCGCTCATCGTCTCGACCGCAGCGGGTCTTCTGGTTTCGAAGGCCGGCGTCACCGGCGCGGCCGACAAGGCGCTGATGAAACAGCTTTCCGGCTATCCGCAGGCGCTCGGCATGTCGGCTGGCGTCATGCTGGTGCTGGCAATGCTGCCGGGCATTCCGATGGTTCCGTTCCTGGCGCTCAGCGCCGGCGCAGCGACGCTTGCGATTTCCGCTCGCAAATTCAAGCGCGAGGCTTCGGCAGCCGCGGCAAAGGCGGCGGCGGCTCCGGCCACCGCGGCGGGCGGTGCCGCCGCGGAGGAACCGATTTCCAGCGCGCTCAAGATCGACGACCTCAAGATCGAACTCGGCTACGCACTGTTGCCGCTGGTGAACGGCCCGGACGGCACCGACAGGCTGACCGAACAGATCAAGGCGTTGCGCCGCTCGCTCGCGATCGAGATGGGGTTCGTGATGCCATCGGTGCGCATTCTCGACAACGTGCAGCTCGAAGCCAACACCTACGTCATCAAGATCAAGGAAGTGGACGCTGGCACGGGGCGGATCTGGCCGAACCAGTTCATGGTCATGGACCCCGGCGGCAGCCAGGTCGATGTGCCCGGCATTCACACCACCGAACCCACCTTCGGATTGCCGGCGACCTGGGTCGACGCCAGCCTCAAGGAAGAAGCATCGCTGAAGGGCTATACCGTGGTCGATGCGGCGACCGTGCTTTCGACCCATCTCACCGAGCTGCTCAAGAACAACATGTCGGACCTGCTGTCTTATGGCGAGGTGCAGAAACTTCTCAAGGATCTGCCGAAGGAACAGGGCGAACTGATCAAGGACATCGTACCGGCCCAGATCACGGTTTCCGGCATCCAGCGCGTGCTGCAGCTTCTTCTCGCAGAGCGCATCTCGATCCGCGATCTCTCAACCATTCTCGAAGGCATCGCCGATGCGCTCGCCTTCTCGCGCAATCCGGCAACCGTGGTCGAGCACGTGCGTGCGCGGCTGGCGCGCCAGATCTGCGCGCAGAACACGACGCCCAACGGCTACGTGCCGCTGATCGCGTTGTCGGCCAGATGGGAACAGGCCTTCGCCGAGTCGTTGATCGGCCAGGGCGAGGAGCGGAGCCTTGCGATGCAGCCTTCCAGGCTGTCGGAGTTCATGACCGCGGTGCGCGAACGCTTCGAGCAGGCTGCGCGCGAAGGCGAGGCGCCGGTGCTGGTGACCTCGGCCGCTATCCGTCCATTCGTCCGCTCGCTGGTGGAGCGCTTCCGGGCACAAACGACGGTCCTGTCGCAAGCGGAAATCCATCCGCGGGCCCGCCTGAAGACGGTGGGCAGCATCTAGGCCACGGCATGACCGGCGGTCTCAATGGGCGAAGCGAAGCAGCCGCTGCCGGATGTTTTTTCGCCACAGGCAACTGATTTGTTGATCTCTGCCGAGCTGGCGCTGCCGCACGGAAAATAGCGTGGACAGCGATTTAAAACATTGAATTTTCTTGATTATTTTTGTGGATTAATGGCCTGAGAAAAGCACCATTCGCGTTTTATCACGGTTTATCACTGCTTTGTGATTACCTCTGCGGAAACTCAAGCCGAATTCCTACGTTTCCTGCGACCAGACGGTTGAACCTGCGCGCGGATTGAAAAGACCAATTCGAGAAGGCAGGCGGCAGGAGGCTTCCGTGAACCACTCGATCTACAGCGCCGATCGCTCGACACACCTCAAGATTGTGGTGGTCGCGTTGGTTGCCGCAATCGCAGTGGTTGGTCTCGGCATCTCGGCTCGCAGCTCGTCGGATGACGTGCAAACGGCGCGGGTTCAGAAAGCCGGCAAGCCTGTGACCATAACCAGTTCGAGCATATCGACGGTGCGCTAAGGATTTTGTGAATTCACGCGGCCCTTTACCAGCCCCCCAAAGCAGCCGCGTGGATACTGGAAGACCCAACTACCCCCAAGTTGGCCAAAGACGACCGAAAACGCCCGCTCCCCACGGGCGTTTTCATTTTGTGCTATCCGAATTATCGCGCAGGCGCGGCTGCAGCCGGTACCGCCTCGATCAACTTGCCGGTGAACACCGGCGCGGAATGTGGATTGCCGTCGGGAGATCCTCCGGCCTGCTCGACCGTCACGGCATACGTCGCCGTCCTGACCGTCTCCGGGTCATAGGATGCCAACACCTGCCGGGAGGTAAACTCGCCGCCTCCGATCACGCCCAGCGAACGCGGCCGCGGCAGCTTGTCCGAGATCAGCCACAACTCGAAGCTCCTGCCGGGCTCGGCAGCGGCGCCGACCTTGCGTACCGTGAAATTCCTGGTCGCCTCGTCGACGGTGAGGATGAACGCGGGCGAGCCGCCTTCCTTCTGCAGCACCGCGACATATTGGGCTGACGGCGTCGGGGTCGGCGACGTCTTTGCTTCGACCATTTGTGTTCGCGGTTGCGGACGCATCCGCTCCGGAAGCAGATCCGGCACGGAAACTCCGACCGCGATCATCGCCACCAATGCTGCAGCAATAGCGGAGGCGACGGTTGCGATATTGCGCCAGCGCCTGATCTTGCCGGTGAGGCGGATGACGTTGGCGTTGTCCGCTCCGACAGGGTCCCCGAGGGAAGCAGGCGCCGGCGGTGCGGCCGCTTGCGGAAGCAGCAGCGGCTCCTGCGGCTCGGAGTGGCCTATCGCCGCCTTGATTTTGTCCCAGACCTCGGGCCGCGGCTCGACCGACCCGACCATCTGGTTCAGCACACCAAGCCTGTGCTCCCACTCACGCACCATCGCCGCGAAATCCTGGTCTGCGGAAATCATGGTCTCGGCCTGCGCGCGCTCGTCGGCATCGAGAGTGCCGAGGGCATATTCCGCGGCGAGCACGATATGGTCGTCGCTTAGAGCCATCTCTAGAGTCCGAGGCACTCCCTGATATCCATCATGCTGCGGCGCAGCCATGTCTTGATCGTATTCACCGGCGCTTCGAACCTGGCCGCGAGTTGCTCGCGGCTCCAGCCGTTGTAGTAGGCAAGCAACACGAGCTTTTGCCGGTCGGGCTCCAGGCGGCCGACACACTCCAGCAGCCGCTTCAGCTCCTCCGTCATTTCGCGGCGCGCCAGCGGATCGGGCGTATCGGCGGCTACTTCCATCGCCGCCGGCTCCTCCTCGATCGAAGCCTCGCCGCGTTTGCGGATCACGTCGATGGCACGGTTGCGTGCAATCGACGCCATCCAGGTGATCGGCGAAGATTGACCGGGATTGAACTGCCCGGCGCTGTTCCAGATTTTGACGTAAGTCTCTTGAATCACTTCCTCTGCGAGATCCTGTCGCCGCAAGATACGGAGCACCACGCCAAAGAGTTTCGCGCGCGTGGCCGCGTAAAGCCGTTCAAAGGCGGCCTCATCCCCCTTCGCCACCGCGGCAATCAGCCAGACCAGCTCAGCTGGCGTCAGCATTCAGCGTCCCCAAATCGCGATGCCGCGTGTCTCATGTTCAACGGTTGGTTCAATGGCTTTCGTCGATTGCTTCGGTCAACGGTTCGTCCGATGCGGCTGCGACACCGGCGTGTCGTATCATACCTTGGGGCAAATCGGGCCACCAAGAAAGCTACGATTTGCCCTGTGGACAGGGCGCCGGGCGAAGAAAAACCCGGGCCTTGCGGTCCGGGTTCTGGCAATCCTGTTGAAAATCCGTGACCAGGAAAGCTTTCAGGCGAGGAAAGCTTCAGGCAATGGCTCCGATCCGTGCGCGCATCAACCCGATGCTGTCGAGATCGGCCTGTTCCCGCGCGTTCTCTTCGGCCCGCTCGCGTGCCTGATCGCGCTCGTCCAGAAGTTCGACCTTCTTCAGTTCGTCAAAGGCTTCGCCCAGGAGGCTCTTTGCTTCCTCGAGCTGGATTCGCAGCTCGTCGGCAGAACGGGTGAGGTTTTCCCGGCGCTGGATCGCGGCCTTGGCATAGGTCGGATAGGCGAAGTGCGTGGGATCGTTGATCCCGGCACGCTCCTGCTCGCTCTGGATTTCGCGTTCGAGGTCGACCGACATGCGCTGGAAATCGGCAATCATGCTCTCAATCTGCGCCACTCTTCGGCGCTTCTCGTCGACCTGGAACTTCTTCAAACGGATCAGCGTTTCGCGTGACTTCATCGACTCATACTCCCCAGAAGTCCCAATCTGGATTAGGGACACAACCGGCTCCCCCGCGGGCCCCGCCGGCGTTGCGATTAATGTGACGCGGATGATGGCCTGACAAAGTTAGCGTTCCGTTTCCAAATCCCGGAGGATTTGTTCAAGCTGCCGGTAACCTTCGTTCAGTCCGGTCGATTCATCCTTGGCCTGGCGCAGATAGGCCTCCAGCGGCTCATGCAGCCGGATCGCCTCGTCCACTTCCGGGCTTGAACCGGCGCGGTAGGCCCCAAGTCTTATCAATTCCTCCATGTCCGCATGAGTCGACATGACCTGCTTTGCCCTGGTGATGACCGCCAGATAGGCGGGATCGGCCGATTTCGGCATCGTGCGCGAGACCGATTTGAGAACGTTGATCGCCGGAAACCGCCCCCGTTCAGCGATCCTCCGTTCCATCATCACGTGACCGTCGAGTATGCCGCGAACCGCGTCTGCGATCGGCTCATTGTGGTCGTCGCCATCGACCAGCACCGTGAAAATACCGGTGATGGTCCCATCGCCTGTCCCGGGGCCGGCCCGTTCCAGCAGCTTCGGCAGCTCGGTAAATACGGTCGGCGTGTAGCCCTTGGCGGTGGGCGGCTCGCCGGCCGACAGGCCGATCTCGCGCTGGGCCATGGCAAAGCGGGTTACCGAATCCATCAGGCACAGCACGTCCTTTTCTTCATCGCGAAAATATTCCGCGATCGCCAGCGTCAGATAGGCTGCCTGCCGCCGCATCAAGGCCGGCTCGTCGGAAGTGGCGACCACCACGACGGAGCGCGCCAACCCCTCCTCGCCGAGATCGTCCTGCAGGAATTCCTGGACTTCGCGTCCCCGTTCGCCGACGAGACCAATCACCGTGATATCGGCATCGACGTTGCGCGCCAGCATCGACAACAGGACGGACTTGCCGACGCCGGAGCCCGCAAAGATACCGAGCCGCTGGCCGCGGCAGCAGGTCAGAAACGTGTTGAGCGCGCGCACACCGAGATCAAGCGGTGGGCCGACGCGTTTGCGCGAATGCGCCGGCGGCGGCGAATTGCGATAGGGCATCGGCGATCCTCCAAGGGGCAAAGGCCCCTTGCCGTCGATCGGTTCTCCCATCGCATTGACGACGCGGCCGAGCCACAGCGGTGAAGGTCGCACCTGGCTTGCCGAATTGGCAATGACGGCGCGGCATCCACGCCTCACCCCCTCCAGACCCGCAAATGGCATCACCACGGCGTTGTTGCCGGTGAACCCGATGACCTCGGAGGGAATGAAGCGATCGCCGCCCGTGTCGATGACGATGCGAGCGCCCACACTCATGGCGTGAATCGGCCCCGCGATCTCGACCATCAGACCGCGCACCCCCACAACTCGGCCATAAATATTGACGCCGTCGATGTCACCGATTTGTTCGGCAAGCGCCTTCATTGCGAAAACCTTAAGTTTTCGAGTACTTGGGAGTGTGTCTTAACTTGGTGTTTACCCGCGTCGTTAATCATTGCGTCACTGTCTTTGGTGACTGAGGACGCTCGACCATCTCCATGAAGGGCGAGTCGTGAGAGTCGGTTAAGGCCGCCTCTTAATGTCGAGCTTGAACGGGATCGGATACAAAAAGCTGCTTCGATGCAACATCTTAGGGCGATTCGGAAAAAATTGCACCGTGAGATCTTGCGAACCGGAATCAGATTTTGTTAACCATATGCCGTCAGGATCCGAATCAGTTGTTCAAAGGCGTTTTGAGTGCCGCAAGTGCGGCCGACCTGACGCCCGGAGCGGCGACTATAGGG
>Ga0075029_100002257_pt1 | contig 10963 bp, 10 predicted proteins | sample LitLauG_LLR_2013_FD_71391 | JGI IMG/M metagenome (GOLD analysis project Ga0075029, IMG submission 71391) | Freshwater sediment microbial communities from North America - Little Laurel Run_MetaG_LLR_2013 | ecosystem: Environmental > Aquatic > Freshwater > Creek > Sediment | place: USA...
CTGCCCATCCTACGGCGCGGAACTGCTGCCGGCCCTCACGAAGATGTTCGACCAGCTTGGGGGACTGGGAGGGCTGGTCAAAGGCAAGACCGTCGCGGTCAAGATCAACCTTACGGGCGACCCCGACCAGCGGCTGGGCTACCTTCCGATCGGGCGCACTACCTGGACGCACCCTGAGGTGATTGCCGCCACCGTCCACCTGCTGGGGCGCGCGGGAGCCCGCCGGATCCGGTTGCTCGAAAGTCCCTGGAAATCGGCCGAGCCGGTCCAGGAGTACATGACCGCCGCCGGATGGGATCCGCGAATGTTCACCAGCGCCGCCGCGGTGGTGGAGTTCGAGAACACGAATTTCCTGGGCTCCGGCAAGGAGTACATCCGGTTCCCAGTGCCGCACGGCGGCCACCTGTTTCCGGCGTTCGACCTCAACCACGCCTACGCGGACTGCGATACCTTCGTTTCGATCGGGAAGATGAAAGAGCATCTGACGGCCGGCATTACGCTGTCCATGAAGAACTGCTTCGGGATCACTCCGTGCACGATCTACGGCGATGGGGCGCCCGAGAACGAGCCGGGCCTGGTGCCGCTCGGCGGACGATTCCCCATCCATATGGGCTCGCGCCAGCCTTCCCGGAGTTCGCCGCCGGAGATCGACCCGAAGAGCCCGCGCCAGGGCGGCTATCGCGTGCCCCGGTGCGTGGCTGACCTGGTGGCGGCGCGGACGGTACACCTCGCCATCATCGACGGCATTGAAGCGCAGACGGGCGGTGAAGGCATCGGCCGCAACACCCGGCACGTGACGCCTCATGTACTGGTGGCCGGGACGAACACTGTTTGCGTGGATGCAGTGGGCGCAGCGGTCATGGGCTTCGACCCCATGGCCGACCGCGGCACCGCGCCGTTTGAAACCTGCGACAGCACCCTGCGCCTGGCCGAGGAGCTTGGCGTGGGAACCCGCGATCTGCAGCGGATTGAAGTGGTCGGCGCGCGTGTTGCGGACGTGGTCTTCGATTACCGGAAAGCCGGAGTGCGGATACCGACCGGGGCATAGGCGTCACAATTGTGGGGCAGGATGGAATCCTGCGGCGGATTGGCGATCTGATTGGCAATCCGCCTGCGCGATGCGCAGCGAGCCGCTCCCCGCTTGCGGCCTTGCCCGCCAGTAGCGGCAGGCGGATTACCAATCCGCCGCAGGTTAACAACCTGCCCCACAAAACACGCGCGTGCGCCCGTGATAGATTAGACCAATCGAATGGAGGCCAAGAAGCACTTCTTCATCTCGCGGGCCGGTGAGGATGCGGAGTTTGCCAGGTGGGTCGCGGACACTCTTGAAGACGCCGGCTTCACCACCATCCTCCAAGACTACGATTTTCAGGCGGGCGACAGCTTCATCCACCGGATGAACGAAGCACTTGAGGCGGCCGAACAGGTGATCGCGCTTCTTTCACCCGCGTACCTCGCCAAAGAATTTACGCGCATGGAACTCTATTCGGCAATTGCGAAGGGCCGTCTGGTTCCCGTGCGGATCGCACCGTGCGAGATCCCGGAGGTGATGAATCACCTCGTCTACATCGACCTGCCTGGCAAAGACCGCGATAAGCTCCTCAATGGGATTCGGCCCGAGAGCCGTCGCGAACCGGACAAGCCGCGCACCTTCATAGGCAAACTCCCCGCGGTCGATCCCACGCTCTTGGGGCGCGAAAAGGAATTGGCGTTTCTCGACCAAGCCTGGGCCGACCCGGCGGCCAACCTGGTCCAGATCGTGGCCGCGGGCGGCACGGGTAAAACGGCGCTGGTGGACAAGTGGTTCCGCCGCCACTTGGGCGAAGCCACCATTTTCGGCTGGTCGTTCTATAGCCAGGGCACGTCCGAGAACCGGCAGACTTCGTCCGACCCGTTCTTCGTTGACGTGCTGAGGTTTTTCAAGATCGCGGTGGAAGTGACCGCATCCGTGTATGCCAAGGCCGAGGCGCTGGCCGACCACCTGCGCAAGGAGCGGGTGCTGCTGATCCTGGATGGCTGCGAGCCGTTGCAGGACGCCACCGGCGACATGAAGGACTCAGCGCTCAAGGCGCTGCTCCAGGAACTGGAGGCGCAGAACAAGGGATTGGCCGTTTGCACGACGCGCGTACGCATCAACGACATTCCGAGGGCCCACTCCCTCGACCTGGACAACCTTGATCCGGAGCACGGCGCGGAGTACCTCCGTCACCTCAAGGTCGATGGAACGGAGGAGGAATTGCGGCAGGCGTCTGTGGACTACAGGAACCATGCGCTGGCGCTCACGCTGCTCGGCAGCTACCTCGTGGACTTCTGCGGTGGCGATGTCCGCCGCCGCATTGAGATTCCCAGGCTAATAGTGGATGAGGTGAAGGCCGGCGCGCATGCGCGGCATGTGATGGAGGGCTACGCCCGCAAGTTCACGGGCAAGCCGGAACTGGACATCCTGCGAGCACTGGGCTACTTCGACCGTCCCGCGGAGCCCGCGGCGCTCAAACTGGTGTTGCCCGCGATGCCGGACCTCGCGTACAAAGCTGCGCTCAAGCGCCTTCGAGATGCGCGCCTGATTCTGACGGCGGACGCGTCCGCCCCGATCGATTGCCACCCGCTGATCCGCGAGCACTTCGCGGCGGAGGCGAAGCCGGAGGGCCACGCGCGGCTGTACGAGCATTACTGCAAGCAGGCGCCGGAGCTGCCGGAGACGCTGAAGGCGATGACGCCGCTGTTCTACGCGGTGTATCACGGCTGCCAGGCGGGGAGGCATCCGGAGGCGCTCGATAAGGTCTACTTCAACTTTATCTATCGAGGCCGCGAAGGCTACCTGTGGAAGAAACTAGGCGCGCTCGGTACTGACCTGTCGCTGCTGGCCAACTTCTTCCAGAAGCCGTGGACGGAGCCGGTGGGTTCGCTGTCACCTGCTGACCAGTCCTGGGTGATCTCCAATGCGGCGTTCGCGCTCCGCGCGCTGGGCCGCCTGGCCGATGCGGTCGAACCGATGCGGGCAGGTGCGGAAGCCGCAGTGAAGCTCGAATACTGGAAGAACGCCGCCACCGGCTACGGCAACCTAAGCGAACTCCAGCTTACCCTTGGCAACGTGCGGGAGGCCGTGGCCGCCGCCCGCCAGTCGGAGGAGTATGCCGACCGCAGCGGCGATTGGTGGCAGCGAATGAACCAGCGGCACAAGCTCGCCGGCGCTCTGCACCAGTCTGGCAACTTGGCCGAAGCCGCCCGCCTGTTCGAGGAAGCCGAGCGCCTTCAGGTAGAACGTCAGCCTGAGTACCCGATGCTCTACTCGCTCCCAGGCTACCAGTACTGCGACCTGCTGCTCGGCCAAGGCCAAAGCACCGAGGCCCTCCGCCGCGCCACCCAAACGCTGCCCTGGGAGGAGGAGGAAAGGTGGCTCCTCGACATTGGCCTCGACCATTTGTCCCTTGGCCGCGCCCACCCGCACGGCGCATCCGAATCCGCCACGCACCTCAACCATGCCGTCGATTACCTGCGTCGGGCTGGACGGTTAGACTACCTCCCTCTCGCTCTCCTCGCCCGCGGCACCCAGCGTGACCTCGACGAAGTCTTCCGCATCGCCACCCGTTCCGGCATGCGGCTTCACCTCACCGACTACCACATCGCCATGGCCCGCCTTCACCACTCCCGCGAGCACTTCCTCAAGGCCGAAGCCCTGATCGCCGAGACCGGCTACCACCGGCGAGACGCCGAACTCGAAGCCCTCCGCCACAGCCTCTGAATTTCAAAACCGCCAAGCTGGGCGGTTTTCGAAAATACGCCCTCGTGCAATCAATCACTTACAGGGTGAAAAAGCCAAGCTTGGCGGTTTTCGTGTAAAGGCGCGCAGGCCTGGAGACCTACGCCACTGGCTGCGTGATACCCTGTCCTTCGGAGTCTTATGTCCCTTACGCGTGAAAAAGCCCAGCTCATGAGCGCGTCCGAAATCGACCGGACGCTGGTGCGCCTCGCCCATGAAGTCCTCGAGAAGACCAAAGACCTCGACCTCCTCGCCTTCATCGGAATCCGGCGGCGCGGCGTCCCGCTGGCGCAGCGGCTCTCCAAGAAAATCGAGAGCCTCGAAAATCGCAAGGTCCCGGTCGGCATCCTCGACATCAACCTCTACCGCGACGACCTCAGCACCGTCGATATCAAACCCGTCGTCAGTTCCACCGAGATCCCGTTCAGCGTTGAGGGCAAGGACATCATCCTCATGGATGACGTGCTCTACACCGGCCGCACCATCCGGGCGGCGCTCGACGCGCTCTTCGATCACGGCCGGCCGGCCCGCGTCCAACTCCTGGTGCTGATCGATCGCGGCCACCGCGAGCTGCCCATCGAGGCGCGCTTCATCGGGCGCACCGTGCAGACCACGGACATTGAGATCATTGAGGTGAAGTTTCAGGAGATCGACGGGATGGAAAAAGTACTGCTGGTGGAAAGGGTAGCTTAGACGAACATGCCCTCCGGACTGCTGGGAATCGAGGAGCTCGACCGCGCCGAGATCGAAGCCATCCTGGCGCGCGCGAAATATTTTCAGCCCGTACAGAGCCAGACGGTGAAGAAGCTGGACACGCTCCGCGGGAAAATGATCGTCAACCTGTTCTACGAAGCCTCCACGCGCACGCGCACCAGCTTCGAGATCGCCGCCAAGCGCCTGGGAGCGGACGCGGTTTCCATCACGGCGTCGGGCTCCAGCGTGTCCAAGGGCGAGTCGCTGGTGGACACGCTCAACACGCTCGCGGCCATGCGGCCGGACGCCATCGTGATGCGCCACGCGGCCTCCGGGGCGCCGCACTTTCTGGCACGGCACCTGCCCACCCCCATCATCAACGCGGGCGATGGCACCCACGAGCATCCCACGCAGGCGCTGCTCGACGCCCGCACCATTCTGGACCGGCGCGAGCGCCTCGAAGGCCTGAAGGTGGCCATCATCGGCGATATCGAGCACAGCCGCGTGGCGCGCTCGAATGTACACCTGCTGGCGAAGTTCGGCGTGGAGATCGTGCTGTGTGGTCCCGCCTCGCTGCTGCCGGTGGAGTTGGCGCAGCTTGCGCCGGGTGTGCGGCTCACCACCGATATCGGCGACGCCATCCGCGAGGCCGACGTGATCATGATGCTGCGCGTGCAACTGGAGCGGCAGCACGAAGCCGCCTTCCCGGCCAGCGAATATTTCCAGTTCTACGGGCTGCGCCTGGAGCACATGGACCTGGCCAAACCGGATGCCATCGTGATGCACCCTGGCCCCATCAACCGCGGGCGCGAGCTTTCAAGCGAGGTGGCGGATTTCACCCGGTCGGTGATTCTGAACCAGGTGGAGAACGGCATCGCCGTGCGCATGGCCGTGCTCGAAAAGGTGATTGGATAGGGCGTTCCTTGGATAACTTATGCCGATCGTGATCAAGAACGGGCGCGTGATCGACCCGGCGTCCAATACGGACCGCGTTGCCGATGTCCTCATTGTGGATGGGCGGGTGGCCGGGGTGGCCCCGAACCTGTCGTCACCCAAAGCCGAGGTGTTCGACGCCACGGGCATGATCGTGGCGCCGGGTTTCATCGACATGCACGTACACCTGCGAGAGCCGGGGTTCGAGCACGCCGAAACCATCGAGAGCGGGTCGCGGGCGGCGGCGGCGGGCGGGTTCACGTCGGTCTGCTGCATGCCCAACACCAAGCCGGTGAACGACAGCAAGACGGTGACCAGTTACATTGTGGAGCAGGCCCGCAACAAGGCGGCGGTGAACGTGTTCCCCATCGGCGCCATCACCAAGGGCAGCGGCGGCGAGGAACTGGCGGCCATCGGGGCCATGAAGGCAGCGGGCGCGGTGGCCATTTCCGACGACGGGCTGCCGGTGATGAACTCGCGCGTGATGCGGCGGGCCATGGAGTTCGCACGATCGTACGACCTGCCGATCATCCAGCACTGCGAAGACCTGAACCTGAGCGCCGGGGGCGACATGCACGAGGGCGCGCCTTCGGTGCGCTGGGGATTGCGCGGCATCCCGGCGGCGTCGGAAGACGTGATGGTGGCGCGCGACCTGGTGCTGGCCCAGTTGACCGGCGCCCGCTACCACGTGGCCCATATTTCCACGCGCAACGCCGTGGCCATGGTGGACTACGCGCGGCGGAACGGACTGGCGGTGACCTGCGAGACAACGCCGCACCACTTTTCGCTCACCGACAGCGAGATGGCGCCCTACGACAGCAACTACAAAATGAAGCCGCCCCTGCGTTCCAGCGGCCATCGCGACGCCGTGGTGGAGGGGCTTGTGGCCGGAACTATCGGCGCCATCGCGACCGACCATGCGCCGCACGCCGGGTCGGAGAAGATGCAGGAATTCGAGCGCTGCCCGTTTGGCATCATCGGCCTGGAGACCGCGATTGCGCTGGCGTTGGAGTGTCTGGTGGCCACCGGGAAGATTGCGCTGAATCGCATGGTGGAGCTGTTCACGACGGGTCCGGAGGCCGTGATGCGGCTGGGCCGCGGCACCCTGGCGCCCGGCGCCCCCGGCGATGTGACGGTCTTCAGCACGGATGTGGGCTGGACCTACGACGTGAACCAGTCGCCCTCGCGCAGCCGGAACTCGCCCTTCCACGGGAGGACGTTCCGCGGCGGCCCGATGGCCACGGTGGTGAACGGCGCGTTGGTGTGGCGGCGGGGTTAGGGCGTTCGCTTGGCTCACGATTCACACCTGATCGGGCAGGTCACCATAGACATGCAACACTTCACCCGGCTTTACCCGCGCAACCGCCGCCTGTATCTGACCGAGGAGGGGACGATAAAACTCCACTCTGTTCCTACATGGACGATCACAAGCCCAAAACGGAGAGCCCTGAGATTCTGTTGGTGCTCGAATCCCTGGTCAATAGTTACCAGAACGTCGAACCGATCTTGAAGCAGTGCAACCAGATCTTTATCCTTGAGCCGATGCCAGCCGAGATCTACGGCTGTCTTTACTTCATGTCCGGGAAGGCCTTGGACCACCCGGGGGTCGACACAGGCGTCAATTAGGACGCGCATGCGAGTTGGTCGATGGTGATGTCGCGGCTCAGCTCGAGGAAGGTGAGAATCTGCTGGCGGGGGATGTAGGGGTAGACGGCCAAAAAACCGTCGATGCTATCGCCGGTTTCGAGAAAATCTATCAGATCAGCGTCTGGACGGGGATTCGGGCACCATCGGCGCCATCGCGGGCGTGAGTACGCGTGCGGCTGCACTTCCGCCTGCCCGCCACCGCCTCCTGATCCTTGTATTGCAACTGGTACAGCTTCCAGTAAATGCCGCGCTGCGCCCTGTGCTATGTGGGAGGGCGCGAGTTCAAGGATATTGCGGCGTGTGCGCTCCGGCCAGGGGGGATCGTGGTTCCGACTTTTTTTCCCGCACTGCGCGCGGTGCGCTACGAGGAGCCAATGGCCATCGGCGATTTCGGACAGCGCCGCGCCCGCGTAGTGCGTTTGTGCTGGGAAAAACCCGCGGAGTGATCGCCCCTCAACCGCCGGCTGGCGTGTGAGGTAATCAGCTCAGCGCCAGGGACCGGCGCCGCCTGTGCATGCCCGGGCGCGGTCGAGGAGCAGGTTCCGCTCGCGGGCATTTCGCGTAAGCGTGGCGGCGCGCTCAAACTCCGCGCGGGCCTCGTTGAATCGGCCGAGCTTAGTGAGGAGATCGCCGCGCACACCCGGCAAGAGGTAGTAGCCCTTGAGCGACGGCTCCGAGGTGAGCGTATCGATGAGCTCGAGGCCGGCCTCCGGGCCAAAGGCCATGGAGAGGGCAACGGCACGATTCAGCTCTACCACGGGGGAGGGCATGACCTGGGCCAGCGCGTCGTAGAGCGCGGCGATGCCCTGCCAGTCCGTTTCCGCCGCAGTGCGCGCGCGAGCGTGACATGCGGCGATCGCGGCCTGAAGCGAGTAGGGGCCGAGCGCACCACCGAGGGCATTGCTGATTTCCTGGACGCGCTGGAGTGCAGCGAGGCCGCGACGGACGAGGATGTGGTCCCAACGCGTGCGATCTTGATCGCGAAGCAGGATCGGCTCTCCGGCCGGCCCGACTCGAGCGCGAGTTCGCGAAGCCTGAATCTCCATGAGGGCGACCAGACCATGGACTTCCGGCTCGTTCGGAGCCAGTCCCGCGAGAATTCGGCCGAGGCGGAGCGCGTCTTCGCAGAGCGCAGGGCGCATCCAGTCTTCACCGGCGGTGGCGGAATAGCCTTCGTTGAAGATGAGATAGATCACTTCGAGAACGGAAGACAAACGGGCTGCCAGATCCGGCCCGTGGGGGACCTCAAAGGGAACGTGCGCCTCGGTCAGCGTCCGCTTGGCGCGGACGATGCGCTGGGCAACGGTTGGCTCCGGAACAAGAAAGGCGCGGGCGATTTCCTGCGTGGTCAAGCCGCCGAGCAGACGAAGCGTGAGGGCGACCCGCGCTTCCGTGGAAAGGACCGGATGACAGGAGATGAACACCAGACGGAGAAGGTCGTCGCCGATATGGTCGTCATTCGCGGTCTCGAAGTTTGCCACGGCCTTTACCTGCTGGGCCTCGATCTCGCGGCCGAGTTCCGCGTGTTTGCGATCAAGTAGCTTGTTTCGGCGAAAGAGATCGATAGCATGATGCTTGGCGGTGGCCATAAGCCAAGCGCCCGGCTTGTCAGGAACGCCCGACTCCGGCCACTGCTCGAGGGCGGCGACGAGAGCGTCCTGGGCGAGTTCTTCGGCTAGACCGATGTCGCGGACCATACGTGCGAGTCCGGCGATCAGCCTGGCCGACTCGATCCTCCAGACTGCCTCGATGACGCGATGGGTATCGGAGGACGGCACGCTCAGGATTCCGCCGCGATTTTGGCGTGGTCATTCTGGGCAGCCTCGAATACCTGGCGAAGCTCGCACTCGCCATCGCCAGCCACCTGTAGGAAATGCTTGGCTACTTCGATAGCCTCTTCCTTCGAGTTCGCCTGAAGGAGGGCGAGGCCGCCGATCAGCTCCTTGGATTCGGTGAAAGGCCCATCGGTCACAGTCAGGGTGCCGTTGTCGAGGCGAACGCGCGCGCCGGTCGCGCTGGGCATGCATCCCTCGACGGCAAGCACGAATCCGGCTTTCATCCCGTCCTCAATCAACCTGCCCATTTTGGCCATTTCTTCCTGTGAAGGGGGAACGCCTCTTTCCACGGTCTTATAGATACTTAGAAATCGCATGGTGATCTCTCCTTGTTTACCTACTTTTTCTTCAGCAGTTCTTTGCCGAGCTCGCGCGCGCGATCGCCCGCCTCGCTGGGGCCGAAGTCCTCCAGCTCGAAAAACTGGCGGATCTCGATTTCGCCTTCCTGATTTTCGTGGGGAGCGGGGGCACGCTTGGCCCATTCCATCGCCTCCTCCCAGGACTTCACCTGAATGATCCAGTATCCGCCGATGAGCTCCTTAGACTCGGCGAAGGGGCCATCGATGATGGTGCGCTTGCCTCCTGAGAACTTGATGCGGGCGCCCTTGGAACTCGGGTGGAGCCCGGCGAGGTCGAGGAGCACGCCGGCTTTCATCAACTCCTCGTTGTACTTGCCCATCGTGGAAAGGAGCTCTTCGCTCGGCATGACGCCTGCTTCCGACGCCTTGCTGGCTTTCACAATCATCATGAACTTCATGGTCATATCCCCTTAAGTTCTATTTTGATTTCAAACGGCAAACCGCGAACTCATCTGGCTCCCGGAATCGGCGCGTCGAGAAACGGCGTGACCGTGGATACCAGCGCCGGCGACGAGAAGATGTTGTAATGCGTCAGGCCGGGCAAAACGGCGAGCCGGGCATTGCAGATTCCGGAACCGTCCCAGCCGCCGTCTTTCTTGCCGCCGCCCATGAGCTCGAAGAACTGCACGGCATGCGCGGTACGGACGGCATCGGCATCACCAAACACAAGCAACGTGGGCGCCCTGATCGCCGCCACGTCTTTCGACCAGTCATAGTCCTTCCGGAGCATGTCGCCGAGCTTGGTGAGCAGCACCGGCCAATCAGCCGGCTTCGGTGCAATGCGGGCATAGATCTGGTACATGGGCGTCTGCTTCATCGGCTCAGCGGCGTCGGGACCCATCTGCGCCATTCCCGCGACGATCTCGGGGTACCATCCATCGCGCTTGTAGGCGGTCGAGACGAGCACCAGCTTCCTGACACTGCCGGGGTGTTGGATGGCGGTGCGCAGGGCAACGCCGCCGCCGAGCGAGTAACCCATCACATCGGCCTTCTCGAACCCGAGGTGCTTTATCAGGGTGGCAATGTCGTCGGCCATGGCCTCGATGCTCAGCGGGCGGTCGATATCGGCGGTGCGCCCGTGGGCCTGCAGATCAACAGCAATCACCCGCCGCCCGTCCGAGAGCGACGGCAGGATCCCGGCGAACATCTCAGTCGCGCCCAACCCACCGTGCAACAGGATCAACGGTTCTCCGCGGCCGTGGATTTCGTAATAGAGTTTGAGGCCATTCACTGGAGCGAAGCCGGTCTTGACGGCAGTTGTCGCGCGTGTCTGGGCGGATGCAAGGGCCGACGCTGCGACTATGAACCCGGCGGCGGAGGTTGCGATGATACTTTTCTTAAGCATCGTGTTCATGTCTCCTTCCACCTACACGTCGAACGAGCGGTGGCGAAATCGACAGGCTCAGAATCTCATTCGGAAAATATTTTGCCTGGCAACCACTCTAGGTCAGGTTTGCGGTTGCGCCTCCGCCTGCCCAGCCACCGCCTCCTGATCCTTGTATTGCAGCTGGTACAGTTTCCAGTAAATGCCGCGCTGCGCCAGCAACTCCTGGTGGGTGCCGGACTCGCGGAGCTTGCCTTTGTGCATCACCAGGATGCGGTCGGCGCGCTGGATGGTGGACAGCCGGTGCGCAATCACGATGGACGTCCGGCCTTCCACCATCCGGCTCAAGGCTTCGCGCACCCGGAATTCGGTTTCGGTGTCCACGCTCGATGTGGCCTCGTCCAGGATGAGG
>Ga0075029_100002258_pt1 | contig 10962 bp, 7 predicted proteins | sample LitLauG_LLR_2013_FD_71391 | JGI IMG/M metagenome (GOLD analysis project Ga0075029, IMG submission 71391) | Freshwater sediment microbial communities from North America - Little Laurel Run_MetaG_LLR_2013 | ecosystem: Environmental > Aquatic > Freshwater > Creek > Sediment | place: USA...
AAGGAATCAGGAACTTGGGAAGACGGCAGGATGCGGTTTCTGCTGCGCAGGTGCGAAGAACATTCGGCGGCGCGGCCCAAAAACATATCGATCGCCCTCGCGTTAAGAGGGCATTTCACCGGCCGGTGAGTAAGTGGCCGGGCAGGATTGAAGAACCAGGAAAGCAGCCGGGCAGGGAACGGCCCCCCGACCGAGTACCGGTCTGAGAGCGGTCACAACCCCGGCGGAAGTGAAAAAGCGAAACCAGTGCAGAAGATTCCCAAGCTTGTGCAGCGACTCGGACAGGGAGCGAATGCTCCGGTCCGGGCCGTCCCCGCAATGGGGCCTCGCCGCTTTCAATCCTCCCCTGTTCACTGACACCGCCCCGGTGAAACCCGACTGGCTCGAGCAATGAGCCGGAGGGAACCGGAGTGTTGAATGAACAAGGAACTATTTGTCTCTTCCACGCCTCACGAAACCAAGGTGGGGATGGTGGAAGACGATCTGCTCGCGGAAATCTATCTTGAGCGCGAGAACGAGTACACCCTAGCAGGATCCATCTACAAAGGACGTGTCACGCGCGTGCTGCCCGGCATGCAGTCGGCCTTTGTCGACATTGGATTGGAACGCGACGCCTTCCTGTATGTCTCCGACTTCATGGATCTGGAAGAGCACGACGAGGATTTGACCGAAACTGTGCCGGCGAATCGCAGCGTGCCGGATATGCGTCCGCAGGCGGCGCCGGCTTCGCCGGTTTCGATTGATGCCGGCGAGGTTACGGACGCCGAAGCCGAGGCGGAGATGACCGATGTGGTTGAGGCTGGCTCTGCGGAGATGGAGGGTGCGGTTTCTGCGGACGCTGCGCCGGAGGCTGGCGCCGAGGGCGATGCGCAGAACCGCGATCGTGGCGGATTTCGTGGGCGTCGCCGGCGTGGGCGTGGGGGGCGGCGCGATCGGTTTGAGCGCGGGCCGGAGCGCAGCGCTGCGGACCGGGGTCCGGAGAAAGGTCCAGAGAGAAGTTCGGAGCGAGTTCCGGAAAGATCGGATCGAGGCGGTGCAGAGCGCGGATCGGAGTCGCGTTATTCGCGGCCCAGTGAGAGCTTTCGCGGTGCGGAATCAGGAAGAACGCAGCCTTCGGGGCCGCCTCCGGGATACACGCCGATTCTGTTGCCCGGGGAATCGATTTCGAAGTACCAGCGGTATGCGCAGCCGGCGGCGGCGGAACCGAGTGCGCCCCAGCCGGTTGCGGAATCCAGAGTTGAAAAATCGGTGGAACCGGAAGTTCCGGTAGCCGCGGCCTTCCCGGAAGATGAGCCGATCTTCGCTGCCGGCCCACACACGGACGAGCCGGTCATGACGGATGCAGTGGCTGAACCGCTGCACGAGCAGCACGAAGACTTCAGGAGCGTCCCGGAAGAGCATGCCGAGGCGGCCTCGGCAACGATTGGATGGAAGCCGGAATTCCGGCGGCCCGAGCCGGCGTGGAATGAGCCGACCCGCCCGGAGCGCGCTTCTACATGGACCGAAGAGCGGGAACCCGCCGTGGAGCACCAGCACGAGACTGCGAGCGATCACGAATCGATTCGTCATGACGAGGAACGGGAAGAGGAGAACGACCTCGATGACCGGTTGCACAGTGATGCGCCTCCGCAGCGTGAGGAGCAGGCTCCGGCCTTTGCGGCTCCGGGGACGATGGAGGAAGAGACCATCGACGAGGAAGAGGTCGACGCGATTCGTTACGAGTCTTCGTCCGACGACAGTTACGACGAGTTCGAGGAAGAAACGCGGGCTGCGACGGGACATCTGAACGGCGACGCGCGCGAAGCGGTGGCGGAAATTCATCAGTCGGCAATCGCCGAAGGCACCAATGGTGCCGCGCACGAAGAGCACGCGGCCGAATCCGAAGACGACAGCGAAGAACTGGAACTGGAAGAGGCGCAGGCTGAGGCGGAGGCCATTCTGGACGCGGAAGCCCGCGGCAATGGCACGGTCGATGCACGCGTGGAAGTGCGGGCGCCAGCGGGAACGGCGGGGTATACGCAGCGCGCGCCGCGTCCGGCGTGGGAGCGCCGCGGTCAGCGCGGACGCCGCGGTGGCAGCGGCGGACGGGGCGGACCACGCTTCCGGCGCCGTGAGTCGGCTCCGGTGCCGCTGATCAGCGATTTGCTCAAGGAAGGCCAGGAAATTCTGGTGCAGATTGCGAAGGAGCCGATCGGCAAGAAAGGCGCGCGCATTACCAGCCACATCGCGCTACCGGGGCGGTTTCTGGTCTACATGCCGACGGTGAATCACACCGGCGTTTCGCGCAAGATCGCTTCCGAGGAAGAGCGGCAGCGGTTGAAGCGCATCATCATGAGCGAGCGCGAGAACGGTCACGGCGGCTTCATTGTCCGCACGGCTGCGCAAAGCGCGAGTGAAGACGAGTTGCGTGCCGACATCCGCTTCCTGAAAGGGTTGTGGCAGGACATCAAGAATCGTGCCGAGGCCTCGAAACCTCCGGCGCTGATTTATCACGATCTCAACGTAGTCGAGCGGGTGCTGCGCGATCAGGTCACATCCGACTTTTCGGTCATCTGGGTCGACACGGAATCGGAATACGAGCGCGTGCTGCGCTTCTTCAACCGGTTCCAGCCGGGGCTGGTGAAGCGGGTGAAGCTCTATACGAAAGAAACTCCGCTGTTCGAGCAGTTCGGGCTGAAGGACGAGATGGATAAGGCCCTCAAGTCGAAGGTCTGGCTGAAGAGCGGCGGCTACATCGTCATCAATCAGACCGAGGCGCTGGTCGCGATCGACATCAACACGGGCAAGTACGTCGGCAAGACGGCGCGCCTGGAAGACACGATCGTGAAGACCAACGTGGATGCGATCAAAGAAATCGTGCGGCAGATCCGCCTGCGCGATCTGGGCGGGATCATCATCATCGACTTTATCGACATGGATGAGCGGCGCAACCGGCAGCGCGTAATGCAGGCGCTGGAGGAAGAATTGCGGCACGACCGGGCGCCGTCGAAAACGCTGCAGTTCAACGATTTCGGGCTGGTGGCGATTACCCGCAAGCGCGTGAAGCAGTCGCTGGAACGCACCATTGGCGCGCCTTGTCCATATTGCCAGTCGACCGGGTACGTGAAATCGGTGGGCACGATCTGCAACGAGATCTACGTCGAGATGCGGAAGATTGCCAAGCATCTGGAGCACGAAGACGTGATGCTGCGGGTGCATCCGGATGTGGCGAAGGAATTGAAGGGGAACAACGGACGGCTGCTGAACGAGATGGAAGAGCTGACCAAACGGACCATCATCGTGAAAAGCGATCCGGCAGTGCACCAGGAGCAGTTCGATATTAACTGAGCTGTCGGTCGTCGGCCAACGGAGAAAAGGACGAGCATATTGCTCGTCCTTTTGCTTGTCATCACAAATGCGATTTGTCGGTCCCAGTAGATGAGTGGAATGGCGATTTTTCAACAGTCACTTCGGAATCTACGATTTTGTTTTGAATCGGTTTAGCATTTTGCATCCGATCCACCCCAATCCGAAGTAAATGAGCGCGTTAATTGGGGCAGCCACCCAAAAGCTGTAGACATGGACGTTTCCGCTCACCGCGACAGCACCGATTAGTCCCGGAAAAAGAAGAGTGGATGCCGTCATCTGTAGTGCGGCAACAAACCTGTTCTCAGACAGAAAAGCGAGGCTTGCGAAACACAAGGTTCCTACGGCTGATGTGCCAGCCAACACTGACGCGACCACGATCCTCCGATTCCTTGAGATTGTCATGCGAAGCCGTAAACCGCGACAATTCTCTCATCCTAACCAACGAATGGCCAATTGGCATGCCGCGTGTAGGGCCAATTGGCATAACGAGGCCATAGCGCTCATAAGGTCGGAAGACTTCCACGATGTAGGCGCCGTCAGCGGATGCCAGATGGTTATGGCAATAGCTATGGTAAAATGCCATTGTGAATACCACTTTAACCGTAGACAAGGCTGGGCGCGTCGTATTGCCCAAGCCCGTGCGAGATGAGTTGCAACTTTCCGCCGGGGACTCACTGGAATTGGAAAGTTCCGAGGATCGCATCGTGCTGCGCCCTGTTCGGGGCACGGCTGGACTACGAAAAAAGCAAGGGATATGGGTCTTCCGCACAGGCGAACCCATCTCGGCCGAGTCCGTGAATAAAACCATTCGCCAGATCCGGGAGGAGCGCATTCAGCAAGTTCTTCATCCCGAAAAGGCTAAAGTGGCGCCTCGCAAGAGGCCTCGGTGAAGCGGTTCTTCGATACCACGGTTCTTGTAGCTGCGATTCTTGAAGAGCATGAGCACCACGAGCGCAGCTTTTCCGCACTTGCAACCGCGACTCCGTCATCCGCCTGCTGCGGCGCTCATAATCTTGCAGAGGCCTATGCTACTTTGACGCGCTACCCAGGAAAGCAGCGGTTGAGTCCAGATCAGGCTTTACTCGCCATAGAGGTGTTCGAAGATCGGCTTGCAATCGTCGCTCTGGAGCCGCGAGAGTATCTGGCTGCGATCCGAAGATTTGCTGGGCATGGAATTACTGGTGGGACGATCTACGATGGATTAATAGCAGCCTGCGCCCTGAAAGCCAAAGCCGACGTGCTCTACACGTGGAATACCGCGCACTTTTCGTTGTTGGGCGACGAGGTTGCCCGGAAGGTACGCACGCCTTAGGCAATCCTAGCTCACGTTGGCGAGGGTTTTCACCGCCACGTCGGAGCGGTCGCGGAGTTTGCCGACCGATTCGTGGATCGACCTTCCGGCCACGCCTGCGCCGCCTTGTTCAGCGAGGCGGGCGACGCTGCCGGCTTCTTCGGTGCAGGTACTGGCCATGTCGAGGAGCACGACGACCGCGTCGGCGTGCAACTTCCAGAGCGATGACATTTTCTGGCTGCGCTTGAGTTCTTCGAGTTCGGTGCTGATGCGAGCGGAGATCGAAACCAGGCGAATCATAGTGCGGGCTACGTCGGCCCGTAGTGTCTTCTCTTCGAGGAAGGCGGCGCTGTAGGCGTCGGCCTCGGCTAGCGTGAGCGTCAGGTTGAAGAAACGCATGGGCACGACTTGGCGGTACTTGGGGTCGGCGACGCGGACGAAGACTCGGATGGATTCTTCCACGCGCCGCAGTTTGCCTTCTTCGGCCGCGATCTGCTGCGCGGTGACTGTGGGCGGCTGAAATACTGGGGCGCTGAGCGGAGGCTTCGCCGCGGGCGCCTTCGCCGTCTTGGCGGCGGCAGCCGCACCGTTCGACGCGCCCGCAGGGCTCGAGGCGCGAGTGGCTGGAGTCAGCAGCGAACGGCGGATGGGCGGGCGGCGATCGAGTTCCTTCTTTAACTTCGACACGCGGCGGAATTTTTCCAGCGTGCTGCCGTAGTCGGCCTGCAGCATCTGCGTTTTCTCGATCGCGGCTACGTGCTCGACCGTCACTTCCACGCCATCGACTGTACTGAGAATCGTGCCGCCCATGTCTTCGAGGGCTTGCCCAAATGTCTTAATCTCGGTGAGCGCCTTGGCGAAGAGTTGGTCGAACTTTTTGCCGAACATGGCGTTGTAGGCGGAAACGGTGGCCAACACGCCGGGATGATAGAACGAGGCGTCGAGCCACTGCTTGAGTTCGCGTACGCGGGCGATGATGCCGGAATCGATCAATGAGTTGAAGTCGCGGAAGCGGGTGACCTCTTCGCGCAGAGGATCGAAGCGGCGCAGCAACTGTACGTGCTCTTCAGGCAAGGACGGCACGTCGGTGTCGGCGAGGATTTCGATCAGTGCGATTTCGAAGGGCGAAAGCGGAAGCGCGCCATCGAGGCCATAGCCGCTCTGCTCCCACTGTCCAGGGACGCGCGGGTGGCGGTAGAGAAACGTGGCGATCAGATCGGTCTTGTCGCGGTTGACGTCGCTGGGTTCGCGGCGGCGCACGAAATAACGCAGCAGCGCCTCGGCGACTTCGGAATCGGTATCGGGCGTCAGAGCCTGGCGCAGCATCGCGGGCGTGATCGCCATGTCAAGCAAGTGCAGCCAGCGATACATGCGGGAAAGGGTGCGAGGAAGTTCGTTCTCGGAGTGCCGGAGCGCGTCCTCGTCGAGGCCGCTGGGAACGGGCACTTCTCCGTGCAAAGGCTCGACCATGAGCTTCTGGTAAAAGCCCTGAACGGTCGCCAAAATGGCTAATTCAAACCGAAGATCCTCGGCCAAACCTGCCCCCGCGCGTGCGTAATCTGGATGAAACTTTACTAATGTCTAAGTAAAGACGAAGGGTCACCTGGGGTGCAAGTTACCTCTGGATATTGCCGCGCGGAGGTGCATGAACTTCCGGGGGGAGCACGTGGGGGCGGACGCATTCGTCCGCCCAGCGAGCGAAGCGAGCGTCCCGTACGTTAAAACACGACGGTTTTGTTTCCGTAGAGCAGGACGCGGTTTTCTACGTGCCAGCGGACGGCGCGGGAGAGGACGACTTTTTCGAGGTCGCGGCCTTTGCGGATGAGGTCTTCGACGGTGTCGCGGTGCGAGACGCGGACCACGTCCTGCTCGATGATGGGGCCGTCGTCGAGGACTTCGGTGACGTAGTGGCTGGTGGCGCCGATCAACTTCACGCCACGTTCGAAGGCCTGATGATACGGGCGCGCGCCGATGAAGGCGGGCAGGAACGAGTGGTGGATGTTGATGATGCGCTGCGGATATCGATTAACGAAATCGTTCGACAGAATCTGCATGTAGCGGGCGAGCACCATGAAGTCCGGTTGGTGCTCGGCGATCAGGGCGTGAATGCGGGCCTCGGCGTCCGCTTTGTTGTCCTTGGTGACGGAGACGACGGTGTAGGGAATCTTGTAGAAGTCGGCGATGGCCTGGTTGTCGGGATGATTGGAGATGATCAGCGGGATGTCGCAGTTGAGTTCACCGCTGTGATGGCGATAGAGCAGATCGACGAGGCAGTGATCGTATTTCGAAACCAGGATGATCATGCGCTGGCGATGCGACGACTGCGCCAGGCGCCACTTCATGGCGAAGGCTTCGGCGATCGGCGCGAAGTGCTTGCCGAAGTCGGCGAGGTCTTTTTGCGAGAGGTCGATGTCGAAATCTTTGGGATCGAATTCGACGCGCATGAGGAAGAGGCCGGATTCTTCGTCGGCGTGCTCGTCGGCGTGGAGAATGTTGCCGCCGTGGCGAAAGACAAAGTCGGCGATAGTGGCGACTTCGCCCTTGCGGTCGGGACAGGAGATGAGGAGGATGGCGGAGTTTTTCATGGTTTTTGTGGAGCGGGCGCCCCCGCCCGCTGGTCCTTGCCACCGCAGGCAAGCGGGCAGGAGTTCCCGCTCCACACGCTACTTCTTTAATGCCTTTAATGCCTTCGAAATTTCTCTGGCCGCGTTCGCTCCTGACCCTCCCGTCAGTCCCGCGCCGGGGTGCGTGCCGCTGCCGCACAAATACAAGTTGTCGATTGGCGTCTTGTAGCGCGCCCAATCTAGCAGCGGGCGCATGGTGAAGAACTGGTCGAGGGCGAGTTCGCCGTGGAAGATCTGGCCGCCGGTCAGGCCGTATTTTTCTTCGAGATCGCGCGGCGTGATGATCTGATGCGTGAGGATCAGTTCCGGCAGGTTGGGCGCGTATTGCGCCAGCGTCTGCACCACCGTCTGGCCGAGCGCGTTGCGTTGCTGGTCCCAATCGCCTTTGAGTTTGTAGGGCGCGTACTGCATGTAGATCGACATCACGTGCTTGCCTTCGGGGGCGAGCGTGGGATCGGTGAGTGACGGGATTGCGACTTCGAGGTACGGCTGGCGAGAGAAGTTGCCGTACTTTGATTCGTCGAAGGCGCGTTCGAGATAGTCGATCTCGTTGCCGATGTGAATGCGGCCTTTCAGCGCGGCGGCGTCGCCGTTCAGCGCGGTGAATTTGGGCAATCCGGATAGAGCGAGATTTACTTTTGCGACCGTGCCGTTGCCGCGATAGTGCTGCAGCTTCTGCACAAAGTCGGGCGAGAGGTGCATTGGGTCGGTCAGCTTGAGCAGCGTGCGCTTGGGGTCGGCGTTGGAGATGACGGCTTTGGCGTGAATCTCTTCGCCGGTGGAGAGAATCACGCCGGTCGCAGCGCCGTTCTGCACGCGAATTTCGATGACCTCTGCGGCGGTGCGGATTTCCGCGCCAGCGGCCTTCGCAGCGGACGCCATGGCTTGCGTGACTGCGCCGGTTCCTCCGGCGGCGAACAACGCCGAGCCCGCGGGATGCGGATCGCCTGCGGCGCGAATCAGAAGAACGAGCGCGCTTCCCGCGGACCATGGCCCGAGAAAAGTCCCGAAAATGCCACGGGCGGCGATCACGGCGCGCAGAAGTTCGGTCTCGAAATATTCTGACGCGAGATCGGCAACGGCCATCGGGCCCCAGCGCAGCAGGCGGAACATATCTTTCTTGCCCAGCTTGCGAATGGCGCGTCCGGTTTGCAGCATGCTCCAGAGATCGCCGCGGCTGGGATGGTCGATGTCGGGCGGAGTGGTGGCGAGCGCGTCGGCGATGACTTTGCTGATCTTTCCGAGCGACTGCTGGAATTCGGGATACTTCGCGGCATCCTTTTGCGAGAACGCCGCGATCTGCTGCGCCGATTGGCCGGCGTCCTGATAGAGCGAGAGGGCGCGGCCGTCGGGCGTAAGAGCGGTGACGGCGACTTCTGGCTTGATCAGCTTGAGGCCGTGCTTTTCCAGTTGCATGTCGCGGACGATGTCGGGGCGGATCGGTCCGGCGGTGTGCGACAGCGTTGAGCAGCGGAAGCCGGGATGGAATTCGTCGGTGACGGCGGCGCCGCCGACCTGCTGGTTGCGTTCGAGGATGAGCGGCTTGTATCCGGCCTTAGCCAGGTAAAACGCGGTGATGAGGCCGTTGTGGCCGCCGCCGATGATGACGATGTCTCTCTTGTCAGTCATATGAGTTGTCCAATACCCACCACGCGAACTGCGCATCCCTCCGCGATCTTAGCGGCCCACAAAGTTTCATCACAGAGGCCACAGAGGTACAGAGGACGTCTTTATTGCTTTACCCCTGTGGCCCTCCGTGGCCTCTGTGGTTGGCGTTTTGTTCTCGAATGCCAAGAAGCTTTTGACCGCAAAGTTCGCTGAGAAAAGCCGCGGAGGGCGCCGAGGCAATTCTCCGAGCCGTGCTGATCTGCTTCATGCCGCATTGTCCTTCAGAATTTCCAGCGCCGCTAGACGGCCGTTGGCGCCCATGATGCCGCCGCCGGGATGCGTGGCCGATCCGCACATGTACAAGTTCTTGATCGGCGTGCGGTACTGCGCCCAGCCGGGTACGGGCCGCAGGAAGAAAAGTTGTTCGAGAGAAAGTTCGCCCTGGAAGATGTTGCCCTCGCTCAATCCCCACTCGCGCTCGAGATCGAGCGGGGTGACGACCTGCTTCTCAATGATGATGTCTTTCAGGTTGGGGGCGTATTCGGAGATGGTGTTGACGACGGTATCTCCGAAAGCTTCTTTCTGGTCGTCCCAGTTGAGCCCGGGCCGGAGCTTGTAGGGCGCGTACTGTACGAAGCACGACAAGACGTGCTTGCCGGGCGGCGCTACCGAGGGATCGGTGAGCGACGGGATCACCATGTCGATGTAGGGACGCCGGGAAAAATTTCCGTACTTGGCGTCGTCGTAGGCGCGCTCCATGTATTCGACCGAGGGCGAAATGGAAATCGCGCCGCGCAGGTGCGCCCCGGGGCCGGGCATGCACTTGAAATTCGGCAGGCCGCTGAGCGCCATGTTTACTTTGCCGGAGGAGCCGCGATATTTGAACCGGTTGACATCTTCCAGAAAGTCGCCGGGCAGATGTTGGGCCTCGATGAACTTGGTGAACGTCATGCGCGGGTCGACGCTGGAGGAGATCACGTTGGCGTATAGTTCGTCGCCGTTCGAGAGCACGACGCCTTTGGCGCGGCCATCTTTCACGATGATCTGCGAGATGCCGCTCTGGGTGCGGATTTCAACTCCGGCCTCGCGGGCGGCGTCGGCGATGGCGTTGGAGATGGCTCCCGTGCCGCCGCGGGCGAATCCCCAGGCGCGGAAGGCGCCGTCGATCTCGCCCATGTAGTGATGCAGCAGAACGTATGCCGTGCCGGGAGAGCGCACGCCCAAAAACGTGCCGATGATGCCGGAGGCCGACATGGTTGCTTTGAGCACGTCGGTCTCGAACCATTGGTCGAGAAAATCAATGGCGGACATGGTCATGAGCTGGACCTGGTTGTATTTGTCGTAGCTCGACATGCCCTGAAAGCGCTTGCCGATGAAGAGCAGCTTCATCAGTTCGCGCGGGTTGAGCGTGGTGGGGTCGGGCGGGACCATGCTGAGGATCGGCTTCACGAAGCGGCACATGGCCTGCATGGCTTTGCCGAATTCGTCGTAGGCTTCGGCGTCGACGCGCGAGTGGCGGGCGATTTCGCGATGGGTCTTGCCGTGGTCATTCACGCGCCACAGGTAATCGCCGCTGGGCATGGGCGTGAAGGTGCCGTCGAGCGGAAGGATTTCGAGGCCATGGCGGGGAAGGTCGAGGTCGCGGATGATCTCCGGGCGCAGCAGTGAGACCACGTAGGAGCAGACTGAGAACTTGAATCCGGGAACGATTTCTTCGGTGCAGGCCGCGCCGCCGAGTACGTAGCGGCGTTCGAGGACGAGCACTTTTTTCCCGGCGCGCGCGAGGTAGGCGGCGTTGACCAAGCCGTTGTGGCCGCCGCCGATCACGATGACATCGTATGAATTAGCCATTAGCTTTTAGCCTTTAGCAATTAGCTCGGTTGAGAATACGGTGAGGATACTACTACGCGCGGTCGGCGATGCGGGAATTAGAGGCCGCTGGGGAGGACGGTCCAGCTGCGAAGGATGCCACACAGGATTGGCAGGATGGGTCGCATGTTCGAAGACGTATTCTAGCCGTAATGGGCGGATTTGTCTGCATCGCTCGCCCGTTGTCATCCTGAGCAACGCGAAGGACCTATGTACTCGCAT
>Ga0075029_100002261_pt1 | contig 10950 bp, 10 predicted proteins | sample LitLauG_LLR_2013_FD_71391 | JGI IMG/M metagenome (GOLD analysis project Ga0075029, IMG submission 71391) | Freshwater sediment microbial communities from North America - Little Laurel Run_MetaG_LLR_2013 | ecosystem: Environmental > Aquatic > Freshwater > Creek > Sediment | place: USA...
GCATCGCAGGAGAAGTTCAACGAACTGCTGGTTCGGTCGAACACCGGGCTGGGCGCGGAGAAGGCGACGGCGCACTGAGAAAGTCAGTACTCGGTACTCGGTACTCGGTACTCAGTGATTTGGGGGCTAGGGATTGTTGTTCTGTCGAAGGATTTGTTTTTCGTCTTTCGATCGAACTCTGATTCCTGGCCTTTTGTCCTTGATATGCTAGATTCAGTCTCGCGGGCCCATAGCTCAACGGTTAGAGCAGCAGACTCATAATATGGTGTGTGTTCTGAACCAACTCAGTTCAGTCAGATTTTGACCACATCTTGTGTTCCAACATCCACTTACGTCGAAATCACCGCTCAACATGCGGGTTGGCGTCCGCCGACAGTCTATTGTCTGAACACAACTGAAGCATGTGTGTTCTGAACTGGTTACAGATTTAGGGTCGGAATCCACTGTCTGCAAACATCCTGCTCAGGGCAACAGACTAGTAGTAAGGTATTCTTGAATGGAGTCTGTTGCTTGATGCAGGAACCGAACCTAGAAGGCGGGGAAGTGGTCCATCTGGTCAGCGGGGATTTGTGGCTATTGCCACGATCCTACGATTCGGTACCTGCGCTTGGCCTTCGGCACTTCAATCAAAAGCTCGTTACCATCACGCTTTGCCCAGTAAAAACCCAAATTAACTGTCGTGCATGTGGTAATTGAGTCTGTGCTCGTGCAATTCTTGCTACCCACAGGCATCTTCTCGGGTGAGAAGGATTCAATTCCTGCGCAACCCTTGTCACCTGCACCGCACGCTAACGCAGCGTGCGAGCCATCTGGCAATATCGCCTTGGCGCTGAAAAGGAAATTAAAATGGCTGGCGTCCAATTGCTGTATGGTTGTAACTGCTTCGACAATCTCGATCTTTATTTTGTCCGCCGCGCGCGCAGGCACCGAGATCAAGGACCCAAGAGCAAATAAGGCTGCCAACTGGGGGCGCATTCTACGCTCCGAGGATTCTCCACTCCAAGCCGCTCGGCCACGTAATCTCGCTTGGCTCGTGGCAATTAGGACAATCAAATCTCCGAGCCACTTCTTTGGTGCGTGACGATTTCTCGCTCGACAGAATGTACTTGAATTTGCACTTTGAGCAAACAACTGGCTTTTCAGTCATGATGACTCTTCTCTTCTATCAATAACCAGCCGGACCGACATTAGCAGGGCCACGTGGTCTCCATGAATTTGATTCGTCTTCTTCTGGCTGGACGGGTTTGGTGGGCGGCATAACAGTCTGCCTGCCGTCGTCTGGTTTCTTGAGCTGCTCACGTAATTCATTCAAGGAAGTCATAGGTCAATGTCCTTGGAACCGACTATACGCTTTCCCTTCGCCCCAATCAACTTGAATCTGCGGGACTCTCAATCAGCATTTATCGAAGCAGAGGCGATAGTCTAGCGCCTCAGCCGATATATTCCAGCAGCTTGCTTGATCGGCAGTTCAAGGCTTTTGCGATCTTCACGATGTTCTCCAAACTGATATTTCGTTCACCCCGCTCAACGCTTCCCATGAAGGTTCTGTGAACACCAGCCTCGTCCGCAAGGGCTTCCTGCGAGAGTCCTCTTGCCAGCCTGAGTTCCCTGACTTTTTGCCCAAACAACTTTTTCGGATCAGATTGCACGTCATAATTTTGCGTATTGACGCATTAAAGTCTACAGCATTAGAATAGCCACTGTTTGAGTAGCACTCGGAGACGAACACTATGGCGATTCCCTACGAACGTCTGGGCTTCTTCAGTGCGCGACTTTCTCAACGATTGAATGAACTGGGTCTGTCTACTGCGCAGGCGGCAATAGGCGCCGATCTTACTTACGAACAGGTGAGGAAACTCCTTCTGGGTCATTGTTTGCCCTCCGATTCGTCATTGGAGAGGCTCTGCGCTGTTCTGGCGGTGGGCCAACGGGACATGGAGCAGCGGGTTGCACGAGACAGGACGATTTTCAAATTTGGGGAAGCTGCATGGTCCTACTGGGGCATCAATCCCAAGGCAGGGCCACTCTACATCCTCTTTCCCTTGCTCACAAAGGATCAGCGGGAGATCATGAGACTTCAACTGATAGCGTTTGTGGAGGCTAAGAAAAACAGAGAGAAGAAAAGGACAGATCGAGCGGCGTGACCGACGAAGCTGATAATCTATCTGCGGAAGGGTCCGTAGCTCAATGGTTAGAGCAAACGGCTCATAATCGTTTGGTTCTCGGTTCGAGTCCGAGCGGACCCACCACGGTTCTTGCAGTCAGCAGACTTCGTGTGCAGACAACAGACTTCGAGCACCACGGTAGAGCCTACGTCGTTGAAAAGGAAGGGCCACAAAAGTTACTTAGGCAACGTGACTCATAATCTGTTGGTTCCAGGTTCAAATCCTGGTGGGCCCACCAACCTAATCGCAATCACCAGTCACGCGTCAAGAAAACGGAACAGCTAGCGTTGAAGGGATGCGCTCGGAGGAGGCTGGAGCGGATGCCGTTCGACGATTCCCTTGCCCTCGCGTGCAACGATCCACTGGTTGGCCGCGACATCCTTGAGAGTTTCCGTGGCGCCCTGCGGCCAGCGGATGGTGACGTCCACCTTAGTAATTGGGCCCAGGCCAAAGTGGACGCGGAAGTCGCTCTGAGATATGTGATAACCGCCGCTGCGCACTTCATCGATCTGCTTGCGGTGTCCGGCGGTCAAGGTGATTCGCGCGCCGATCGCGTCACGGCCGGATGCGGTCAGCGCTCGTATGAGCAGAGCGTTGCCGCGCGGGCCGAAGTTCTTGAGCAGGGAAGGAGGCTCAAAAAGGTTGACGATCACAATCTCTTCGGATCCATCGTTATCGAGGTCGCCCACGGCAATTCCGCGCGAGGAGTGCTTGGCGGTAATGCCGGGTCCAGCGGTGGAAGACATATCGAAGAACTGTCCGTCTCCTCGATTCCAAAACAGGAGGCGGGGCTGGCGAAACTCTTCGCCGAGGCCGTACTTTTCAACGAAGGGATAAACGTGTCCGGCGGCTACAACCAGATCCTTCCAGCCGTCGTTATCGATGTCAACAAAGGCCGCGCCCCATTTTACGGACCGGGTCTGAACGGCCAGACCCGCCTGGGTGGTGACATCGCTGAAGGTGCCATTGCCAAGGTTGCGGTACAGCGTGTTGGTGTCACTCGAGAAGTTGGTCTTGAAAATATCTAGATTGCCATCACCGTCGTAATCGGCGGCAGTGGCTCCCATGCCCGCCTGCTCCCTGCCGTCCTCGTTGACCGCCAGTCCGGTAGCGAGGCTGATCTCCTCGAAGGTCCCGTTTCGCTTGTTGTGGAAGTAGAGACTTGCAGTTGAATCGCAGGCCACGAAAAAGTCGGGCCATCCATCGTTATCGAAGTCGCCGGTCAAGACCGTGAAACCGTAATAATGAGGTGGCGTCTCGATACCGGCTTGTTTCGTGACGTCGGTGAAGTGGCCGTGGCCATCGTTGTGGTACAAGGTCATGGTTTCGCCCTTGAGACCGCGAGGTCCGCAGGGCACGGGAATGCCTTTCCAGGTGCAGCCGCTGCGTTCGCGCGGCCGGGGAGTCTGTTGGGCGTCGAAGTCGATGTAATTGGCCACGACGAGATCGAGCCATCCGTCCTGGTCATAGTCGATAAATGCGCAGCCCGTGCTCCAGCGCGAGCCGGGACGATCCAAGCCGCGCTCGCGAGTCTCGTCGCGGAAGGTGCCGTTTCCCATGTTGTGGAGGAATACGTTGTGACCCCACTGGGTGAGGAATAGGTCCACTCTACCCTCGTTATCGGCGTCGCCAGCGCATACACCCTGACCCCACCCGGTGTGAGCGATGCCGGCCTTCTCGGTTACGTCCTCAAAGCGAAGCCCTCCGAGATTGTGATAGAGATGGGGCGTGAGGGGCGTAGAGCCTGGCTTCAACCGGTCACCCTGGACAAGGAAGATGTCCGGCAAGCCATCGTTGTCGTAATCGAAGATGGCCACACCGGTGCCCGTATTTTCCACCACAGAGGTCTGTTCGAGTTCGCCGGATACGACCACAGCACTGAGCCCCGCTTGCGCCGCTACATCCCGGAAATCGACGGCGGGAGCCTTCATGCCTCGAGGGAGCGGGCGCGCGGGCTGGTCCTTGGCTCCCGTTGAGGCCATCTGCGAAAGGCCCTGCCGCTCTAACAACAGTGCGCAAACCAAGACGAAGGCGCCGATTGCGGCAGAGACAGACAAGGACCGCCGCGAGGAGTTGCGCATTAACGCGCCTTCTCGGGGTCGGGATGGGATGTGGCACGCTTGGTGCGGGTCGCGGCGATGCGCCCCAGAGCCCGGTCGATGTCCGGATCCGCCGGTTTCAACGCCAGGGCCAACCGAAGTTCCTTTTCTCCGTTATCTATATCGCCCATCTGGCAATCGGTGAGACCCAGTTTCTTGTGTAAATCTGCTTTGATGGCGCAGTCACCGCAGACTTCGATTGCCTTTTGGAACTGGCGGATCGCTTCGGGCCAGTCATGCGCGGCGCCGGCCGCTAGCGCATCGTTGCCGAGAGTACCAGCCTGGTCGACTATGTCGCGGTTCTTTTGCACGTCGCTGTAGTGGGCCATGAGGCGCGCGGCCTCGTTTGGATCAGTTGGCTGGATGGCCCGTGCCAAGCTCCAAAGCGCCTGGGTGTAGTCTGGCTCAATTGCTATGGCTTGCCTCCAGGCCGCGATGGCGGCCTCATTCTGCGACGCGTGTTCGAGACTCTGGCCCAGTAAATACCAGGCGGTGGCATTGCGCGACTGCAACTTGACGACGGTCTGCAGCAAGGTGACGGCCTGCTTGTAGTGGCCGGCTTGCTTCTCAATCACCGCTCGAAAATAGTACGGCTCCGGCATCTGTGGAGCGATCCGGCAGGCCGTTTCCAGGTCGGGTTTCGCCTCCGCGTTGCGACCGAGATCGAGGAACACGCGGCCACGGTTCAGATGGGCCAAAGCGGACCCAGGTGCTAAACGAACCGCTTCGTTGTTTTCGGCCAAGGATCCAGACAGATCGTAGTTGTCGGCCAGCACCATGCCCAGATCGAGATGCGCAACAGAGGATTGGGGCGCGAGGGCGACGACTTTGCGCAGCAGTGCTATACCTTCAGAGTTCTTTCCCAGGAGAGTCTTAATCCCGCCGGCGGCTGCGAGCGCGGCCACGTCCTCGGGAGCGAGCTTAATGGCTTGGTCGACCTCCGCTTCGGCCTCGGTGAACCTCTGCTGTTTTGCGAGAACCATTGCGAGATTCGTGTGCCCCTGTGCGTAGTTCGGGTCGTCTTCAATGGCCTTGCGAAACAGCTTTTCGGCTCCCGCATTGTCGCCCTTGTTGGCGCGTATGATGCCCAGATTGCCCAGCGCCGGCGCGAGTAGAGGATTTAGTCTCAGAGCTTCGCGAAACTCGGCTTCCGCCTCGGTCGTCTTCCCCATATCCAGTAGCACGGACCCGAGGGACTGGTGTGCCATCGTCATAGCGGGTTTGTAGTGTAAAGCGAGACGGAATTCGACAGCTGCGGCTGTTAGCTGTTGTGCGCACACGTGGGCTGAGCCCAGATTGTAATGGGCCTGGGCGGAATGCGGATCGAGCCGGGCAGCTTCTTCAAACTTGGGCAGCCCGCATTTCAGATAGCCTGGTTCCTCGAGCCGGGCGCCGGTTGCAGTATTCACCTTGGTGGCAGAACTCTCTTCGATAGCTTGCTCGCCGTACGCCGACAGCTCGCACCCGGCCAGCAATTGCGACGAGGTCGCGGCGAAGACACAGGCGAGAGCTAGCCCAAGGCTTGGCTGAACCTTCATGATCAATCGGCATCAGTATAGATTTCTCCGCCTGCTAACTCCAACCCGTGCTTATCCCAATGTGCAACGTCTTGCACGTGCAACCTCTTGCACGTTGACAATTTATCGAATCGGGCACATACTCCCACCCCAAGTGTGGGAGCCTTCTCCTAGCCGCCCGTTTTTTCTCTTCCTAGGTACTGGCTTCTGAATCCGTACGATTAGCACCATCGTTCCGTTGGGGTCTAGAACTCGAAGTTCGCTGTGCATTCTCCAAAACCGCTGCCCTGACAGGGGGAGGATTATGAGACAGAAACTCGTGCTCAGCAGTATGCCGCTTCTGATTTTGATCCTAGCGTTTGCTCCAGCTGCCGTAGCCAGCAGCAAATGGTACGTAAATGGGGCGAACGGGAGTGACAGCAACAACTGCCAGACGCTCCAGGCCGCGTGTCTCACCATCGCCGGTGCCATCTCCCGGACTACTTCCGGGGATTCCATCGTGATTGCCGCCGGGACCTATGGCGAGAATCTCTCCGTCAACTCCAACCTAAGTTTGAACGGCGCGGGTGCGAGGGCAACGATTATTGACGGCGGCTCCCACAACGCTGACGGCGGAGGCGGCAGGGTGCTGGTAATCTCCAATACCGCCCACGTGGCTGTTTCAAACCTGACGATTCAAAATGGTATAGCCAACAGTGGCGGGGGCGTTTTGAACTCCGGCACGCTCACGATTAACAACTGCAGCGTCCTGGGGAATTCAGCGGGAAACGAGTCCGTAGCTGGCGGGGGCGGCATTCTTAATTACGGCACTTTGACGATCAACAATAGCACCCTGAGCGGAAACACGGTGAGCGCCCGTAACGCCTACGGCGGCGCCATCTACAACAGCGGCAGTCTGACGATCAATACTTCTACCCTCAACGGGAATAGCGCGACTGGTATTTTGGGTACCTGGGGAGGCGGTGTCGGTAACTACGGGAAGGCTTCGATCAACAGCAGCACCTTCAGCGGGAATAGCAGCACTACCGGTGGCAACATCTATAACGGCGGCACGGCGGCGACAATCCAGAACAGCATTCTCGCAAACAGCACGACCGCGGGAAACTGCTCGGGCACCATGACTTCGAAGGGCTACAACTTGAGCAGCGATAAAACCTGTCAGTTTACCGGCCCCGGCGATAGAAACAGCACCAACCCCAAACTCGGGGTCCTGCAGAACAACGGTGGACCGACACAGACCATGGCTCTTCTCTCTGGAAGCCCCGCGATTGATAAAGGCAACTCGGCTGGCTGCACCGACGGCACGGGACACCTGCTGAAGAAGGATCAACGCGGTGCGCCGCGGCCCGACAAAGAGGACTCGAGCGGCTGCGACATCGGCGCGTATGAACGTCAGCAGGATTAGCCTTACTTTCGCTTCGCGCACTGCGTGAGCAACGTGGCCTTCCGGGTGACGAAGTGATGCCCTCGCCGGCTCGCTACTCCAAGGAAATAAAGGCCGCCGGTCTCTCTGGGCGGCTTTTTTTTCATAACGCGGAAGGTGGAAACAATCGAACTGCTGTAAACAGATTAACGCAATACAAAAAGGTTTCGTCACTACCCCAGAAGGGGAGTCTGGCCCAGGCCGTAGTGCAACACAGGAGCCCCCCCAGTGATTTAAGCCGTTGTCGAAACTGTCTTGTCGTAGCTAGTTTGTCGGGGGCTTGGCGGCGGCCTGGTTCTGCTGGGCTTGAATTTGCGCTCGCTGTTGAAACAGGTGCTGCATGTCCTGAATCATCTGTGGCAGCGGGGATCCATCGGGGCTTGGGGCTGCAGAGGCAGTCGAGGAGATTGTGGACCGCGTGGCGGGCATTCCTCCCGCCAAGCCTTCATCCGCAGCGGGGGTTGGAGATTGGTCGGTGCTGGGCGGCTGCGAGTTGGCTGATTCGGCGCCGGAAGGTGCGGAGCCCGGCGACGATTGGGCGTCCGCGCCGACAGGCGCGGATTCGGCAGCAGAGACGGGTTGGTCGGACTGGGCGGTGGCCTCGGCGGCAGCAGCCTCGGCAGCAGCCTGGAAGGAGCGCTTGCCGGGGGCGGAATAGCCGGGCATCAGCCGCACTCCCGGGTGCTCCGAGGTGTCGGCGGGGGCGTCGGCGAGGACCACATCGTCACTACCTTTGCCGCGCTCGGTCAAGACCACACTCCGGAGCCCATCTTCATCGTCGGGTGGGGCTGAAATGATGTAGTCAAAATCGGTACCATACAAGAGCGAGGAAAGAACTTCGCGCACCGGCGCCGGGCCGAGGTGCACGGCCACTCGTTCCATGGTGGCGGCACCTGCCGGGAAGTCAACCGAAGCGCCAGTCTTGGCACGGACAGCCAGCAGAACATCCGATAACTTCGAATTCTCCGCATCGATGGTGAGCTGTTTGCCGTCCCAGAAAACTTGCGGTGGTTCAGGAAGCGTCTGTTCCGGAGCAGCCGCGCCGTAAATCGGGACCACGGGATGCGCCGGTTGTTGGACGGGAGCCATTACGACGGGAGCGGCTGGCTTGTCTTTCCTCTCTTGGCGGGACGGCCCTGGAGTCGCCTGAGCCGATGCAAAGGAAGCAAACACCCAAATCGCTAGTCCCATCAGGACTTCAAGGCACCAGGCGAGACGTTGCTGGATTCGGCCGGACCTTCGAAATGGGTGCCTCGCGAACCCCGTAGGGAGGATTTGCGTCACGCCCGTACCCCTTTCCCTCACATATGCGCCGCGGACAAAGGGCCCGCGTCGATGCGGCCGAGATGAAACGTTGCCTGTCCGGCAGCGTGGGGAAGAATACCGCGGAAACCGCTCCGGCACAGAACGGAGAAATATGAAAATTCTTGCACTTCGCCCATGCAGCTGACTCTTACTGTTTTAGCACCGGCCTTTGAGGCAAGTATTTGCTCCAGCGCAACGTCCGCTGAATTCTGAACTGTACTGTCGAAATCCTTGACCGTCTTTGCGCTAGCGCAAACAACACAGCTCGGTTCCGCGATATCAAATTAGAGCCTGACCTCAGCTACTGATTTAGGGTACGGGGTTCTGTGACTACTTCGAATTGCGGCTTCTTGCGGGATCTCCCCCCCTGCGTGGGCCAGTATAGAACAGGCGAGCGATCAGCAGGAAGGTAGTCAGGCCGGGAAAACCGTGCCCCGCACTGGCGACCATCCAATCAGCTCAATATCGCCAGTATCTTCAACAGCTTAGGGTTTCAGCAGCCCGGAGCTTCCTGTGGTGGGGAGGGGAATGGCGCATCCAGGTCTTGGGGCCAGAGTAGTGCGCGTGCAGAGCCGTTTTGGTTGCGCGCGGGGGCATTTCTCTGTCGATTCGCAGATTGCTGGCCTCAACATCACCAATCCCAGGCGACCAAGGCAGAACCCACTTCGAATCACTCTCCCTTCACGACGAAGCCAAAAGTTAGGACCGATATGAGTGCACAACCAATGCGCGAACACCTGACCCTGGATGCTGGCTCCGTGCTAAGGCGGCGGGCGGCGTCGGTACAGCACTTTGCGGCGTTTGCCGATATTCCTTTGGCCGATTGTATCGGGATCGTCTCAACCGCTCAGGAACGACAGTTCGCGCGCCGTCAAAACATCTTCTTCGAAGGTGACCCGGTCCGCCAGGTCATTCTGCTGGTTTCGGGTTTTGCCAAGATCACGCAGCTGGGCGCAAATGGGAGTGAAGTCATCCTGCGGCTCACCGGGCCCGGGGAAGTGCTGGGAGGCATAGGAAAGTGCGGAGGATGCGAGCACTGTTCCACCGCACGCGCGGTGCAGCAGTCGGCGGCCTTGGTCTGGGAGACGTCCCAATTCGAAGCTGTCTCGGAGCGCTATCCAATGCTGCGGCGAAACCTGGCACACGTTCTCGAGCGTCGTTTGAACGAGCTGGAGGTACGGTTCCGGGAGATTTCGACGGAGAAGGTTGCGCCCCGTCTCAGCAGCCAGTTGGTGCGGCTGCTGGCTCAGGTGGGCAAGCAGGAGGAAGGGCATGTGGAAATTGCGCTCTCTCGCAGGGAACTGGCCCAATTGACGGGGACGACTTTGTTCACGGTGAGCCGGCTGCTCTGCCAGTGGGAGACCCAAGGAATCGTGAGTGCGCGGCGGGAAGCCGTCTTGGTGCGGAACGTGCCGGCGTTGCGAGACCTGTCGCGAGAAGAATAATACTGTAATGAGAGCTGGAACAGAGCGATCAATCCCACCCACGCGGCAGCACTGATGTTGCCGGCTACGACGCCCACGATCAATATTGTTGTTCCGACCTGGGATCGCAGGTTCTCAGGATTGCTGCGACGAGGCAACCACCAGACCGTTGCGCTCGGCCGCTTCGAGACCGAGAAAGCCCTTGACAACGATTTCATCCGCGCCGAGCGCGCCGGATTGTTTCTTTAACGCCGCCTCTTTCCAAACCAGGTAGACCGCCGGATAGACGAGCAGTTCCAGAACAAAAGACGTAACGATTCCGCCTACCATGGGGGCAGCAATGCGCTTCATGATTTCTGATCCGGTGCCAGTCGACCACAGGATCGGGATCAGGCCGATGCTCATGGTGGCGAAGGTCATGAACTTGGGACGCAGGCGCTTGGCGGCGCCCTCGACGATCGCTTCCTCGAGACGCTGGCGGCTTATTGCCCCGGGCTCGCGGCGCGCTTTCTCAAAGGCGAGATCGAGGTAGAGGAGCATGAACACGCCGGTCTCGGCATCGATTCCCAGCAGCGCGATAATTCCCAGCCAGACGGCGATGCTCAGGTTGTAGCCCAGGGCGTAGACCATCCAGAGCGCGCCCACCGCCGAAAACGGCACCGCGAGCATAACAATCATGGTCTTCGCCACCGACTTCGTATTGCAATAGAGCAGGAACAGAATGATGGCGATGGTGATGGGGACAATTGCGGTCAGGCGCTGCCGCACGCGCTCGGCCGATTCGTACTGGCCGCTCCACAGGATCGAGTAGCCCGCGGGCAGGCGGAGCCGGTCTTGCACTTGCCGTCGAGCGTCGCGCACGTAGTCGCCGATGGGGCGATCGCCCACGTCGACGAAAACGTAGCCGGTTAGCAAACCGTTTTCGTCGCGAATCATCGCGGGGCCGGTCAGGGTGCGGACCGTGGCCAGTTCCGAGAGCGGAATTTGTTTTTCGCTGGTCGAGATCAACACCTTGCC
>Ga0075029_100002264_pt1 | contig 10946 bp, 12 predicted proteins | sample LitLauG_LLR_2013_FD_71391 | JGI IMG/M metagenome (GOLD analysis project Ga0075029, IMG submission 71391) | Freshwater sediment microbial communities from North America - Little Laurel Run_MetaG_LLR_2013 | ecosystem: Environmental > Aquatic > Freshwater > Creek > Sediment | place: USA...
TCGTGGCGGCGAGCACGACGACGGCCTCGGAGGACTCGAAGCCGTCGATCTCGGTCAGGATCTGGTCGAGCGTCTGCTCGCGCTCGTCGTTCGCGCCGGTCACCGACACCGAGCCCTGCCGCGAGCGGCCGATCGCGTCGAGCTCGTCGATGAAGATGATCGACGGCTCCGCCTCCTTCGCCTTGGCGAACAGGTCGCGCACGCGCGAGGCCCCGACGCCGACGATCGCCTCGATGAACTCCGACGCCGAGATCGAGAAGAACGCCGCGTGGGCCTCGCCGGCGACGGCCCTGGCCAGCAGCGTCTTGCCGGTGCCGGGCGCGCCGGACAGCAGCACTCCGTGAGGCATCCGGCCGCCGAGCCTGCCATACCGGTCCGGGGATCTCAGGAAGTCCACGATCTCCGACAGCTCCGCCTTCGCCTCGTCGATCCCGGCCACGTCGGCGAAGGTGACCCTGATCGTCTCCGGGTCGACCCGGCGCGCCTGCGAGCGCCCGAAGGCGCCGAGCCCGCCCATGCCGCCGGCGGCGCTCGCCGCACGGCGCGCGAGCAGGACGAACAGCCCCACGATCAGCAGCGTCGGGCCGAACCCGAGCAGCAGCTCGGTCAGCAGCGACTGGCTCGAGCTCGTCGACTTAGCGTTGATCTGCACGCCCTTTTCCTCGAGCAGCGCGGACAGCTGGCTGCCGTTCCAGAACGTCGGCACCTCCGTCGAGAACAGCTTCGTCGGCTTGGCCTTCGAGTCGCTCGGCGGGTAGGTCTGCTTGGCCGCGAACGAGCCCTGGATCGTGTTGCCCTTCGAGGAGATCGCGGTGACGTGCCGTTCCTTGACCTGCTGCAGGAAGTAGGGGCTGAACGGCACGGTCACCCGCGGTTCGCCGGCTCCCGGCTGATAGAGCAGCACCGACACCCAGTTCAGCGTGATCACGATCAGCACGAACCACAGGAAGCCCGGCCTGCGGTGCGCCGGCGGGCGCGTCGGGGCGTGCTCGGGCATGCCCCGACCGTCCGGCGCGGGCTGGGTCTGCCAGCCGCGCTTGTCGCGAGGCATCGGGGGGTGTGGATCGGGCCGCGAGGAGCTCGCCTGATCAGGGCCCGCGTTCGGGTCGCCCGGCACACTCGAATCCTAGGCGTGCCGCAGCCCCCGTGTCTGCGTAGAAGTCCGCAACCGCCCCTGTGACTACTCCGGACGACTCGCGGGTCGGCGGGGATAGGATCAGATCAGCTATTCAAGGAGAAGGCCATGTTCAAGAATGTCCTGGTCGGAGTTGACGGCAGCCCCAACGGCCGCGACGCCATCGCGCTCGCGTCACGCCTCGTAGCCGAGGACGGCACGCTCACCCTCGCCCACGTGCACACCGGCACGCTGCACCCGCTGCACGCCGTCGAACCCGGTGTCGTAGACGAGGAGAAGGCCGCCTCCCGGAAGATCCTGGAAGCCGAGCGCGCGGCGGCCGAGGTCGACGCAGAGCTGGTCAGCATCGTCGCGTTCTCGCCGGGCGCCGGGCTCCACTCGCAGGCCGAGGAGCAGAAAGCAGACCTGATCGTCGTCGGATCGTGCAGCCGCGGCGCGCTGGGGCGCGTGATGCTCGGCGACGACACGCGTGCGGCGCTCAACGGCGCGCCGTGCGCCGTCGCGATCGCGGAGCGCGGCTACTCCGAGCACCCGACGCCGGTCGCGAAGGTCGGGGTCGCCTACAACGGCTCGCCCGAGTCCAAGCTGGCGCTCGCCTGCGCGCGAGGCCTAGCGGCGGCGACGCGGGCGGACATCGTCGCGCTCGAGGTCGTCGCGATCCCCACCTACGCCTACACGGGGCTGATGGTGCCCACCGCCGGCGGAGGCCTTGACGAGATCCTCAAGGACGCGAACAGCCGGATGCAGGAGATCGACGGGGTCAGCGGCCGCGCCGTGTACGGGCTCAGCGGCGAGGAGCTCGCCGCGTTCGGCGACGAGGTCGATCTGCTCGTCGTCGGCTCGCGCAGCTACGGCCCGGTCAAGCGGCTCGTGATCGGGAGCACATCCGACTACCTCGAGCGTCACGCGCGCTGCGCGCTGCTGGTGCTCCCCCGCGCGGGCGAGGGTGAGCGGGCCGGCGAAGGCGAGAGCATCCGGGCAGCAGCGGGCGCCTGAGCGGCCACCGCGCCGGCGCTCGGGCGCGCCTCGGCCGCGCGAGCCGGTACCGTCACGGTCATGACCGACCAAGAATCGACCAAGAACGCCGCCGATGCCGGCGAGGGCGAGGGGATCCGCATCGTGCTCGCGGACGACCACGCGGTCGTGCGCAGCGGTCTGCGGATGGTGCTCGAAACCGAGAGCGACCTCGAGGTGGTGGCCGAGGCGGGGGATGTCGAAAGCGCGCGCCGCTACGTGCGCGGGCATCACCCCGACGTGCTGGTGCTGGACCTGAACATGCCCGGCGGCTCGAGCCTGGAGGCGATCCCGCTGATCCGCGAGGAGTCGCCGAAGACACAGATCGTCGTGCTGACGATGCAGCAGGAGCCCGCGTTCGCCCGTGAGGCGCTCGGCGGCGGCGCGCTCGGATACGTGCTGAAGGAGGCCGCCGACGAGGAACTCGTCGAGGCGGTCAGGCGCGCAGCGGCCGGCGAGAGCTACCTGACCCCGCGGCTCGGCGCGAGGATCGCCTCCGAGCCGCCGCCGGGCCCGCCGGATGACCTCTCAGAGCGCGAGCTCGACGTGCTGCGCCTGATCGCGCTCGGGCACACGAACTCGGAGATCGCCGGGCAGCTCTACCTGAGCGTGCGGACCGTGGAGACCCACCGCTCGCACATCCAGCAGAAGCTCCGCGTCTCGACGAGGGCCGAGCTGGTCGGCTATGCCCTTGAACGCGGCCTGATCGCAACCTGACGACATCCCGCGCCGGCGCAGAAGCACCCGCCGGCGACCCGGGGAAGGTCGCCGGCGGGTGCTCGCTGTGCGCTGCTGAGGCTAGGACGCCTCGGGGGTGCTGCCGGGTGAGGGGGGAGCTGCGCCTGCCGCGTAGTGCTCGCGCCAGATGAGCTTGTAGATCGGGATCTTCCTCGGGATCGTGCGGACCCCGGGGATCACCGGTATGCAGATGAACGCCAGGCTGAGGATGCCCATGATCATCATGATTTCCAGATCCGCGTTTTCGTTGGTCTTGAACGGTTCGATCTGGTACCAGAAGGAGTAGAGCCACAGCCAGACCTGGCCCGGGTAGCTCCCGGTCTCGTTCATCATTCCCCACTGCGGGGCCCCTTCGAGGTGCTGTTCGTGGGCGCGTTCTTCGAGCAGGCCGCCGTCCGCCATGAACAGCAGCGGCTTGGTGTAGTCGGTCTGGAAGAACTGTTTGCTCGCATTGAGCGCTCCATCCACGCCGCCGCTCTGGGCGAGTTTCAGCAGGTTTTCCATCAGCACCGGGACGGGGCCGTAGTTGCCCGGCGGCACACCGGTGACCTGGCCTCCCGATTCGGACGCCTTTTCAAGACCCTTGGCGTAGTTGGCGGTCCATTCCTTTTTCGTCTTTTCGGGGGCCGCCTTCCACGTCACGACCGCCGCTTTGAGTTCGGGGTTCTGCGGGATGCTTTCGAGCGGCCCGAGCACGAAGTCCTTTTCGGTGTCGATCGGGTGCGTCACACCGATCCATTTCTCGGGGTTGATGAACGCCACGTGCGTGCCTTCACCGTTGTTGTTGTAGGGCGGGCCGTATTCGGCCGTGCCGCTGGTGCCACCGAGCTGTGTCGTGGCTGACGTGACGAAGTCGGCCGGTTTCTGGGTCGACCACTGCTTGATCGTGCTCGAATGGTCATCCGGCGAGGAGAACAGGATGCTGAGCAGGATCGCGAATGCGGCGACCGCGCAGACCGCGATGAACGCCTCTTTGACGAGGTCGTACGGGGCATACGGGCCCTTCCACGGCTTGGTGTTGTCCTTGTAGCGTTTCATGAGCCGGCCCCCGCGGCGGGTGCGGCGGCATCCGGCTTGCCCGCCGCCGCGAGCTTGTCGGCGATCTCGATCGGCGGCACGACGCCGTTGCGGCGCACGAGCAGCACGTGCCCGGCGACGAGCGCGGACACGGCAACGGGCAGCAGCAGGATGTGGTAGCTGTACATCTGGCCGAAGTTCGTGACGTTGAAGAACGCCCCGGCCCCCGCCGCGTTCAGGCCGTCCTTCGCCTGAGTCGCGATCCACTGGGCGTCGAAGTTCTGCTGCGAGACGTAACCGGTGAGTGCGCACGGGATCGCGATCAGGAACGTGATCGCGCCCGTCACCCACACGCGGATGCGCCCGCCGCGCCATGCGGCCATCCAGTACTTGCCCCACAAGTGCACGACCATCACGAAGAAGAAGATCTCGACGGCCCACAGGTGGATGCTGTTGATGAAGTGGCCGAGGCTCGCGTCATGCCACCAGCTCGGGCCCTTCAGCGCCAGGATCATCCCGGTGCCGATCAGGACGATCAGCGCAGCGATGCTCAGCACGCCGAAGATGTAGATCCACGACGCGACATATGTCGGCTGCCCGTCTGGGAGCAGCTTGTCCGGCGGGAGAGCGGCGACGCCCGCTTCGCGGACTTTGACCGTCCAGGAGTCGGGATGGCCGGCGGGCACCGCCGGAGGTGTCTCGGTGGCGCTCACGACGCACCTCCCTGGCCCCGTGCGGTGCGCCTCGCGGCGGCGCCGGGGAACGGGAGCAGGATCGCCGCGAAGAAGACGATGAACATCAGGATGATCACCAGGATGTTCGCCACCGACATCTGGAAGAAATGCCAGTGGACCACCTTCGCGGGGTGGTTCAGGTTGAAGACCGCACCCATCACGGCCACGGCTGCACCGGTCAAGACCAGCCTCCTCTGCTCGTCGTGGACATCTGAAGCGGATCTTGTCTACAGCCGCCGGGTGCTCCATCCGTATTTGTCCGCTACCACTCCGCGGAGAAACGGCGTGCGCCCGCCCGGCGCGTCGCGGGCCTCGCCGCCGCTACCCTCCTTGCATGCGCCGCATCCCCACCGCACCGGTCGCGGCCGGCTCACTGATCGTCGGCTACGCCGTGGCGGCGGGCACCGGCTCGCGGCCGCTCGGCGGGGTGTTCCTCGCCGCCGGCGGAATCTGGTGTCTTCGCGAATGGCACGCGCGCCACGACACGAGGACCGCGGTGATCCTCGGAGGCGTCGCATTCGGGGCCTTTGTCGCCTCCCACGTCCTCGCCCTGGCGATCGGCGCATGGCCGTCCGTGCTCGTGCTCGCCGCGCTCACCGGGGCGATCACGTGGGTGCGCGCGGACGCCCGCGAGGCCGGCGTCGCCGCCGCCCCCGAGACCGTCTAGCCGACCGCCCGCCGGGGCGCTACATTTCCGGCAATGGCGCAGGCGGTAGTCAGCACACACGGGCACGCCGGCGAGGCGGGGCCGCCAGCCGGGATGGAGCGGCCGGACTTCCAGATCGTTCCGCGCGCCGGCCTCCCGATCGTCGCGGTCGTGATGGTCATCCTGGTCGCGGTGATCGCGATCAACGAAACCTGGTCGCTCACCTTCATGCATGTCGCCGCGGGCGCCGCGTGGACGATCATCGACCTCTTCCTCGGCTTCGTGCTCGGGCCGATCATGGGCAGCCTCTCGATACCCGCGCGAGTGGAGTTCACGACGAAGCTGATGCCGAAGATGGTGCTGATCATGCCCACCGTCGTCACGGTCACGCTCGCCGCCGGCTGGCAGCTCTCGACCCACCTCGGAACGAACCTGACCAGCTTCGACCTGCACGGCTGGGTCGTGGCCAGCTTCATCGTCGTCGGGGTCATGGCGGTGATCGCACTCGGGCTGCTCGAGCCCGCGAACATCGCCGTGCTGACCGAGCTCAAGAAGCCGCAGCCCAACCCCGAGGTGATCGAGCGGCTGATGAAACGCTTCATCTATGCCGCGGGCGCGACCGGGCTGATGCAGGTCGCGACGCTGATCATCATGACCAAGCTCGCCGCGGGATGAACGAGCGCCGCCTCCCACCCGTCACGGCGCTCGGGATGCTGTCCCTGTCGCTGATCGTCGCCGCCGTCATCTACATGTCGGCGCACCTGCCCGAACACGTCCCGCTCGGCCCCGCTGTCGCGCTGCTCGCGGTGTCGGCGCTCGTGCTCGCCGGAACCGTGCTCGCGCTCGCGAAAACCGAGGGCTTCGCGTGGCAGCGCTTCATCGAGGTCGGCAGGTGGGCGCTGCTCGCCTACGCGTTCATCGCCGGGATGATCGAGTACGTCTTCCTGCGCAACAACACGAGCGGCGCGACGCTCGTCGTGCTGACCTGCTGCCTGCTCGTGTTCGCGCTCACCGTGCCGGTGCTGATCGCCTTCACGGTCGCCCGCTACGACTGATCGCCCGCGCGTATCATCGGGCGCGTGCTCGCCCTGACCGCGTCACCGGGCTCGCCGGGAAACGTCAGCCTCCGCGAGGTCCCGGACCCCGAGCCGCATCACAACCAGGCCCTGGTCCGAGTCACGGCCTTCTCGCTGAACCGGGGGGAGTGCCGGCGCCTGCCTGACATGCAGGACGGTGAACTGACGGGATGGGATGTCGCCGGCGTCGTCGAGCGACAGGCGGCGGACGGCAGCGGACCCGCCGCCGGCACCCGTGTCGTCGGGCTCACGCTGCTCGGGGCATGGGCGGAGCTAACGGCCGTCAACAGCGACTTCCTCTCTGCGCTTCCGCAGCAGGTCAGCGACGCACAGGCCGCAACCCTCCCCGTCGCCGGCCTCACGGCGCTGAAGGCCCTGGACCTGGCCGGGTCGGTGCTCGGGCTGAGGGTGCTGGTGACGGGCGCGAGCGGCGGCGTCGGCCGCTTCGCGGTCCAGATGGCCCACATGGCGGGCGCCCACGTGACCGCGCTGTCGGCCAGCTCAGAGCGCGCGCGTGGCCTGCGTGAGCTCGGCGCGGACGAGATCATCACCGAGCTCACGAGCGACGGTGAGCTGTTCGACGCGATCATCGAGGGCGTCGGCGGCGCGACCCTCGGCGCGGCGATCCAGCGCGTCGCGCCGTTCGGCGCGGTCGTCTCGTTCGCCTCGAGCGACCCCGGCCCCGTCAGCTTCCCGACGCGCTCGCTGTTCGGCCGCGCGCCGGGGGCCCGCCTGCACGGCCTGCTCTTGTGGGGCGAGCTCGGCCGCGTGCGCTCATGCGGCGATGACCTGACCCGGCTCGCGGCGCTCGTCGCGGGAGGGCTCGACTGCTCGATCGGCCTCGAGGACTCCTGGCGCAGCGCGGCGCAGGCGATCGACGCGCTGATGGGCCGGCGCGTCGCCGGCAAGGCCGTCCTGCACGTCGACTGAGCGCGCGGTCCTCAGCCGCGTTTGAAGCGCGCGGCCTCCTCCGAGCCGGAGGTCGCGTTGCCCTCGCTGTATGAGTGGGCGCCCGCGCCCGCCAGGCGGCCGCCGTCAACGATCAGGTACTCCTCGCGGATCGGCCTGGAATCGAGCCAGCACTCCAGGATCTCGCGCGTCCCCGCCGCGTAGCGCGCCTGGGCGGACAGGCTCGTCCCGGAAGTGTGCGGCGTCATCCCGTGATGGGGCATCGTTCGCCACGGGTGATCCTGCGGCGCGGGCTGCGGGAACCACACGTCGCCCGCGTAGCCAGCGAGCTGCCCGCTCTCGCATGCCGCCGCGACCGCGTCGCGGTCACAGATCTTCCCGCGTGCCGTGTTGATCAGATAGGAGCCGCGGCGCATCCTGCCCAGCAGCCGCGCGTCGAACAGGTTCTCCGTCTCGGGGTGCAGCGGCGCGTTGATCGTGACCACGTCACACGCCTCCACGAGCGACTCAACGGTGTCGTGGAACGTCGCGCCGAGCTCCTGCTCGACGTCGGCTGGCAGGCGATGGCGGTCGGTGTAGTGAAGACCCACCTCGAACGGCTTCAGGCGGCGCAGTACGGCGGACCCGATGCGGCCCGCGGCGACCGAGCCGACCTGCATGCCCTCCAGGTCGTATGAGCGCGAGACGCAGTCCGCGATGTTCCAGCCGCCGTCCAGCACAACCTGGTGGGAGGGGATGTAGTTGCGTACCAGCGACAGGATCATCATCACGACGTGCTCAGCGACGCTGATGCTGTTCGAGTAGGTGACCTCCGCGACCGTCAGGCCGGCGTCCATCGCGGCCTGCAGGTCGACATGGTCGGAGCCGATGCCCGCCGTCAGCGCGAGCTTCAGCTTCGGCGCCTTCGCGATCCGCTCCGCCGTCAGGTAGGCCGGCCAGAACGGCTGAGAGATCACGACCTCCGCCTCTGGAAGCTCGCGCTCGAAGACGGAGTCCGGGCCGTCCTTGTCCGAGGTGACGATCAGGCGGTGCCCGCGGCCCTCCAGGAACTCGCGCAGGCCGAGCTCGCCCGAGACGCAGCCGACGAGCTCGCCGGGCGTGAAGCCGAGGCCCTGCGGCGTGGGCGCGCTCTGGCCGTCGTGGTAGCGCTCGATCCGCGGGATCTCATCGCGGGCGTATGCCGGCGGGTAGCCGTCGACCGGGTCGTCGTAGAGGACGCAGAGAACGTTCGCCATGGCCTGAACCCTTCCTCGGAGGTTGCCGGCTGCGCGCCGCTGGCGCCGCCGGTGTGCCCAGCGATTATGAGCGAGCGGCGCGCGCCGGGTATCGTCGCCGCAATGACGCACCCGACACGGACCTGCCGATGAGCGAAACGGTCAGCCACCCGATCTTCGCTCGCCTCTATGCGCGCGTCGCGAGGGACTCCGAAGCGCGCGGCGCGGCCGAGCACCGCACGCGCATGCTCGCGGGCTGCGCGGGTCGCGTGATCGAGATCGGCGCGGGAGTCGGCTCGAACTTCGCGCACTACCCGGACAGCGTCACCGAGGTCCTCGCCGTCGAGCCCGAGCGGCACCTGCGGGCTGCAGCGCTCGCGGCCGCGGCGACCGCGCCCGTGCCTGTGAGGGTGGTCGACGGGCACGCCGGGTCGCTGCCGTGCCGGGACGGCGAGTTCGACGGCGCCGTCGCGTCACTGGTGCTGTGCACGGTGCCCGATCAGCAGCTCGCGCTCTCCGAGCTCTACCGCGCGCTGCGGCCCGGCGGCGAGCTCCACTTCTACGAGCACGTCCGCTCACACCGCCCGCGCGAGGCGCGCGTGCAGGAGATCGCGGACGCGACGATCTGGCCGCACATCGCGGGCGGCTGCAAACTCGCCCGCGACACGCGCGCCGGAATCGAGCGGGCGGGATTTCAGATCGAGCAGTGCGAGCGCTTCGCGTTCAGCCCCGCCAGAATGATGCCCGCCGCGCCGCACATCCTCGGCGTCGCAAGGCGCCCGTGAGCGACCCGGCGCCCAGGCTCCGCCCGGCTCGGACATAATCCCCGCCATGAAAGCCATCCAGATCACGCAGGAGACCGGTCCCGACAGCGCGCTTGAGATCGTCGACGTCCCTGAGCCCGAGGCGTCGCACATGCTCACGCCCGGAGAGGGTGTGCTCGTCGAGGTGCACGCCGCGGGCGTGTCGTTCCCCGAGCTGCTTCAGACACGCGGTATGTACCAGCTCAAACCGCCGCTCCCGTTCATCCCCGGAAGCGAGGTCGGCGGCGTCGTGATCAGCGCACCGGAGGGCGCCGCGGTGGCCGCCGGCGACCGCGTGGCCGCGTTCTGCGCGCTCGGCGGCTGGGCCGAGACGGCGGTGTCACCGGAGTTCTTCGCCTTCAAGCTCCCCGACGAGCTCGACTACGCGCAGGGTGCCGCGCTGGTGCTCAACTACCACACGGCGTATTTCTCGCTGCTGATGCGCGGGCGCCTGAAGGAGGGCGAGAGCGTGCTCGTCCACGGCGCCGCGGGCGGTGTCGGCACCGCCTCGATCCAGGTCGCGAGGGCCGCCGGTGCGCGCACGATCGCGCTCGTCTCGACCGAGCCCAAGGGCGAGGTCGCCAGGGCCGCCGGCGCGGACGAGGTCGTCCTGCTCGGCGACAGCTGGAAGGACGAGGTCAAGGAGCTCTCCGGAGGCGGGGTCGACGTCGTGATCGACCCCGTCGGCGGCGACCGCTTCACCGACAGCCTGCGCTCGCTGCGCGAGGACGGCCGCCTCGTTGTGGTGGGCTTCACGGGAGGCTCGATCCCCGAGGTGAAGGTCAACCGGCTGCTGCTCGGCAACACCGAGGTCGTCGGGGCGGGATGGGGCGCCTACGCGATGGCCAAGCCGGAGGTCACCCGCAGGATCGGCGCGGCCGTCGGGAAGATGATCGACGACGGCTTCATCAGGCCGATCGTCGGAGAGCACTTCGCGCTGGACAGCGCGGCGGACGCGCTGAGGACGCTCGACGAGCGGCGCGCGACCGGCAAGATCGTGCTGGACGTCCGCCCCGCCTGACGCGCGGGCTCCGGTTTTCCCCACCCAGCTCTCGGGGGACAGCCGCTGCGCGACGGTGGCGGGCCGCATCGACACGCCAGCGCCCGCGGCGAAGAATGTGGTGGGCATGAGCGCTGCCGCCGGCCCAGTCACGGACCCCTCCCTCCGCCCGGACGGAGAGCAGCAACTCACGCCCGGCGCGGAGCCCGCCGACGGCCCGGCGCCGGAGGAGATCCAGGAGCCGGTGCTCGAGAACCTGGACCGCGCGATCACGGGCCTGATCACCGTGCTGCCGCCGCTGGTTCTCCTGCTCGCGGTGCTGCAGGCGTGGAACAACACGCTGCACTGGCTCGACGTCGCCCTGTTCGCCGTCCTGTACACGCTGACGGCGCTCGGCATCACCGTCGGCTTCCACCGGCTCCTGACGCACCGCGCGTTCAAGACGACCCCCGCCATCCGCGGGATCCTCGCGGTGCTCGGCACGATGGCGATCGAGGGCCCCGTCATCTCGTGGGTCGCCGACCATCGCAAGCACCACGTCTACTCCGACCGCCTGGGCGACCCGCACAGCCCGCACGTCGACCACGGCGGCGGATGGCGGGGTGCCCTGCGCGGGCTCTACCACGCGCACGTCGGCTGGCTGTTCGACCACCAGCAGCG
>Ga0075029_100002268_pt1 | contig 10943 bp, 10 predicted proteins | sample LitLauG_LLR_2013_FD_71391 | JGI IMG/M metagenome (GOLD analysis project Ga0075029, IMG submission 71391) | Freshwater sediment microbial communities from North America - Little Laurel Run_MetaG_LLR_2013 | ecosystem: Environmental > Aquatic > Freshwater > Creek > Sediment | place: USA...
GATGGTGGCTGGGCGCGAGCGAGCAGACGGGATCGGTGGCGGCCGCGTCACCGGTGAGGAGATAAGCCTGGCAACGGCATCCTCCGAAATCTTCGGCGCGGCGATCGCAGCTGCGGCAGGGCTCAGGCATCCAGGCTTCACCGCGAAACTTCTGAAATGACGGCGACTCGCGCCAGATCCATTCCAGCGATTTTTCTTTCGTATTTTCAAAACTGAGGCCCGGGATGACTTCCGCGGCGTGGCAGGGAAGCACTTTGCCTGACGGAGCGATCAGCATCAGCCGGCGTCCCCAACCGCCCATGCAGGCCTTGGGATAGCGCGCGAAGTAGTCGGGGATGACGGAATCAATGCGGATGCGGCCGGCCATGCGCTTTTCAGCCTCGGCCACGATGGCGACGGCTTTTTCGAGTTGCGCTGCGGTTGGCATGAGCGCGGCGCGATTCTGGAGGGCCCAGCCGTAATACTGAGTGTGCGCGATTTCCATGCGGTCGGGATTGAGCAGCTCGAGGAAACGGATCATCTCGTCGAGGTGGTCGAGATTTTGGCGATGGACAACCAGATTTGTGGTGAAGGCAATTTTGTGGCGGCGGATGACGCGGGACAGTTCGATTTTGTGAGCGTGGGCGCGCGCGCCGGCGATCCAGTTGGCGGCATCCTCGCGCGAATCCTGAAAGCTGAGCTGGATGTGGTCGAGTCCGGCTGCGATGAGCGCCCTTAGTCGGTCTTCGTTCAGGCCGAGGCCGGAAGTGATGAGATTGGTGTAGAGGCCGGCGGTGCGTGCGGATGCGATCAACTCGGCGAGATCGGGACGGGCAAGAGGCTCTCCGCCCGTGAAATGGGCGTGCAACATGCCAAGCTTGCCGCACTGCTGGAAAATGTCTTGCCATTGGGCGGTGGACAGCTCGGATTGAACGCCGGTGAGCTGCAGCGGATTTGAGCAGTAGGTGCAGTGCAGGGGACAGCGGTGCGTGAGCTCGGCGATGAGGGCCAGCGGGTTGGGGATCATGAGTGGAACCAAATCATTCGATGGATCGAAGCCCTAAGGACCGTTGCAGCTAAAACATTGAAAAACTTAGGCTTATTGTTTTCCTGTTGGTAGGGTACGCTCGCCCCTCTTGACCCATCATGACTCGAGTTGGCGTGGAAGGCAAGATCAGATGTCGCATTGGTTGCAACCTTGGAACTCCGCGAAACAGACTTCTGTGCCACCCTGATCGTAGGATGGTGTGAAGGAGCAGGCACCGCCTGAAGAGGGAACCATGATACGAAGAAGCACCAACATTCTAATAACAATGCTAGGGCTGGCGTCCGGCTTATTCGCCCAGACGTCAGCGCCGCCTCAACCAGCGGAATTGGTGATCGATCAGATTAAGCAGAGCGTCGTTTTCCTAGAAACTAGTTGGACTGAAACTGGTTCCCAGCAGGCTGCGGGTCAAGACGCAGTGGCTCAAGTGCCTAAGACGGAGATCGGCACAGGCTTCGTGATTTGGATTGGGTCGCTGGACTTAACGGATCACAGGGGACTTGGATACCTGGTGACAGCAAAACATATGATTCGCCAGGTACTTCCGAGTGGGCAGCCTGGTCCCTACGCTCGGAAAGTGGTGGTTCGCTTTAACACGAAGAGTCCCGTGGATTCGTCCGGTCGTAGATGGGACACCTATACGTCGACGATAGTCGACGACCGCGGGGATCTTACATGGTTTGTTGACGAGGAAGACCCGATCGCAGATGTTGCCCTTACACCCTTCAATCTGAACCCCGACACAGTTGATTACAAGACAATCGGTATGGACATGCTGGCGACAAAGGAATTTGTCAATAATGAACACGTGAACGAGAATGATGAAGTACTGTTCACTGGTCTCTTTACGAGCTACTTTGGTGCTACGAAAAACTATCCCATCGTCCGACATGGAAAATTGGCTCTTATTCCGCACGAGCAGCTTCCGACGGAGCAGGCCTATCCAACCAAGAAAACAGACGTCTACCTGGCGGAGGTCACGTCCTTCGGAGGAAACAGCGGATCGCCTGTCTTCTTGCGGCTTGGAGGCATTAGCGAGTCCTTCCCTCAGAATCTGCGATCGTATCACTACTATCTTCTAGGCCTGATGAAGGGATTTTTCCCCGACCTTGAGGTTAAACAAAACTCTGGAATCGCGCTTGTAGTGCCGACAGACAAGATTCTAGAAACTCTATCGAGTCCGGCCTGCAAGGCATATGTCGCAAGAGAGGTCGCCTCAGATGAGGCACAGCATGGGCGTAGAGTTGATGCTGATACTAGGTATCGAGAGGCGATCGCAATTCTGGAAAAATCACGCCCCAACGGTTCACAGCTCATGGAAACACTTCTCCAGTACGCTGAATTCTTGCGGCGGGATCAAACAACGCAGCGCCAGGCGCTGGACGCAGAGTCAAGAGCAAGAAAGCTTCAGGAGCGACATGTGGAAACACCCCAACCCTAGCCGAGGACGACCGGCGCCGAAGGCCCGGATGGATGTGCCGCCCGGCCGCAGAGTCGTTCTCGCTAATAGTCCACAATTCTCTTGTTGCGCAGTTGGTCGAGGAACTGGCCGATGTCGGCGGCAATTTTGCTGGGATCGGCGTCGACGAACTGACCTTGCAACTCCTTCACAATTTCGCCGAAGGTGCGCTGGCCGTCACATTGTTCGAGCACTTGCAATCCCGTGCCCTGAAGTTTGATGGCGCCCTCGGGAAACAGAATCACGCGTTCGCGCGGGGTGACGGTTTTAGTTTCTGCTCCCCAGCGGCAGCCGGGTGCGAGGCGGGGGGTGGAGTCGTCAGTGGGCGTCATGAGGGTCTATGGGGCTGCTGGTGGCGAGGAAAAGCAGGTTCCTCCACTTCGCTCGCTTCGCTCTGCTTCGGTCGGAATGACAGAAGTATGGATGCTCGCTTCGCTCTGCTTCGGTCGGAATGACAGAAGTATGGATGCTTGCTTCGCCACGCTTCGGTCGGAATGACAAAGCCTTATACAGGTTCAGTCCTCGATCAGGAACGCACCCGGCGGGGGCGTTCCCGGTTGAACGTAGGAATAATAGAGCGCGTCGAGCTGCGCCCACAGGATGTCGCATTTGTCGCGCAAGGCTTGAATCACCAGTTCCTGCTCAGCGCGCGTCTTGGCGTGGTCGTAGGCGTACTGGATCGCGAAACCGGAGTCCTCCGGTGCCTGGGTCATGCGAGCTTTGAAATAGTCGAGCCCGCCTGAGAGCCAGGGGTAGTGCTCGCGAAGTTTTTCGACGCGCAGGGTAATCAGCGTGGGGGAAAACATTTCGGTGAGCGAAGAGGCGACGGCTTCGAGCAGGCTGCGGCTGCGCACGATGTTCAGATATTCATTGACGGCAAAGCGCGTCGCGGGAAGGATGCCTTCGCCTCGCTCCACTCTTGCCGGGTCGAGACCGGTGGCCTCGGCGAGCTTGATCCAGCGCAGAATGCCGCCTTCGTTATTGTTGGTCGCGTCGCCGTCGTGGTCCACGATGCGCTTGCGCCAGGCGCGGCGGAATTCGCGATCACCACGGGACAGAATGATGGCGTCTTTGATCGGGATCATGCTCTGGTAGTAGTAGCGGTTGAGCGCCCAGGCCTGAAGCTGGCCGCGAGTGAGTCTGCCCTCGTGCATGAGCAGGTGAAAAGGATGCCGGTGGTGGTAGCGCTCTTTGCCTACGTCCTGCAGGCAATCGCGCAGCTGCTCGAAAGTGAGCACTGCATCGGATGTGGCTGCGGGAGCGGCTTTTACAGTGTGAGTTGCCATCCATCCTCGGCAATTTCCCAGCCCGCTGCTCGAACTTCCCGACACTCCGGGCTGTCGTGGTTCAGAATAGGGTTGGTGTTGTTTACGTGCAGAAATATCTTACGAGGGCGCGATAATCCTGACAACTTCACCAGAGTTTCACGCACGGGCATGTGGCCCATTTGACGGGCGGTCTGGCCGCTGCCCTGAGTGCGAATGAGTTCATCGTCGCTCCAGAAAGTACCGTCGAAGAAGACGACATCAGTGGAGTTGAGTACGGCGAGCAGAACGTCGTCGACCGCGGGCACAGCGGGGAAGAATGCGAGGCGGGCTCCAGAAGGTGCGGCGACGATGAGGCCGACGGAAGATTCCTCGGGGCGAAGTTTCTGTTGCCGCGCCTGTGAAACATAAGCAGGGAAATGATCGGCGAGTGACACCGCCTGACAGCGCAGGCCGGTGTCGCGACCGGGTGGTGTTTGCAGCTGGAAGTCATCGCCCGGGATCAAGGGCGTCCACACGGCCTGATTCGGAACGCGCTCAAGCATGGCGAACATGGAATTGTCGTCGCGAAGGATATGGCGGACAGCGGCGGTCGAGTAGATACGCAGCGGCTGCAGTTCGCGCAGTATGAGCAGGCCGAGCGTGTGGTCGAGGTCGGCGTTGGCAAGCACAGCGCCGGCGATCGGCGACTGACGCACTCCCTCGCGCGGGTGAAGCACCGGCGTTGACTCGATCTGCGCGTGAAGATCGGGCGATGCGCCCAGCAGGAACCAGTCGCGACCGCCATCACTAACTGCGACTTGAGTTTGGGTGCGGGCCTTGCCAGAGAAAGATCCGGAACGCAAGCCGCTGCAGTTGGGGCAGGAGCAGTTCCATTGAGGAAAGCCGCCGCCGGCTGCCGAACCGAGAATGAGTACGAGCATGATTTGATTGTGCTGAGAGAACTCTCAAGGATATGCGGGGAAATTGCAACCGGGCTGCGACAACCGGGGCTGAAGCCCAAGTCGTTTCGGAGCTTTTACGCGGCGCCGAAGCGCCGCTCTTCCATGTTGCAAGTCTGGGTTTAGCTGCTGCCGGCGGCCGCGACACAGGACTTTGGGTTAACATCCCAGAGAACTTTGTCTTCGGCGAGGCTTTCGATACCGACTTCGCCCTGCATCTCTGTGCCTGTGCGGCCACACCAGACCACGCGAAACTGGCCCTTGGAGCCCTGGTACTGCACATCCACCACATCGCCCGGTTTGAGCCGGACGTCGACGCATTGCAAGGTCGCGCCGCCGCCGCTGATCGTACGCAGGCTGGCGGGCTGGGTGTAGGGTCGGGAATTGGCGTCCATGCCCCAAATCATGACGGGCAGGTCGACGGGAACGCGTTGCTGCTGGCGCCGGTCCATGCGAACCTCCGGAAACGCCAGAGTAGGAGCGGGGCGGGGGAAAGCAAAGGTAACCGAGGTCACCACACGACAGTGCCAGTGGGTTTACTAAAGTTAGGGGAGGGAAAAGCCGACGTGACGGGCTGCGCCCACTGGACACCGAGGACGGCAATCCCCACGATGTCAGTTCATGGAGCAGGAGCCGGGGCCGCGGGGATCTCCGCAACTGCCGCAGGGGCCGGGCGCTGAGGGCCGGGATGACGTCGAGCCTTTGGTCGAAACCGCGAATACCGAGAGCCTGGGGTTAAGCTTCTTGCCGTGGCACTTGGGACATTCCGGCTTGTCGCTGCCGTACAGCAGAGCTTCGAAATCGTGGTCGCATTGCTGGCAGGTGTATTCGAAGATCGGCATCGCGTTGGCTCCAGCGGCTGCGTGACCAACCGCTCTTCTCCATTAGAATGCAAGCTGTGAATCCAACGCAAGCCACGGCTGAAGCGGCGGCACAACCAGTTGCCGCGCATCCGCGGCCATTTCGTCCCCATCAGTGGTTGCAGGGTGGACATGTGCAGACGCTGGCCAGTTTTTTTCTGCCGCGGGGGATTCGTCTGCCTGCGGGGGAGAAGAGGATGGTGGAGGTCGCTCCGGGCGTAAGCCTGCTCTGCCTGTGCAATTGGCAGGCTGACCGGCGCAACCCGATGACCCTGATCGTGGTGCATGGGCTGGAAGGATCGAGCGAGTCCCAGTACATGCGGGGGATTGGAAGCAAGGGGCTGGCAGCGGGAATGAACGTGGTGCTGGTGAACCAACGGAACTGCGGAGATACTGAGCACATCTCGCCGACGCTCTACAACTCCGGGCTCTCGGGCGACATTGGAGCGGTGGCGCGGCACTTGGTGGAGACCGATCGCATTTCACAGTTCGTGCTGGCTGGATTCTCCATGGGCGGGAACTTGGTTCTGAAGTTGGCCGGCGAGTGGGGCAGCTCCGGACCGGCAGAGTTCCGTGGCGTGGTGGGCGTGTGCCCGGCGATGGACCTGGCGGTTGGAGCAGACGCGCTGCACGAGCCGGCGAATCGGATTTACGAATATCACTTTCTGGCGAACCTGTTCCGCCGGTTTCGTCGTAAGGTGCGCTTGTTTCCTGACACCTTTGATACCGCGCGGCTGCGTGGCGTGCGCACTCTGCGGGAGTTTGACGACCGCGTCACGGCTTTCTATTGCGGATACGCCGGTGCGGTGGACTACTATGCGCGGGCTGCGGCGTCGAATGTCTTAGACCGCATCGCGGTGCCGGCTGCAATCATTCATGCGACGAACGATCCATTCGTTCGCATTGTGCCGGAGACGAGGGCGAAAATCCTGGGGAACCCGAACATCCGGTTCATCGAAACCGAAGATGGCGGGCATTGTGCCTTCATCGGGGAACGCGACGGTGATGCGAACTACGACGGGCGCTGGGCGGAAAGAGAAGTCGTAGAGTTTGCTCGGCAGTGGGCGAAGGCCTGAACGCTCGTTCAACGGCAGGTCCCTCCACTGCGCTTGCTTTGGCTTCGCTAAGGGTGCGCTACGGTCGGGATGACAGAGTGTTAAATGAGCTCTTGACCGCCGAAAAGCCGGGGAAAACGGATTTCTTCCACTTTACCCGCAGCCAGGCCAGAGCCAACATGGCGAGGAAGGTGATCAGCAACCCGAACGACGCGACTGGGATGGATTGGCTGTGCTTACGCAGAATAGAAAAGCGCCCGTACACGAACTCGATATGGACCCAGTAGACCAATAAAGATGCACGCCCCAGCACCAGCAGGGGACTGATGCCGCGACGCGCGGCTCCCCAGCCTTGCCACGCGTGGGCTCCCGCCAAGATCAGCAGCAGCAAACCGCACCGAATCAGGAAAAAGTTCGGGCTGGTGTGCCAGAAGTCGTAAACGGGATAAAGATTGGGAGCGCGCGCGTCGACCAGGTAGCCTAGGGCGGCGAGGCCGATCCCCACGGCGGCGGCCATCATGAAAACTCTGGAGCCGCGCGCTTGAGCCGACGCGCTCTGCAGATAGAAGCCCGTCGCTAACCCAAGGAATGCGAACGCCGTCCACGGGAAAATCGGGAACAGCCATGGCTGGGGCGTGCCGAGGTTGTGAACGCCGTTGATGTAGGATTCAAGCGGCCAGGGCAGGAAACTGGGCTGCCAGACCGTCCACACCATGGGCGCGACAAATACAATCGCGAATGCAACGGCCAGGGCCGCAATTCCGGCCCGGCGAGCACGGTGTTCCGGTGCTGCGTCACCCGGACGCGCGGCAGCACTGATCCAGCAACAGACGCCCATCAGCATCATGGAAATGCCAATGGTGTTGAGGATGTCGACACGGGCGAGGTCGCTCCATGGCGCCCATCCCCATGCAATAAGAAATTCCTGCAGCCGAAAAAGCAGCCCGAAGCCGAAAATCTCTGCTCCCCGCAGGATGGTCGTTCGAGCAGCAGCGGAGGGAGGGACGCCGCTGCTCCACAGACGTTCCGTGACCAGCGCAAACGAGATCCCCGCGAGGAAAAGGAACAGCGGTGCCGGGAACGTCCCCAGCAACTGCGAAACCTTGAAGAAGAACGTCTGCCGTGCCTGCGGCGAAAGCCAGGAGTCGTAACAATGCGTCTGAAACATCAGCAGGCAGGCCAGCCCCCGCATCCAGTCAATATAGGCCAGGCGGGATGTGGGCGAGCCGGGCATCGCGGCAACGGCAGTATATACGCGACGTAGCGCGACGCACCCCCGGCATATCCTGTCCCGGCGGCCCGCAGGGTCTGCGTGATATTCTCGGCGGCTGCGTTGCCGTGCTCGGATAGAATGGTTTCGGCCAGTGGAATCAGCCATGGACACAGCGGCGGTTCGTGATAACTGGGTAGGCCGGGTCATTGACGGGAAATTCTCTCTGCTCCGATGGCTGGGCGGCTCTGCATCGAGTGACGTCTTCCTTACGGACCTGCAAGACCGGGGATCACCGAAGGCCGCGATCAAGCTGATTCGAGCGGACGCGGGCGGCGCAGAAGCCATCCTGAACAATTGGCGTATTGCGGCTCCTCTTTCTCATCCGCACCTGATACGCCTGTTTCACACGGGACAATGCCAGATCGATTCTGCACGGCTGATTTATGCCGTGACGGAGTATGCCGAAGAAAATCTCTCCCAGATTATTCCGGAGCGGCCGCTCACGACCTTTGAGGTAAGGGAGATGCTCCCGCCAGTACTGGATGCCCTCTCGTATCTGCACGCGAAAGGTTTCGTGCATGGTCACGTCAAACCATCGAATGTGATGGTCGTCGACAACCAGCTGAAACTTTCCTGTGATCATCTGCAGGTCGTAGGTGCCACGGGGGAGCGTGGGCCCTCGCCATCGGTTTATGACGCACCCGAAATCGCCGGCGGGGCGATCTCTCCGGCGGCGGACATTTGGTCGCTCGGTGTCACCCTGGTGGAAGCTCTCACCCAACATCCGCCAGTCTGGGACAGAACGGCCGGCAGTGAGCCCGTTGTGCCGGAGTCCATTCCTCGGCGATTTGCTGGAATTGCCCGCGAGTGTTTGACATTGGATCCTGCGCACCGTTGTTCGCTCAAAGAAATTAGCGAACATCTCGATCCCACCCGCCCGCTTCCGGAAACGGCCAACAAGACGGCAGGCGTGGTGCCCGCCAAACTGGGGATTACGGCACTCTTTGCCGCGCTTGTCCTGCTAGGGGCGGTCGCGGCAGTGAAACTTCGGCATCACCAGACTGAGGTGACGGCGCCAGGGGCGCAATTGCATCCGGTGAGTGAGGCCAGTGAGCCGCCACAATCCTCAGTGCGGGCCGAAAAGGGCGTAGTTAAGGGTGAGGTGGCTGAGCGAGTCCTGCCCAACGTGCCGAGAAGCGCGAGCGCGACCATACAGGGCAGGGTCCGAGTGCGGATACGGGTCACAGTCGATTCCAGCGGCAATGTTGCGGATGCGAAGTTCGACTCGGCGGGACCAAGCAAGTACTTCGCGAATCTGGCGTTGCAGTCGGCACGGAAGTGGAAATTCAAGCCGGCCCAGGTAGACGGCCAGGCCGTATCCAGTGTCTGGGTGCTCGCTTTTCAATTTAGACAAAGCGGAACTGAAGTTGCGCCAGCTGAGATTTCCACACAGCGATGAAGCAAATCATGCCCTAGTTCGGGTACGACTCACCGGCTCGAACCACCCTTATGAAGTGATCGGTAAAAGGCGCATGCATTGAAGGCACATCGTACTTCGGCATATGGCAACTAGTGCAGTTCGCCGTCGCCTTTGGACAGACAGAATGAGCTGGTCCGGTGCCAGCCGAGTCATTTCCTCGAGGGGCGTGACATTGCAAACAGCGTCCATCGTAAAAGCTGGCGCTTCGAACCAAAGGCTCGTGAGGGTTATGACAGGCGACGCAAGTCAGACGAACATCTCCCTGGGTCCCCCAGCAACGGCTTTTTTCCAGACGGTAAGGCTGAAAGCGAACATTGATCGGGTTGTATTCACCGGATTCGACGACATCCACCGAGGTCCTGTGGCAGGCGCCGCAGAAATCAACCGATTCCACGGGGCTCAAGTGCGCGGGATTCAAAATAGCCTTTGAACCTCCCTCCAAGTCCTCGGCCTGTTCCAAAAGAACGTGCTCCAATCCCGGCCCATGACATCCTTCGCAGTGAACTCCCGGTACTGTGTGGGAAAGATCGAACCTGGAGCCGGTTGATGAGGATGTGGTGTGGCATGCAAAACATCTTGCCATCCCCCACACCGTCAGGCGCGCTCCAATCGCATTCTTGAGATTGCCCGGCTCTGCGGCTGCATGGCCGGGGGTCAGGCCCAGACCCGGCAAACCGGCGAAACTGCTCACCTGACTCTCGTAGAAAACGCCTTGGCTTTCGAGGATGTAAGTTTGCCCGCGCACACCCGCACCGAAGATCCATGCGATTTCGGCGGTAACGGTCTGCTTGCCGGCACTGACGGCTAGGCTCGAGCCAAGGCGATCGGAAGAAGTCTTGTACAGATAGGTTCCAAGCGTCAGGGCTTCCGATGGGATCTTCTGCCCATGAGTATTGCCTTTCAAGCGGGACGCCGCTTCCGCCATTGGCGTATTGGGTTGTGGCGAAGCTTGCTTCACGTGACACCCGGCACACGCGCCCGCACTGGCGTACGCGCTCAAGGGCGGCGTGGCCTTCGTCGGCCACCAATCGTGCGTGCTCAATCGATCTTGTGTCGTGCTCGAAAGTTCGCCGGCTACGCGAGACTGTCCGGAGGCAGGTTGGCCGGCGAGCATCGACAACAACACCGCGTGCAGGGCCACATAACGCAAAACACGCTGGCGAGCCGACAGTGTGGCGGGTAGATTCGGTGGGGCATTAGACATCGCGAATACTCAGCCCGACGACGCGAGTCTGGCTAGCGAGAAAGTGTACTGATGCAGCTGGGGCAGCGGCAAGTAAGGGGTGTGAGTTTCCCCGCGGGCATGTAATGAGAGTTTATTTGGCAGGTTCGGAAGGCGCGATCTGAACATGAACCGGGTTAGTCTTGTCGGACTTGGTGGTGTCCACCGAGACCACTCCAAAGTCCCCGTTCGCATCTCGAGTTTGGACCGTTCGCGTGGCCTGCGTCCCCTTTGAGTTGACTTGCTGCGCGGTAGTCGCACGCCCAACCAGGTGCAGCCTGCCATCGGGAGCCGATCCGGGAACATCGGCGTTATAGGTCTCGACCGTATCGTGCTTTTCCCCGTTGGAGTCCCCTGATTCCTTGCTCACGGTCCGCGAGACTTCAGTCAGCTTGCCTTCAGCATCCGGGCGTGAGACCACTTC
>Ga0075029_100002269_pt1 | contig 10936 bp, 9 predicted proteins | sample LitLauG_LLR_2013_FD_71391 | JGI IMG/M metagenome (GOLD analysis project Ga0075029, IMG submission 71391) | Freshwater sediment microbial communities from North America - Little Laurel Run_MetaG_LLR_2013 | ecosystem: Environmental > Aquatic > Freshwater > Creek > Sediment | place: USA...
CGACGAGCCTGACTACAAGGAGCGGCTGCTGCGAAACCAGCGCACGCGCCAGCTACTGATTTCGGTTTTCGCCGAACACAGGTTGGATGCCGTGATCTACCCCCTGCAGCGGCGGCTGGTCGTGCCCTTGAACGAACTCAATCAGGCCGACCGCAATGGTATTCTCGCGTCAGTCACCGGATTTCCGGCCATTACCGTACCGGCCGGCTTTTCCGCGCCGACCGCCAGCGCGCCGCTGGGTGTGCCGGTCGGAATGGATATGCTGGGAAAGCCTTGGAACGAAGGACGTTTGATAGAACTGGCCTACGGGTTCGAACAGACAGTCCAGGCTCGCAAGCCGCCGAAAAGCACGCCTGCGCTCGTGGGGCACTGAGCGGCCGGGTATCGGGATAAGTCAGTACGACTGGCTCTGTTCGAGAGCCTTGGCCATTTTTCCGTCACATTTAAAAAACGCAGTGTGACACTTACGGCACCATTTTCAGGATTGAATCGCTTACATTGACCAAGATTTAATCGGGGGCCGCGACCGCAAATGAATGCTTCCGAGCAAACGAGCGTTCAATTCGGAGAAAATACGATGAAGAAATTTTTACTGGGTATCCTTGGTGCAGTTGCCGTAACCGCCCCGGCGTTCGCGGCCGACCTTCCGATGAAGGCGCCGCCGCCGGTCCTTCCCCCGCTGTACAATTGGTCGGGCTTCTACATTGGCGCCAACGGCGGCTGGGGACAGAGCGACAATTGTTTGGACATCGTTACGGCGGCCGGCGCGCTCCTCGTTGACGGTTGCCGCGATCGGTCCGGAGGCATCGTCGGCGGCCAGCTCGGTTACCGCTGGCAGGTGCCCAACAATCACTTTGTGTTCGGAATCGAAGCCCAGGGCGATTGGGCCGATCTCACCGGCTCGCGCGTCAGCGTTGTGGATCCGGCCGTGACCTTCGGCACCAAGCTTGACGGCCTGGGCCTCTTCACCGCCCAGATTGGTTTCGGTTGGGATACATGGCTGTGGTACGTCAAGGGCGGCGCGGCCGTGACCAGTAACAGCCTCACGGTCCTCTCCACCGCCACCGGAATTGGTCTTGCCTCGGCAAGCAATACCCGCTGGGGCGGTGCCATCGGTACCGGACTCGAATATGGCTTCGGGCCGAACTGGTCGGTCGCTCTAGAGTATGACCACCTCTTCATGGGCACGACGGACACTGCATTCGTGGTCACGGATCCCGTGCTGAGGGGTGGGATCACTCACACCACCCAGGACGTGGATATGTTCACCGTACGCTTCAACTACCGTTTCGGCGGCTATGGCGCACCGCTCGTTGCCAGATACTGATCTTCGTTAACCTCCCGCAAATTAAAGCCCCGGCATTGTCCGGGGCTTTTTTATTACTGTAGGAGATTCTCTGTTCTATGCCGCGGGACGTTAAAGCGATCCCCCGCCGTTCCGCAGGGTTCGATCCTTCTGAATTGCATGCGATCGACGCAGAGCCGCGCAAGCGGCGACCGCTCGTCGCGGCCCTTTGAGCAGTTCGATCGTCGGATCGCTACGCGACAGCTCAAGCCGGTCCGGGATTCTTGCAGCGTCAGGTTCGCCGGTAATGCTGGCGGAAATCAGCGCGACGGTAAAATATTGACAATGATGCTACGGACCTCAAGACTGAGGTGAAAGACCAAGAAGGAAAACCCCACGATGGCTGACGGGTTGCGCAAGGGACTGACCAGTTATGGCGATGCGGGGTTTTCACTGTTCCTGCGCAAGGTCTTCATCAAGGCGATGGGCTATTCGGATGATGCGTTGAACCGGCCGATCGTCGGAATCACCAACACCTACAGCGATTACAATCCCTGTCACGGCAACGTCCCGCAGATACTGGAGGCGGTAAAACGCGGCGTAATGCTGTCGGGTGCGATGCCGATGGTGTTTCCGACCATCTCGATCGCAGAGAGTTTTTCACATCCGACCTCGATGTACTTACGCAATCTGATGGCGATGGACACCGAGGAGATGATCCGCGCGCAGCCAATGGACGCGGTGGTGGTGATCGGGGGCTGCGACAAGACCCTGCCGGCACAGATCATGGCCGCGGTCAGCGCCGATCTGCCAACCGTCGTCATTCCCGTTGGGCCGATGGTTGTAGGACACCACAATGGCGAGGTGCTGGGGGCTTGCACCGACTGCCGAAGATTGTGGGGAAAATACCGGGCCGGCGAAATCGATGATGCCGAGATCGAGGCCGTCAGCAGCCGGCTTGCGCCATCCGTAGGCACCTGCATGGTGATGGGTACCGCAAGCACCATGGCCTGCATCACGGAATCGCTCGGCTTGTCGCTGCCGATGAGTGCGACCATTCCCGCCCCCCATGCAGAGCGCTTTCGCCTCGCGGAAGCGAGCGGCAGGGTCGCCGCCGGGATGGCCAGGGCCAAGGGGCCCACGCCCAGCGAGTTGCTGACGCCAGCGGCGCTGCGAAATGCGCAAGTCGTGCTGCAGGCGATCGGCGGTTCGACCAACGGCCTCATTCATCTGACGGCAATCGCCAACCGCACGCCGCATCGCATCGATCTGGAAACCTTCGACAGGCTCGGCCGCGAGGTGCCGGTCCTGATCGACCTGAAGCCTTCGGGCGCCCATTATATGGAGCATTTCCACCATGCCGGCGGCGTGCCGAAACTGATGGCGCAGCTCGGCGACCTGATAGACCTCGATGCGAAAACCATTGCCGGCGCGAGCCTGCGCGATATCGTCGCGCGCGCCGAACAGGTGCCTGGGCAGGACGTCATTCGAGCGCGGCAAAGCCCGATCAAACCGGAGGGCGGGCTTGCCGTGCTCTACGGCAATCTCGCGCCGCGCGGCGCGGTGATCAAACATTCGGCCGCCAATCCCAAACTGCTGCAGCATACCGGCCGCGCCATAGTGTTCGAGTCTGTCGAGGATATGACGCTGCGGGTGGACGATGCCGCGCTCGACGTCGGTCCCGACGACGTGCTGGTGCTGCGCAACGCCGGACCCAAGGGCGCGCCCGGCATGCCGGAAGCCGGCTACCTGCCGATCCCAACCAAGCTTTTGCGTGCGGGCGTCAAGGACATGGTGAGGATCTCGGATGCGCGGATGAGCGGAACTGCGTTCGGAACCATCGTGCTTCACATCACCCCAGAGTCTGCGGTCGGCGGTCCTTTGGCGCTGGTCAAGAATGGCGACATGGTCCGGCTCGACGTTGCCGGGCGAAGCATCGATCTGCTGGTGGATGACGCGGAGCTTGAAAGGCGACGCTCGGCGCTGAAGCTGCCAACACCGGACTGGGCCAGACGTGGCTACGCCCATCTTTTCAACCAAACCATCCTGCAGGCCGACGAGGGTTGCGATTTCGACTTCATGCGCGCCAGGGGCAGCGATTGAGGCGTTGGCATCCGACCTGCTCACAGGACGCTCACCGGCGAATTCTGCGACCGATGATGAATTGACATTCAAAGAACCCCGATGGGATGATTGAAGAAATCAAAAGAAGGGGAGGGGCAACATGAGCGACCCACGGGGAAGGATCCTTGCGGCCATTGCTGCGGCCTCGATTTTGCTCACGGCGGCGGCGCAAGCGCAGGAGGTGAAGCATTATCGCTTCGCCTACGATCAGCCAAAGACGACGGGCTATGGAATTCTCGGCGATATCTTCGCCGACAGGCTCAAGACGCTCAGCAAGGGGACCATGCTGATCGACCAATATCCGGGTGCCCAGCTCGGACAGGAGCCGCAGGTCCTGCAGCTCGTAAAGGCGGGGGACGTCGAATTCTGCATTTCTTCCTCGGCCAACGCCGCTACGCTGTCGCCGCAGGCTGGCGTGATGTCGATGCACTTCCTGTTCCGCTCCGAAGCCCACCTCATCAAGGCAATCGCCGATCCTGACGTGTCGAAAGCCGTCAAGGCGATGATCTCGGACACGGTTCAGGGTGCGCGCGTCATCGCAGTCGCGACGCTGGGGCTTCGCCACATGTATTCCAAGCGCGAGATCAGAAAAATCGACGACATCAAGGGCCTGAAGGTGCGCGTGCAGGCGACGCCCACGGAGGACACCATGTTCCCCGCTTACGGCGCGCAGATCGTGCACATGCCGTTCGGCAGCGTCTATACCTCGCTGCAGACCGGCGTGGTGGACGTCGCCGAGAACGGCATCAACGTCTATCTCGCCAACAAGCACTACGAAGTCGCGCCCGTGCTTTCGCTGACCGAACACGAGGCCAACAACAGCCTGGTCTGGGTGAGCGACAAGCTCTGGAACAGCCTGACACCGGAGCAACAGGGCTGGGTCCAGGCTGCCGCCGATGAGGTCAACCGCAGCCAGCCGGCCAAGGCGATCGAGCTCGAGCATCAATCGCTGGAGAAGCTGAAATCGATCGGGGTCAAGGTCGTGCCGAACGTCGACAAATCGGGCTTTACGGCAATTGCCGATCCCTATCTCGACAAGCTGGCCAAAGAGCTCGGTCCGCATGCCGAGAAGATCAAAAACCTGATCAGGGCGATCAATTGAAGTTTTCATGGTGAGGAGCGCGCTTCCCAGCGCGCGTCTCGAACCGTGAGGGAGATTTTGCACCACGCCTCATCCTTCGAGACGCGGCCAGGCGGCCGCTTCTCGGGACGAGGGGATCACGCGCGTCAGGCTGTTACCGGGAATTCCAGGAATGTCTATCGCCGATAAACTGGTGCTGCAACGGCAGCATCATCTGAAATGGCGGGCGTTCGACAGGCTCGAACTCGTGCTGATGATTTTATGCGGCATCCTGTGCTTCGGTTTCTCGCTCTCGGTGACGTTCGACATCCTGACCCGGACCATTGGCCATCCATGGCTGTGGCTCCAGGAGGTCACCTCGACCCTCTTCATCTACGCGATCTTCATTGGTGCTGCGGTCGCAACCCGCCGCAACGATCATCTTTATCTCACCGCGATCTCGGAATCGATGCATGGAACGCCACGGCTGATCGTCGAAATCATGATCCGCGTCGTGGTACTGGGCGTGGCGTTTTGCCTGGTCTGGTTCGGCTACCTCAACTACCTGAGGGGCTTTGGCAGCTTTCGCCTGCCTTCGGGCACCCCGATTGCCTCGCTTTATGCGGCAATACCGCTGTCTGGCGTGCTGATCGGATTGTTCACCATCGAACAGCTCGTCAACGGCATCCGCAACGGTTTCGATCATCCCGAACCGCTGGAGGACGAACCTTCGATTTCCCCGGTCGAGAATGCCATCCAGACAAGGCAGCGGCCGTGAGCGCTCCGCTTGTCCTGGCGCTGATGTCGTTCTGCTTTCTGTTCTTCGGCTATCTCGGCGTGCCCGTGCCGTTTTCGCTGATGGCCGGCGTTTTCGTCGGCGCGCTCATGACCGATGTCTCGCTGGCCGCGATCGTCCAGAAGATTTTTGACGGCGTGGATTCGGAAGCCTTGCTCGCGATACCGTTTTTCCTTCTCGTCGGCGAACTCATGAGTTCGGCGAACGTGGTGGTGCGGATAGCCAATCTGTCCCTGTCGCTGGTCGGTCACATCAGGGGTGGCCTGTCGCAGGTCGTCGTGGTTTTCAGCATGTTCTTCTCCGAGATGTCGGGATCGACTACGGCCGACGTCGCCGTCATGAGCCGCGCGCTCGGTGGTCCGATGAAGCGCGAAGGCTATAGCCCCGCCTTCATCGCCGCGATCATCGCCTCCGCCTCAACCATCGCAGCGCTGGTGCCGCCCAGCATCACGGCTGTGGTCTATGGGGCAGTCGGCAACGTCTCGATTGCGGGCCTCTTCATGGCGGGCGTCGTGCCGGGGTTCATGATCGGTTTCGGGCTGATGATCTACTGTTATTTTTTCGGCCCTTCCGGCATGCGCAAGCCGCGCGCGCCGCTGCGTCAGGTCGTGTTTGCGGCTGGGGACGCCGCGCTGCCGTTGATGATTCCGGTCATACTGCTCGGCGGCATTCTCACCGGCTGGTTCACGCCGACTGAAGCGGGCGTTGTCGCCGTGATCTGGATCATTGCCGTAGTGATCCCGGCGCTCAATCGCGGACACATCAGGAAGATTCCTTATGACTTCTGCCTCGCAGGGCTGATCTTCTCGTTGCCGCTGATCACGATTGGCGCCGCCAACGCCTTTGGCTGGATGCTGGCCTATCTGCGGGGCGCCCTCGTCATCGCCGACTGGATCACCTCGATTTCCGGCAGCAACCCGCAATTCATCATGCTGCTCATGGTTCTGCTCTTCACCGTGGTCGGCGATTTCATCGAGCCGGTGCCGACCATCATCATCTTCATGCCGCTGGTGAATGCGTTGACCCAGGCGGGCGACATCAATGGCGTCCACATGGGCGTGGTGCTGATCGCGACGTTGGCCTTCGGCCTGATCACGCCGCCTTATGGGTTGGTATTGTTGATGGCGTCGAAATTCGTCGGCGTCAGTTTTGCGAAGGCGCTGCGCGCGGCGCTGCCGATCTACGTCGTGTTTCTGGTGACCATCACTTTCACCATCTATTTCCCAAATGTCGTGCTGTGGCTGCCCAAGCATGTCATTCCCGAATCGGTCGGCTGCTTCAAATCGCCATCGGGGACGGGATATATTTGCCCGAATTGATGCGATCCTTGCTACTTCTCCTTGTTCAGAAACCTGTTGATCGCAACGCGAAACTCGTCCGTGTGCATGCAATCGATGATGGCGTCGCGTTCGGCGTCGAGCTGTTGTGCGATCGGTGTGATGGGCGCACGGTTGATCAGCGTTTTGGTCGCTGCGATGGCCGACGGCGCGTTTTGCGCCAGGCGATGCGCGAGTTCACGGGTCGCCGCCCTGAGTTCGGCGGGAGGAACAACCCTGGTGACCAGGCCCCAATAGAACGCCTGCACCGCCGAGAAACTGTCTTCGGCAAGGAAAATCTGCAAGGCCCGCCGCGCGCCGACCGCGGCGACGACGCCCACGGTGCCGCCGCCGTCGGGCGATACGCCCAATTTGGCATAGGCGGGGGTAAAGCGGGCATCCTCGGCTGCGATGCAGAGATCGCAGACGAAGGCCAGCGAAAGGCCGGCGCCGGCGGCCGAGCCGTGCACGCTGGCCAGCACGATCTTGGGCATCCGCTTCAATGTGGTGATGAAGGCGTGATAGTGCTGCAGCAATTCGCCAACCACCGGGGCAACGGTGTCGGCGGCCGCCGCAGCGCCGATGGTCTGCAGATCGCCGCCTGCACAAAACGCTCGGCCCGCGCCTTCGATCACAACCACACGAACATCATCGGACGCCTCGACTTCCAGGCCGAGCGCTTCGAGCCTTTTTGCTATCGAAAGATCGATGGCATTGAACGCGGCGGGGCGATTGAGCGTGATCGTGGCAATTGGCCCTTCCACCCTGAGCAGGGCCGGATCGTCGGGCGAGGAGCCGGTAGCGTCTGCGGGCGTAGCCATCGGTAGCAGCCTTCTGAATGGAGGATTTCACCCAGGCAACTTAAATCGCAGAAGGCGAGAGGTGACAATCCCCGATGAAGTCTGCAAAATGCCGGCAAGGGCTGCAGCGACCGCATGCAGCCGCGCAAACGGGGAGAGGCGTCGTGAGCGATCAAGCAACGGTGACCCGGCCGGTATCCACGGTCGATCCTTTTTCGCATGCCTTTCTTGACGATCCCTATCCATATCACGAGCAGCTGCGCGAGGCAGGGCCGGTCGTATGGCTGGAGCGATATGGAATATGGACGATGGCGCGGCACGAGCAGGTGCGCGACGCCCTGACCGATTGGCAGACCTATTGTTCGTCTGCGGGCGTCGGCCTGAGCGATTTCCGCAAAGAGCCGCCGTGGCGTCCGCCGAGCATCATCCTGGAAGCCGATCCGCCACTGCACACCCGCACCCGCGCCGTGCTGACGCGCATGCTCGCACCTGCCGCGATCCAGGTGCTGCGCAAAACCTTCGAACGCGAGGCGGAAGCACTGATCGCGCGGCTGGTGGAGAAACGCGAATTCGATGGCGTCGCCGACCTCGCTGAAGCCTATCCGCTGAAGGTGTTTCCCGACGCGGTTGGAATATCGGAGGAGGGCCGCGAAAACCTGTTGCCCTATGGCACCATGGTTTTCAATTCATTCGGTCCCCGCAACGACCTGTTCAACAAGGCGATGGCCAATGCCGGTCCGGTTCGTGACTGGATCATGTCGAAGTGCAGCCGCGCGGCGCTGGCGCCAAATGGGCTCGGCATCCAGATTTTTCAAGCCGTCGATGCCGGTGAGCTCTCGGAGGAGGAAGCCGGCATGCTGGTGCGCTCGTTTCTTTCCGCCGGAATCGATACCACCGTCTATGGCCTCGGCAATGCCCTCTATTGTCTTGCGCGTTACCCCGAGCAGTGGACGATCCTGCGCAACAATCCGAACCTGATCCGTGGCGCCTTCGAGGAGGTGCTGCGCTTCGAGGCGCCGGTACAGACCTTCTTTCGTACGACCGCAAGGAGTGTCGACGTCGGTGACGTCCGGCTGGGTGACGGTGAGAAGGTGCTGTTGTTTCTGGCTGCCGCCAACCGCGATCCGCGCCGGTGGGACAGGCCCGACACGTTCGACGTGAGCCGCCGCGCGGCCGGCCACATGACGTTCGGCACCGGCATTCACGGCTGCGTCGGACAGGCGATAGCGCGTCTCGAAACGGAGGCAATCTTGACAGCATTGGCAAGCCGCGTCGTGTCGTTTGAACTGACCGGCGAGCCGCAACGGCGGCTGAACAACACGCTGCGCGGATTCGACACCCTGCCGCTTCGTGTCGCGACGGTCTGATCATGGAGCACGGAACGGTTTTGATCGTCGGCGCCGGTCACGCGGGTTTTCAGGTCGCCGCATCGTTGCGACAGCACGGCTATGGCGAACGTATCTGCCTGATCAATGACGAGGCGCATCTGCCCTATCAGCGGCCGCCATTGTCCAAGGCTTATCTCAAGGGCGAGGGGCGTCCCGACAGCCTGATGTTCCGGCCCGACAAATTCTATCGCGATCAGAATATCGAGCTGATCGGCGATCGCGCCGTATTCATCGACCGCGCCGCCCAACGGCTCTTGCTCGCGTCCGGCTCGTTTCTCGAATATGGCCATCTGGTGCTTGCCACCGGCGCGCGCAACCGGTTGCTCGACCTGCCGAACGCCAATCTCGGCGATGTTCGTTACCTGAGGATCCTCGATGAGAGCGAGGCGCTGCGGCAACGCATCCATTCAGCCAGGCATGTCGTGGTGATCGGTGCCGGCTTCATTGGTCTCGAATTTGCCGCTACCGCACGCATCAAGGGACTTGAGGTCGACGTGGTCGAGCTCGCAACGCGGGTGATGGCGCGCGCGGTCACGGCCGAAATCTCCGACTATTTCCAGGAACGTCACATGGCGGCGGGCATCCGCATCCATCCTGGTGTCCAGGCGACCGGCATTGAAGGGCGTGGCGACAAAGTCTGCGGCGTCAGCCTCAGCGATGGCCGCCATATCCCCGCCGATCTGGTAGTGGTCGGCGTGGGCGTCCTGCCCAATGTCGAATTGGCGGCGGAAGCGGGCCTGCCGGTGGCTTCTGGCATCATCGTCAATGAGCAGCTACTGACGCCTGATCCCAACATTTCGGCAATCGGCGATTGCGCGCTGTTCGCAAGCCCGCGCTTCGGCGGTTCGCTGCGTCTGGAATCGGTGCAGAATGCGACCGATCACGCACGCTGTGTCGCGGCAAGGCTGACTGGGGATGCCAAAACCTACGATGGGCTGCCATGGTTCTGGAGCGATCAGGGTGACGACAAGCTCCAGATCGCGGGCCTCACGACGGGATATGACCACGTCGTGGTGCGCGGCGATCGCGCCGCGCGATCGTTCTCGGCGTTCTGCTACAGGTCCGGACAACTCGTCGGCATCGAATCGGTGAACCGTGCCGCCGACCATGTATTCGGCCGCAAGCTTCTTGGCATGAACCGCTCGATCGCGCCCGAACGCGTGGCCGACCCCGGGTTCGATCTGAAGGCGGCGCTGGCGTAGCGTCCATCTCAGGCATTGACCGAAAACTCCTTGCGTACCGCGTCGATGTCGGCAAGCGTCGGCAATCCGGCCTCGTTGCCGAGGCGCTGGATCTTGTAAGTCGATGCCGCGCGGGCGAAATCGAAATGGTCGTGCCAGCCTTTGCCGGGATGGGCGAGATATGAATAGACATAGGCGCCGTGGAAAACGTCGCCGGCGCCGTTGGTGTCGAGCACCCGTTCGCCGGGAATCGGCAGCGCCGGCATCGTGCGAACCGCGCCGGTCTCGTCATACCAGAGCAGGCCACGTTCGCCCTGGGTCACGCCGCCAACCCTGCAGCCACGGCCCTTCAGATATTGCAGCATCTGATCCGATGTCAGGTCCATTTGCTCGCACAACCGCTCGGCGACGATGGCGACGTCGATGTACTCCAGAAGCTCATGGGTGTTGGTCCGCAAGCCGCCGCCGTCGAGCGAGGTCAGGATGCCGGCCTCGCGGCAGAGTTTGGCATAATGGATCGCCGCGTCCGGCTGGTGACCGTCGACGTGCAGCGCGCGGCAGCCGCCGAGGTTCAGATGCGGGAAAGGATGGATGTGATCGTCGTCGCGGCAACGAACGATGGCGCGCTTGCCGTCCTTTGGCATGATGAAGGAGAGCGAGGAGGTCTTGACCTTGCGGGGATGGATCGAGATTCCATATTTCGCGCTCATATCCTGAAACATCCGCCCCAGCCAGTCGTTGGCGACGGTGGCGATCAGGTCCGGCACGATTCCGAGCTTGGCGCAGCAGAACGCCGCGGTGACGGCGTTGCCGCCGAACGAGACGGCATAGGCCGAGGCGACGTGCTTTTCGTCGCCGGTCGGCAGGTGGTCGGTTATGAAGGTTACGTCGATATAGGTCTGTCCGATGAAGAGGGCCTGCATACGTTTTCCATCGTTGCTCGAGGGTGGTCCCATCCGGCGCCCATACCTTAGCACCGGTTACGC
>Ga0075029_100002270_pt1 | contig 10934 bp, 8 predicted proteins | sample LitLauG_LLR_2013_FD_71391 | JGI IMG/M metagenome (GOLD analysis project Ga0075029, IMG submission 71391) | Freshwater sediment microbial communities from North America - Little Laurel Run_MetaG_LLR_2013 | ecosystem: Environmental > Aquatic > Freshwater > Creek > Sediment | place: USA...
CTTCTACTCCTCGGCGGTCGGGCCCGAGAACCTCGAGCGGCGAGCGGCGCGCGAGCGCGGCCTGCGCGAGGCGCCGCGCGCCCAGCTGCTGGGCGAGCTGAGCGCGCTGCGCCGCACGATCGCGGTGGCGGGCACGCACGGCAAGACGACGAGCGCCTCGATGCTCGTGCACGCGCTGCGCGGCGGCGGCGAGGACCCCGGCTGGCTGATCGGGGCGGACGTGGGGGAGGGCCTGCAGAACGCGCACTGGAGCGAGGGCGAGTGGCTGGTGGTCGAGGCCGACGAGTCGGACCGCTCGCTGCTGAGCCTGTGCGTCGAGGTGGCGCTGCTCACCAACATCGAGCTCGACCACCACACGAGCTTCGCCTCGCTGCAGGAGTTGCGCGAGGTCTTCCGCGAGTTCCTGCGCGGCCCGCGCGAGGCGGTCATATGGGATCGCCCGGAGCTGCTGGCGCTGCGCGAGGGCCCCGTCAGCGCGTTCGAAGCGGGCGATGTGACGCTCGAGCAGGGCGGCTCGCGCTTCTGCTGGCGCGGGCACGAGGTGGTGCTCGCGGTGCCGGGCCGGCACAACGCGGTCAACGCGGCGGGCGCGCTGGAGGCGGCGCGCCTGGCGGGCGCGAAGGCTGCCGGCGCGATCGCCGCACTCGCACGCTTCCAGGGCGCCTCCAGGCGCTTTCAGCTGCTCGGCCGCGGCGCGCACGGCGCGCGTGTGTACGACGACTACGCGCACCATCCGACCGAGGTGGCGGCGACTCTGCAGGCCGCGCGCACGCTCGCGCACGAGCGCCTGATAGCGGTCTTCCAGCCGCACCTGTACTCGCGCACGGCTGCGCTCGCGCGCGAGTTCGCGCTCGCGCTCGCGCTCGCGGACGAGATCGTGCTGCTCGATGTGTATCCCGCGCGCGAGAGCGCGCGGGATCATCCGGGCGTGAGCGGGCTGATGCTCGCCGAAGCCACGGCCGACGCGGCGCGCGGCCGGCCGGTGTACTGGCTGCCTGACCTCGCCGACGCCGAGCGCGTGCTCGCGCGGGAGCTCAGGGACGGAGACGTCTGCGTGGTGATGGGAGCGGGCGACGTGGACAGCCTCGCGCGGGCGCTCGTGGCGCGATGAGCGCGCCCGCGGAGAAGCTGATCCGGCGCGACTTCCCGCTCGCGCGGCTCACCACAATCGGCACCGGTGGAGCGAGCGAGTACTTCGCGCGCGCGGGCAGCAGCGAGGATCTGTTGACGCTGCTCTCGTGGGCGCGCGAGCATGGCGCGCGGGTCGCGATCGTGGGGTCGGGCTCGAACCTGCTCGTCGCGGACGAGGGCGTGCGCGGCCTCGCGATCAAGCTCGACCGCGCGCTCGCGGCGATCGAGCTCGAGGGCGCGCGCCTGCGCTGCGGCGGCGGTGCGCGACTGCCCGCGGTGGCCGCGCGCGCCGCCGGTGCGGGCCTGTCGGGGATCGAGTTCGGCGTGAACATCCCGGGGACGGTGGGCGGTGCGGTGCGGATGAACGCGAACGCCTACGGCGGTGAGCTCGCACGCGTGCTCGAGTTCGTGGAGGTGGCGGGCGCCGACGGGATCGAGCGCCGCGAGCCCGCTCAGCTCGGGCTTGGCTACCGACGCTCGAACCTGCGCGACGGCGAGGTCGTCGCGGGCGCGTCGTTGCTGCTGGCGCCGAGCGACCCGCGCACGGTGAAGGCGACGCTCGCGGACATGCGCAGGCGCCGCCACGAGGCCCAGCCGCGTGGCATCAGGACGTTCGGCTCGACCTTCAAGAACCCCTCGGACCCCCGCGCCGAGGGTCGCAGCGCGGGCCTGCTGCTCGCGCAGGCGGGCTGCAACGGGCTCGCGGTGGGGGGCGCGCGCTTCGCGCCCAAGCACGCGAACTTCATCGAGAACACGGGCGGCGCGAGCACCGCGGACGTGCTCGCGCTGATGGCGGAAGGGCGCCGTCGGGTGCGCGAGCTCTGCGGCGTGGAGCTCGAGCCAGAGGTGCACACGCTGGGCGACGTGCGGTTTGCGTGGCGGCAGGGGTAGGGGTTGGGCCACCGAGGTCGAAGATCGTGCAGATGGAGCCCTCGCTCGCAGCCCGCCTGCCGCTCGGCCGCCGTGGCCGGCAGCAGACCCGCGCGCGGCGCGGGAGGCACGGCCTGCGCTCCCGCGACTGGCCGCTGAGCGGGCGCCTGCGGGCCGCGCTCGGCGCGCTGCTGGCATCGCTCGTCCGCCGGCGCGCGGCGCGCATCGCGCTGCTGTGCACGGCGCTCGCGCTGCCGCTGCTCGCGGGCGGCTGGATGTGGCTGCGCACATCGTCGCTGGTGGCGGTGCGCAGCGTCCAGCTGAGCGGCGTGCGCGGTCCCGAGCACGCGGAGATCGAAGCGGCGCTGCGCGCGGCGGCACACCGCATGAGCACGCTCGCGGTCAACGTCGGCGCGCTGCGCGCCGCGGTCAGCAGCTATCCGGTGGTGCGCGCGGTGGAGGCGTTCCCGCGCTTCCCGCACGGCCTTCGCATCGAGGTGCTCGAGCAACTGCCCGTGGCGGCGCTCGACGTCGACGGCGCGCGCACGGCGGCCGCCGCCGACGGCGTGGTGCTCGGCGCGGCGCTTCTGAGCGGCTCGCTGCCGTCGATCGACGGCTCCTTCCGCGCGCGTCCCGGACAGCCGCTGCAGTCCTCGTTCGCGCGCGCGGCGCTCGCCGTGATGGGGCTCGCGCCGGCGCCGCTCGCGCGCCACGTCGCACGCGTGTACAGCGCCGCGTACGGCCTCACCGTGCAGATGCGCAACGGGCTGCTGGTGTACTTCGGCGACGCGGGCGCGGCGCGCGCGAAGTGGATGTCGCTCGCGCGCGTGCTCGCCGACACGAGCTCCGCGGGCGCCGACTATGTGGACGTGCGCCTCCCGCAGCGTCCCGCCGCGGGTTTCCCCGCGGGCGTCTCCCCGCCCGGCGTGGGAGCCGCGACGGGCGCCACGGGCACGGGCGCCGCCGCCTCGGCGGGCGGCTCGGAAGCGACCATCGAAGCGCTCGCGGAAGGCCTCCGCAGCTCCACCCCGGGCACCTCCTCGACGGCCTCGGCGGGCACCCCTGGCGGCGCGCCTGCCACCCCCTCGACGGCGCCGAGCGCTCCCGCTGCGGCGGCCGGCGAAGCGCCCTCCGCGACCGCGCCCGCGAGCACGGGGACCGGCGGGTAGCCCGCCTCGCGGGGCGCCGCGCCGAGCGCGGCAGCAGCGTCCGGAGGACCATAACCCTCAAGTACAGCTGGACCCCGCTGCGGGCTCGTCCTTCATGTGGAGATCGAGGGTGAGGGGATATGCAAGGATTGTTGCGAGCATCGCGGCTATCGTTGACATGGCGAAGTTGCCTGCATAACGTGGGCAATCCGGACTCGCGCGGCAACGCGCTTCGCACGACCCTTAACCAATACTGAAGGCTTCGGACGGGACATGGAGACAAACTCGAGCTACCTGGCAGTGATCAAGGTCGTGGGCGTGGGCGGCGGCGGCACCAACGCGGTCAGCCGCATGGTCGACGCGGGGCTTCGCGGCGTGGAGTTCATAGCGGCGAACACCGACGCGCAGGCGCTCGCGATGAGCGACGCGGACATCAAGCTGAACATCGGCCACCAGTCCACCAAGGGACTGGGCGCGGGCGCGGACCCCGACATGGGCCTCGCGGCGGCGTCGGAGTCGCGCGACGAGATCAAGGAGGCGCTGAAGGGCGCAGACATGGTGTTCGTGACGGCGGGCGAGGGCGGCGGCACGGGCACGGGCGCGGCGCCGGTGATCGCCGAGATCGCTAAGAACGAGATCGGCGCGCTGACGGTGGGCGTGGTGACCCGCCCGTTCGACTTCGAGGGCACCCAGCGCGGCCGCCAGGCGAGCGAGGGCATCGAGCGCCTGCGCGAGGTGGTGGACACGCTGATCGTGATCCCCAACGAGAAGCTGCTGGCGGTGGTCGAGCGGCGCACGACGATGCTGGACGCGTTCCGCGAGGCGGACAACGTGCTGCGCCAGGGCGTGCAGGGCATCACCGACCTGATCACGATCCCGGGCCTGATCAACCTGGACTTCGCGGACGTGCGCACGATCATGCACGACGCGGGCTCGGCGCTGATGGGGATCGGCACGGCGAGCGGCGAGAACCGCTGCGGCGAAGCGGCCAAGGCGGCGATCTCATCGCCCCTGCTGGAAGACTCCGTGGAGGGCGCGACGGGCATCCTGCTGAACATCACCGGCGGGCGCGATCTCGGGCTGTTCGAGGTCAACGACGCGGCGGGCATCATCCAGGCCGCGGCCGACGCGAACGCGAACATCATCTTCGGCGCGGTGATCGACGAAAGCATGTCCGACGAGGTGCGCGTGACGGTGATCGGCACCGGTTTCGACCACCGCGCGGGCCTGCGTGCGCGCGGCACCACGCGCAGCGCGCGTCCTGATCGCGGTCCGCGGATCAGCGACCGTCAGCGCTCGACGCTCGAGATCTCCGACGACGACATAGACGTACCGCCGTTCCTGCGCTGAGCCTCCGCTAGCCTGCTGGGCCGATGGCCCAGACCGCGTCGGAGCTGCGACGAACCCCGCTGTTCGGCTGCCATCTCGAGGCGGGCGCGCGCGTGACGGACTTCGCCGGCTGGGAGATGCCGGTGCAGTACGAGGGCGTGATGCAGGAGCACCGCGCGGTGCGCGGCGGCTGCGGGGTGTTCGACGTGTCGCACATGGGGCAGATCGAGACGCGCGGGCCGGGCGCGAGCGCGCTGCTGCAGCGGCTGCTCTCCAACGACGTGTCGGCGATCGCGTTCGAGCAGGGCGCCGACGCGGACGCGCAGAGCGGAGCGGGGGCGGCCACGGGCGGTGCTCAATATGCGCTGCTGTGCCGCGAGGACGGCGGCGTGCTGGACGACGTGTTCACCTACCGCGTGGGCCCCGAGCGCTACCTCACCGTGACCAACGCGGCCAACCACGCGCGCGACCTGGAGTGGTTCTCGCGGCACGCGCGGGGGCTCCCCGACGTGGAGGTGCTCGACCGCATCGAGGACTGGGCGATGCTCGCCGTGCAGGGCCCGCTCGCGCGCGGACTGGTGGGGGGGATGTGCGACGGGCCGCTGCCGGCGCGCATGCGCGCGAGCATGCGGTCGGTGGCGGGCGCGCGGGTCATGGTGTGCGGCACGGGCTACACGGGCGAGGACGGCGTTGAGCTGCTGTGCGAGCCCGCGGCGGCGACGGAGCTGTGGGAGGCGCTGCTCACGGCGGGCGCCACGCCGGCGGGCCTGGGCGCGCGCGACACGCTGCGCATGGAGGCGTGCTTTCACCTCTACGGCAACGAGCTGAGCGTCGAGCGCGGGCCGATCGAGGCGGGGCTCGGCTGGTGCTGCAAGGAGGACACCGGCTTCATCGGTGCGCAGGCGGTGCGCGAGGCGCGCGCGAGCGGCCCGCGCGAGCGGCTGGTGGCGTTCACGGTGGCGGGGCGGGGGATCGCGCGCGCGGGCAACGCGGTGCTCGGCGGGGGCGTGGTCACCAGCGGCACACTCTCGCCGAGCCTTCAGGTGGGCATCGGCATGGCATACGTGCCGGCACAGCTCGCACCGGCCGGCACGCCCCTGCGCATAGACGTGCGTGGCAAGATCCGCGATGCAGTGGTGAAGGACAAGCCCCTCTACCGAAAGGCGCGCTAGAGACATGCCGCAGGCCAGCTACCCGGACGAGCTGCTGTACCACCCCGACCACGACTGGGCGCGCGTGGACGCGCAGGACCCGCAGCACGCGACACTCGGGATCACGTGGTTCGCGCAGGATGCGCTCGGCGAGGTGGTGTTCTTCGACGCGCCGGCGCTCGGCACGATGCTCAGCAAGGACTCCTCCTACGCGGAGGTGGAGTCGGTGAAGGCCGTCTCGGAGGTGATCGCGCCGCTCTCGGGGGAGGTCGTGGAGGTCAACGAGGCGCTGTCTGAGAACCCCGCGATGATCAACGAGGACCCCTACGGCGAGGGCTGGATGGTGAAGGTGCGCCTGTCGCAGCCCGCCGAGTGCGACGCGCTGCTGGACGCCTCCGCCTACAGGGCGGGGCTCGCTGGTTAGCCAGCTAGGCTGCTGGCGAGCCCATTGAGTCGCTACACCTCGATAACCCCGGAGGACGAGCGCGCGATGCTCGCGGCGATCGGCGCGGCATCGCGCGAGGAGCTCTTCGAGCGCCAGATCCCGGAGGGCGTGAGGCTGACGCGCGAGCTGGACATCGCGCGCGGGAGGCCCGAGCAGGAGGTGTACGAGCATCTGCGCGAGCTCGCGGCGGCGAACGTGAGCTGCGATGACGAGCTGAGCTTCCTCGGCGCGGGCATGTACGACCACTACGTGCCGGCTGTGATCGACATGCTCACGGAGCGCTCGGAGTTCCTGACGCCGTACACGCCGTATCAGCCGGAGGTGGCGCAGGGCGGGCTGCAGGTGATGTTCGAGTACCAGACCGCGATCTGCGAGCTGACGGCGCTGGACGTGTCCAACGCATCGGTGTACGAGGGGCCCTCGGCGGTGGCGGCGGCGGCGTACATGGCGAAGCTCCATAACGGCGGGAGCCGGCTGGTTGTGAGCGCGGGCCTTCACCCGCACGCGATCGCGACGCTTCGCACCTACGCGCACGGCTTCGGCATGGAGGTCGTCGAGGTGCCGCTGCACGACGGCGCGACCGACGTCAACGCGTGGGAGCGGGCGATCGACTCGGCGACCAGCGCGGCGATCTTCGCGCAGCCCAACTTCTACGGCGCGGTCGAGGACGCGGCGCTGCTGAGCGAGACGGCACGGAGAGCGGGCGCCGCCGGGGGCGGCGCGGGAGGCGTGCCGGTCGTGATCTCGCAGGTGGATCCGATCACGCTCGGGATCCTCGCGCCCCCCGGTGAGTGCGGCGTAGACGTGGCCGTGGGCGAGGGCCAGTCCCTGGGCGGGCGCCTGGACTTCGGCGGGCCGTCCTTCGGCCTTTTCGCGGCGCGCGCGGAGTACCTGCGCCGCATGCCGGGACGCATCGCCGGTGCGAGCGTGGACGTGGAGGGCAGGCGCGGGTTCGTGCTGACGCTGCAGACGCGCGAGCAGCACATACGGCGCGAGAGGGCGACCTCCAACATCTGCACGGCGCAGGCGCTGAACGCGCTCGCGGGCGTGGTCTACCTCAGCTGGCTGGGGCGCCGCGGGCTCGTCGAGCTGGGCGAGCTGCTGCTGGCCCGCACGCACTACGCGCGCGAGCGGCTCGCGGCGATCGACGGCGTGGAGAAGCTGCACGAGCAGCCGGTGGTGCGCGAGTTCGCGCTGCGCCTGGACGCGGACGTCGCCGCGGTCCGCCGCCGCTGCCTGCTGCGCGGTGTCAACCCGGGCGTTGACCTCGAGCGCTTGAGCGGGCGTGCGGAGGACCGCGGCGGCCTGCTGGTGGCGATCACCGAGCGGCGCTCGCGCGCCGACATCGACAGGCTCGCGGAGGTGCTCTCCGTCGCGCTCGCGGCCGAGCGCGCCGCGGTGGTGGCCGGCGGCGCGGGGGCGCTCGCATGAGCACGCCGCACGGGGACCGCATACACGCCGATCGGCTCCCGGCCCGCCGCTGGGCGCCGGGCGTGGGGCAGCCGGACGGCGCCACGATCTTCGCCAAGGGCGCGCCCGGCAGGCGCGCTTTTCAGTGCCCGGAGCTCGACGTGCCGGCGCTCGACGGCGAGGAGCTGCTGCCGCGGCGCATGCGCCGCGCGACGCCGGCGCGGCTGCCGGAGGTCTCAGAGCCGGAGCTGGTGCGCCACTACGTCGGCCTGTCCAAGCGCAACTACGACCTCGACTCGGGCTTCTACCCGCTTGGCTCCTGCACGATGAAGCACAACCCGCGCCTGCACGAGCGCGCGGCGGCGCTGCCGGGGCACGCGCGCCTGCACCCGCTGCAGGACCCCGTGCGCGCGCAGGGCGCGCTGCAGCTGATGTGGAACCTGCAGAGCGCGCTCGCGGAGATAGCCGGCCTCGCGCACGTCTCGCTGTCGCCCTCGGCGGGCTCCCACGGCGAGCTCGCGGGCGTGCTGCTGACGCGGGCCTACCACGAGCACCGGGGCGAGCGCCGGGGCAAGGTGCTCACGCCCGACACCGCGCACGGCACCAACCCCGCGACGGTGACGATGGCGGGCCTCGAGGTTGTCAAGCTCGCCACCGACGAGCACGGCGGGGTGGATCTCGAGGACCTGCGCGCGAAGGCGGACGGGGACGTCGCGTGTCTGATGCTCACCAACCCCAACACGCTGGGCCTGTTCGATCCCAACATCGCCGAGATCGCGGAGATCGTGCACGGCGTGGGCGCGACGCTGTACTACGACGGCGCCAACCTCAACGCGGTGATGGGGCTCTCGCGCCCCGGCGACATGGGCTTCGACATCGTGCACTTCAACCTGCACAAGTCCTTCACGCAGCCGCACGGCGGAGGCGGGCCGGGCTCGGGGCCGATCGCGGTGTCGGAGCGGATCGCGCCGTTCCTGCCGGTGCCGCTGATCGCGCGGCGCGAGGACGGCGTGTTCGAGCTCGTCGACGATCGGCCGGCGTCGATCGGTCGGCTGCGCGGCTTCCAGGGCAACTACGGCTGCCTGGTGCGCGCGTACGCCTACATCTGCTCGCTCGGCGCGGACGGCCTCAAGGATGCCTCCGAGACGGCGGTGCTGAACGCCAACTACCTGCTCGCGCGGCTGCGCGAGGAGGGCGTCGCGGAGGACCTCCCGCCGGCGTACGGCGAGCTGTGCATGCACGAGTTCGTCCTCTCCGGCGGGCCGATGAAGCGCCGCCTGAAGATCAAGACGCTCGACCTGGCCAAGCGCCTGCTGGACTTCGGCTTTCACCCGCCGACGGTCTACTTCCCGCTGCTGGTGGAGGAGGCGCTGATGGTGGAGCCCACGGAGACCGAGACGAAGGAGACGCTCGACGCCTTCGCGGAGGCGATCGCGGCGATCCTGCGCGAGGCCGAGCAGGACCCGGAGGTGGCGCGGGGAGCGCCCTACAGCACGCCGGTGCGGCGCATGGACGAGGTGGGCGCGGCCAAGCACCCGGTCCTGCGCGAGGCCCTGTAGCTTTCAACGCCGCGGTGCGCATCTTCTCGGGGATCCAGCCCACCGGGCGCAAGCATCTCGGCAACTTCATCGGCGCGATCGCCCAGTACGTCTCAAGCCAGGAGCGCGGCGAGGGCATCTTCTGCATCGTGGACCTGCACGCCATCACGGTCTCCTACGAGCCGGGCGAGCTGCGCGAGCGCGTGTATGACACCGCGGCGATCCTGCTCGCGGCGGGCCTGGATCCGGCGCGCTGTGTGCTCTTCCGCCAGAGCGACGTGCACGAGCACACCGAGCTGACGTGGCTGCTGTGCAGCGTCGCGGAGCTCGGCCGCCTGCAGCGCATGCACCAGTTCCGCGACAAGGCGCCGGCGCAGCGCGAGCTCGTGTCGGCGGGTCTGCTGCTGTACCCGGTTCTGCAGGCCGCAGACGTGCTCGCCTACCGCGCGCACGAGGTTCCCGTGGGCGAGGACCAGCGCGAGCACCTCGAGCTGATGCGCGACCTTGCGCGCCGCTTCAACACACGCTACGCGGGCGGCGAGGAGGTGCTGGTCGTGCCCGAGCACCGCATCCCCGAGGTGGGCGCGAGGATCATGGACCTGCAGGATCCGACGCGCAAGATGTCCACGACGGGCTCAGGCGAGCAGGGCACCGTGTTCGTGTTGGACGAGCCCGCCGCGATCCTCAAGAAGCTACGCAGCGCGGTCACCGACTCGGGCAGCGAGATCCGCCGCGCGCCCGAGAAGCCGGGGGTGGCGAACCTGATCGAGATCCTCGCGTCGGTGCGCGGCAGCGACGCGGCGACGGTCGAAGCGCAGTTCGCGGATGCGCGCTACGGGGACTTCAAGACCGCCGTCGCCGAGGAGGTCACGGCCTATCTGGCGCCCGTGCGCGAGCGCTACGCGGCGCTGCGCGAGGACGCCTCGGAGCTCGAGCGCGTGCTGGCGCGCGGTGCGGAGAGCGCACGCGAGATCGCCGCGCGCACGCTGCACGACGTGCGCGAGCGCATGGGCGTCGGCGCGCCAGGTTGGGCGCCGGCGGGCTCGCCCGTCGGGTGCGACCGATAGGTTTGGCGGATGAGCCCGGCATCGAGGAGGCACATGGGCGAGGGGGATGAGCGCGCGCGGCACACGAGCGTGACCGAGCTCGAGCTCGACCTCGACGTGTTCAGCGGCCCCTTCGACCTGCTGCTTGCGCTGCTGCTGCGCGAAGAGGTGGACCTGCTCGAGCTGCAGCTCGCCGACGTGGTGCTCGCCTACCTCGACCATCTCGAGGGTCGCGGCGAGCTGGACCTCGAGGTGGCGACCGAGTTCATCGTGCTGGTCGCGGCGCTGCTGGAGCTCAAGTCGCGCCTCATGCTGGGTGCGGACGACGAGCAGCTGCTCGACATCGAGCCCGCGCAGGCAGCGGAGGAGCTGCTCGCGCGGATGCTCGACGCGCGCCGCTTTCGCGCCGCCGCGGCGCACCTGCGCGAGCTGCTCGCCGCACAGGAGGGCGTGCGCTTCCGTGACGCGCCGCTGCCGCAGGAGCTTCGGCGCACCGTGCTGCCCGCCCCCGCGGGCTCGCACGACCCCGCTGTGCTCGGCGCGGCGATCGGGCGTCTGCTGACCCTTCCCGCGGCGATCGACGTGCGCCACATCGCGGTCGCGCGCGTGAGCATCGGGGAGCGCCTGCAGCACCTTCGCGAGCTGCTGCGCGCGAGCAGCGGCAGCTTCGACTTCGGCGAGGCGGTCGTGGGCGCGGACCGCATGACGGTGGCCGTGACGCTGTTCGCGCTGCTCGAGCTGTACAAGCGCGGCGAGGCCGGGTGGGAGCAGCGGGAGTGCTTCGGCGAGATCTCGGTCCGCGCGCTCGCGCGCGGACCCGCGGGCGCCGCCGGCGGCGCCCGCGGGTCCGCGCGCGAGCGCGCGGA
>Ga0075029_100002272_pt1 | contig 10927 bp, 7 predicted proteins | sample LitLauG_LLR_2013_FD_71391 | JGI IMG/M metagenome (GOLD analysis project Ga0075029, IMG submission 71391) | Freshwater sediment microbial communities from North America - Little Laurel Run_MetaG_LLR_2013 | ecosystem: Environmental > Aquatic > Freshwater > Creek > Sediment | place: USA...
GGGTGCCGGTAAAAAGACTCAAGCACAAACACACACTCTGCCAGAACGGCCGGCAACACCACGACGACCACGTCGCCCCGATCGCAGGCATCGAACACTTTGGCGGCTGCCCTTGCATGTTTGTCGTGGTCCTGCACCAGATAGCGGACAATCAGATTCGTGTCGACCAGTCTTCGACTGCTCACCGGGCACGCTCACGACGCGCCGCTTCCGAGGCGGCGTCGCGAATTTCGGCGAAAGACATTCTCTTTCCTTTGTTGCTGGCAAGTGCGCCCTTCAGCGACCGAAGGCCGGGATGGACGCGAATGGTCGCCCGGTCGCCCTGCACTTCGTACTCCAACTTGTCGCCCGGTTTCATGCGCAGAGCTCTTCGAATTTTCTCCGGTATGGTGGTTTGTCCCTTGCTCGTCACCGTAGAATGCATCATCTTTGTATCCTTACTTACTTTATATTCATTACTCTGATGTTATCCCTTACCGATTGCAAATGGCAAGGCACCTCGGTCCCCAGGAAACCACGGGACGGCATCCCTCCCATCAACCAATCTGTTCGCGGTGCCGATGACAGGTGTTGGAGGAACGCGTGGATGGCAGGTCAGCGCAACTCCGGGAAAGGAGATGGTGAGCGCGGTAGGAATCGAACCTACAACCTACTGATTAAGAGTCAGTTGCTCTGCCAATTGAGCTACGCGCCCACGGAGGGGATGCGGAAGGGACAAACAATTCTCGAGTATATCACGCAGAACTCGGGCGGCCGGATGGGACCTCGCCACGCGACTCGCGCACAGAGATTTTCCGCGCTGATATCCTTCGCTACGCCTGAACAACGGCTGCGATCAGGACGATTGCGGTCCGGCTTCGGCCGGCATGATGCGGGGCTCGGTGGCCGGCATCCTCATGACGGGGCGCCGTGGGGGCAAGTCCTCGAAGCCGGCGGGGCGGCGCTCGACCGTGCCGATAATCGGGGCCTCGTCCATCACGTCCGCATAGATGACCGGAGCGAAGCGCTGCTCCGAACACAGGCGGTCAATCATGCGCTGCTGGCGGCGGCTGAGCACGGTGTGAGGGAGCACGGCAAAATTACGGAACAACCACATCAGATAAACGCGCTGCAGCGCCGACGGCACCAGATAGCGCGGACCCAGCGCAGTCTGCACGCGGAGCACGCCGAACGACATCTTTTCCATCAACATGAGTGCATCACCCAGGATCGTAAGAATTCAACAGCAATTCACGGGCCGTCATTATTGCACCAAGAATGCGCCAAGTGGAAGGTTTTTTGCAAACTCGGATGGGCCTTCTGGCGGGAAAATTTGCCGAGGCGCCTCAACTGGGCAATCTTGTCCTAGTCGCGTGGCGCCGCCGCTCACAGGCCGATTTCCGGCAGTACGTCCATGCGCTTGATGCGGGCGGCCACGCCGAATTGCGAGCCGTTTGGTTCCACGCGCACCACGCTAGCCTGGCAGCACACCCAGCACTTCTCTCCGCCTGTGAGTTCCTCGGGCAGCACCAGCACCAACTCTACGTCCGAGCCCGCTTTCACTTCCGCGTCGGTGTAGAGGAAGATGCCGCCCTGGCTCAAGTCGCGCGTAGTCGCGGAAAACTCGGGCGCGGCAGGGCCAGAGCGCACCCGCGCGGGAAGTGTTTTCGAGATGCGATCGCTGGAGCGGCGCTCAGATTTCTTGGGCATGGCCGGTTGAGGCCATTAAAGCTACACCGCAATGCAGGATTTGCCAAGCGGCATTGAGAAGTTCCTCCACCACCAAGGTCACGCAGTAACACGAAGGGCTTTTGATTCCGAAGCCTGGGCACACCTTCTAGCTTTGCGGAACTCTGGCGCGCGCTGCGGGAACGATCAGCGCCTGCTCCAGCGTCGGCACGTTGGTGCTGCGGAGCCGCACTTCCAGTTCGTGCAGCTTCTCCGGCTGGTTCGACTGATAATAGGCTTGGGCGAGCAGGTCCATGGTCAGCGGGTTGTCCTGATCTTCTTCGAGTTCGGAGATCGCTTCCTCGAACTTCTTCTGCCGCACCAGCAATGCGCCGGCGGCGCCATGCCAGTTGGCCAGGATCACCCGGTTGCGGGTACTGACAGCGAGGGCCTGCAACTCCGCCAGCGACTGAGCTGAGGCCTTGCTGTCACCCGCCTGCGCTTCGCGGACCGCGCGTACGCGCAAAATGCGCGACATTTCCTCGTTGCGCTCCCCGGCGGAAATGGTGCTGCGATGCTTGAGCGCATCTTCGGCCGCGGCGGCAAATTTCAGAGCATTCTTGTCCTCGGCCTGATACTCGGCCATCTGGCGGAACGCCTGGGCTTCCTGCAGGTCCTGTTCCTTGGCATGCGCGGTGAAGGCCACTTCCTGAAACGCCTTGTCGGCCTCGGAGTACTTCCCTTCCCGCACCCAGGTCAGCGCCAGCTGCATGCTGTAGGTGAGGCGGTCGGCTTCGTTGTGGGCGAAGCGCACGGCCTTCTCATATTCGACGCGCGCCTGCTCCTGCTTGCCCATCAGAGCGTAGGTGTCACCCAGGCCGAGTTGCGAGGTGACGAAGTCGGGATCGATCTTCAGCGCCGCCTGGTAGTGCTGCAGCGAATCGTCGAAACGGCCCGCCATGCGCGACAACTCGCCATAGGAGTCCTGCGGGTTGGGCTCCTTAGGCAGCAGCGCAACGTAGCGGTCCATCATTTGCAGCGCCTTGTCGTACTCACGCTTGCGGGCATGCAGGTAGGCCAGGTCGTTGACGGCCGGGGCAAATTTCTTGTCGAGCGCCTGCGCCCGCTGCATGATGCCAACGGCCTGATCGTCTCCATCTTCGAGCATCAGCCAGTTGCCGGCCAGGTAAAGCAGATCTTTGTCTTTGGGGTAGAGCTCCAGCAGGTCGTTCATGGCGCTGATGCCGCCGAGGTAGTCGCCTTCCTGCGGCTTGGCGATCCAGGCGATCATCAGTTGTTCCCCCGGTGTGATGGACGGGGCAAGGGCCTGCGCCTTGGCGCGCGCGTCGCTCACTTCCTGCGGATTGCTGCTGTTCCAGGCGATCTGCGCCCACGCAAGGGCGAATTTCGGGTCTTCCTTGGCCGCGGCGCGCCAGTCGTCGACACAGCGCTCAAGGTAAAGGTTCTCGAAGTCCTGAACGCCTTTCTGGTAGAGCGCCCGGGCAGTGGCGGAGGTTGTGGTCAGCGGCACAGTCGCGCCCATCGGCTTTTTGAGATGATGCGCAGAAGCGGGCAGCGCCAGTCCCAGGCCCAACAAAACGAGGACGGTCCATTCGAGAAGGTGTACAGCGACGGCAGGAAGACCTCGGCGCATGGGAATCTCCAGTGAAAGCGTTTCGGGGAGGAACACGGCGAGGGTAACAGCGGCGTAATGGGGCAGCCAGTAACCAAGGTCACTTCGGAGACTTCCCGAAAAGCAGGTTCCTCACCGCTAAGGCGGTTCGGAATGACATCAGGATGGGTGGGATTTGATTCCGATGATGGTCATAAGCGGGTGTCATTCGGGGCCGACAGAGGGAGGTGTCATTCCGACGTTCAGAAAGAAATGTCATTCCGAACGCCTTCAGGCGTGAGGAACCTGCTTTTCCTCGCTAGCTTCGCGGCGTTGCAGGACGAACGGCTTACCCCAGTCCGCTGCTAGGTCTTCCCATGTGGGGTTGCTCTCCTCAATGAGCTTGACCTTTTTCTCGCGACGCCATCCCTTGATTTCCGTCTCGCGCGCAATTGCGTCACCAACGAGGCCAAAGCCTTCGTACCAGACGAGTCGGTTGATCCGATATTTTTGAGTGAAGCCGGGCTTCTCGCCGGCTTTGTGACGCACCACGCGGGCCATCAGCGATCCAGTCACGCCGACGTACAGAACGCGGCTCTTGCTCGAAAGAAGGTAGACGCAGTATCGGCGTTCAGACACCCTGCATTTGTAGAAGTTTGCAGCCAGCGATTGCTGTGTGACTCGTCACATAAAGCGAACACAGGCTGTGCAAAACCGACCCAGGTCCAAACAACTGCGTTCCGATTGCCATTCCGTACGGCCCTTGAATTCCTGTCATTCCGAACCGCCCGTCAATGCTTGTCATTCCGAACCGCTTTAGCGGTGAGGAACCTGCTTTTCTCTCCACGCCCCAAAAAAGCAGGTTCCTCACGCCTGAAGGCGTTCGGAATGACATTGCTTGGGGGTTTGAGCTTGCAACACTAGCCCCTGTGGAGCAGCTCTCAGGCAAACAAAAACCCCTGCCGCGCAGCGGCAGGGGCTTGAGGCTCGAGCAACCGGGCTAGAAAATGATCTTCAGGCCGAGCTGCATGTTGAAGGCTTCGCCGGGGCCGATGCCAGGGGCTCCGTTGAAGTCGCCGATGGTGTCCGCAACCACGCCAAACCCGCTCGCGTTGGTGCACACGCCGCTCCCATTGGCTGCGCAACTGGTTCCCAGCGCTCCCACTCCGGAAGCAAGGTTCACGCGGTTGAACAAATTGAAAAGCTCAACGCGGAACTGGGCTCTGACGCGCTCCGTGATGGAAAAGTTCTTCAGCACGGACATGTCCACTTCGGAGAAGCCAGGTCCGTAAATCTGGTTCCGGCGCAGGTTGCCGAAGCCCGAAGATGGCAGGGCGAAGGCGCAGGGATTGACCCACTGCACACCGGATTTGGAGAAGGAGTGGTTTGCCCCTCCGCCGCATCCAGCGGCTGTGCTGGACGAGAAAGGATTGCCAATCAGGTCGAGGCCCAGGCGCGCCTCGTCCGTGGGTTGGCCGCCATGGAAGGTCATCAAGCTATTGATGGACCAGCCGTGGGTCAAGACTTTCGGACCGCGCGACGATCCAGGAATCTCCCAGACCAGCGTACCCGAGAAATTGTGCCTGGTATCGAAATCGCCATTGCCGTATTCAGCTTTCAGATTAGTGCTGTCCGCCGGGAGGATACCGCGATAGGCTGAAATCTCGTCCAAGGCGTGCGCCCATGTATAAGCGAACGAGGAACTCAGCCCGTGCCATGCCCGCAGGCGCAGTGTGCTCTGCAAGGCATTGTAGTTCGACGTGCCGATGCTATTGAGCTGGTTGATACCGCCGATGTTCGGGAACTGACAGGTGGTCGGGGCGGTAGGGCACGGGCCGGTGGTGCCAAACTGGTTCAGGTTGAGCATGACGGACAACTTGCGCCCTTCGCTGCCCACGTAGCCGACCTGCCAGACCGCCGCGCCATTCCCGAAGCTCTTCTGTACGTTGAAGTTGTAATTGTAAAAATACGGCGTGCGGAAGTTCTGGTTGACTGAGAAAACATCAAACACTGACGTCCCGCAATTCGGGTCCGTCGTGACGTTGCCGGTTAGACAGGTCGAAACGCCCGGGAAGATCGGCGTATTGGGCTGCCAGGTAGTGGGACCCGCCAGGCTGTAGGTGGAAACCGGCGACGGCCCAGCAGGATTGTCCTCAAGACCGTCGGCCGCATTGGGCGGACGGAAGTCCAGGAACGGGTTCATGTTGATCTGGTCGTAAAACACGCCAAATGCGCCGCGGATCACGAGATCGCTCTTTTCCGTGGGCTGGTAGGCAAACCCGAAACGGGGAGCGAAGTTGTTCTTGTCCGGAGGAAAGATGTTGCTGATTCCATTGCCCTGGATCTTAATGCCACCCTGCTGGGGGATAAAGACCGCCAAGTCCTTGGCGTCGCTATGCAGTGGGCCGTAGTAGTCCCAGCGCACACCCCAGTTGATGTTGAGTTTCCGCGTGACCTGCCACGCATCCTGCATGAAGAAGTCCAGTCCATTGACTTTGACTTTCCTCTCTGCATTGCCGACCGCGATGCCGCCGCCCGCGATGTTTCCGGCGAGAAAATCGGCAAGGGCAAAGATATTCGGATCGATGTTACCGGCATCATTCTTACAGCCTGCGGGAGTGACGGCCTGGCCGCAGTATCCTGCCCAACCGCCGAACGCGGCCGGGCCCTGCGAGCCGTCGAATACAAACTTTCCGAGCGAGTGGCGGAAGTAAAACTCGTCCACACGGCCCTGCCGGACTTCGCCGCCGAACCGGAACTGGTGCTTGCCCACGTTGTAGGAGACGATGTCGGCCAGCATGCCCGTGATGTCGTTTCGTCCTTCCGGGGGGGTGATGCCGACCTGCTCAAAGCCAGCGATCTGGATATTTGGAGCGCCAAGAATCGGCTTCCCATGAATCAGCGCATCGGGACTGAGATCCAAACCGTAAGAGGCTGTATCGAAGCTGTGATTCGCGTCGTTAAACACCTGATTGAAGTAGTTCACACCGAACAGTAGTTGGTTGGTTACGCGGGAACTGAAGGCCGAATTCAGCGTGGCCGCGTAGTTGTAAACGTGGATTGGCGCTTTCTCGAAGTAGTACGTGAGGTTGGAACTGGCGGTTGCCAAGGCGGCGCTGCCGCCGAGTGGAGCGATCTGATCGCCCTGTCCGCCAAACCAGCGAATGGAGAAATGGTGCTTGTCGGTGAAATTGTGATCAAGCTTTACCAGGCCGTTATAGCTGTAGCCGATCGAAGGGTTGGTGGCAAAGTAGTTTAGTGGTTGCGCCTTCAGTCCACTGATATAGCTGGGCCAGAAGTTGGCTTCCATCTGTTGCGAGATCGTACTCTGCGCGATTCCCGCTCCGGCCAGCAGATTCCCGGCGTCGGTGAAGTAATTCGTCGACGGCTCGGTGGCCTGGCCAGAAAGGCCAATCGTATATTTCTGCTTTTCGAATGTGACGAACCAGAACGTCTTGTCCTTGATGAGCGGCCCGCCGACGGAGAAACCGTAGTTCTCGTTGCGTAGCGGAGGCTTGCTGGAGGGCAGACCCTGTGCAGCCAGGGCGCCGGGGTTAAAGAACGGCGAGGCCGCGCCGAATGCAGTGTTGCGGTTGTAGTAGTAAAGCGAGCCGTGGAGCTGGTTGGTGCCGGACTTCAGCACGACGTTGACGATGCCGCCGGCGTTGCGGCCACCCTCTGCGTTGGACTGCGTCTGCGCCGCGAATTCGTCAATCGCGTCCAGCGGCATAATCACACCGGCGATGCCCGACACGCCGCCCTGGTTGACGGCGGGGATGTTGTGCCAGAAGTCGTTGTTGTCGACGCCGTCAATCTGCCAGTTCATCTGGTTGGCGCGGGTGCCGTTCAGCGAGCCGAAGCCGCCGACGGAGTATCCGCCGTAGCCCGGCTGCACCGCGGCAAACTGCGTGAAGTCGCGGCCGTTCATCGGCACGTTCTGCACCTGCTCGGTCGGGATGATGTTGTCCTGGGTCGCGGTGGTGGTGTCGAGCGAGAGCGCCTCGGCCGAGACTTCCATCACCGTCGCCGATGAGCCGACTTTCACGGTGACAGGCAGCGTATAGACGCCGCCGGCGGTCACTGGCACATTGTTGACTGTAACCGGCGCGAAGCCGGACGCCGTCACCTGAATCTTGTAGGAGCCAAGCGGAAGATCCTGGAAGGCAAACTCGCCTCCGGTGGTGGACGTGGTGGTCAGCGCCACGCCGGTCCCATTGTTCGTGGCCTTCACTTCGGCCCCGGCTACGACTGCGCCGGTTGGGTCGTTCACGGTCCCGTTGATTCCGCCGCGGAAAGTCTGGCCGTAGCCCACTGTCGCTAGAACTAGAATCGTTACCAGAACGCCTGCTAATTTTCTCATCGCCTTGAAGCTCCTGTTTTGAACGTTGAAGTAACCAACATAATCCCGACCGCGTCTGGGATACACGTATCTTGCTTGATTCCGAGTGTCGATGCACGTTGCAAACCAAACTGGCGCCAAACCAAGTTGTTTATTATCAATAATATGGGATGGTTTTACAGCAAGGCGACACGGCGATCTGCGGGAAACTGTAGGGTTCGGCATTCTTGGCTATGGAAATACGTATCCCATAGATCGAGCTAGATGCCGTCGAATCAGTTATTTAGCTGAGTGCTAGAAAGAAAACGCTACGCCGCCGCGAACCGAGCGCGCTGCCTGCACGAGGTAAACCGTCTGGCCATCCTGGCCGACGACCGGAACATATCCTTGCGCCAGCAGATTTCTCAGGTCGATCAGCGCTTCCATGTGAGGAAGGAATCCGAGAGTCGGGAGCGGCTGGCGGATGAACAGGTTGAAATACGGGTCCGCCTGCCCTGGGGACGAGTTGAACAGATCGACCGGAGTGAGGGCCGATCCGCCGGTCCAGCGATAAGAAGCGATCCAGCGGGTATGGGCGCGCGGGATGGCGCCGCTGAACTTGATCGCGGCAGCGTGCCGCTTCTGCGTGGCGATTGCGGCATGGGCAGCTTCCGCGCTCACGTCGGGGCGGGAGAGATCAAGTACTCCGCCGTATGCATAGTCCAGAGTGGCGGTCAGGTCGGACGCGAGCTTGCGCTGGAACACGACGCGGACGCCGGAAGTGTCGAGCCTGCCGCCACCATAGCTGAACGTGCCCGAGTAAGTATCGGGAAGAAGGTCGCCGTTGGCGGCCGAAACCAGTCCGACGCCGGTAAGCGCCGTGTTGGAGATGCGGTCGCTGAACACTGCGGCCTGAAGGTTATTGCGGCCAAGCCGGCGCGAGAGGCTTAGTTCCTGGTGATGAGCGCTTTCCAGCCGCGGCGAGAAGCCGGCGAGGCTGACGCGCGGGTCGACTTCGGTGCGATCGGCGGGCGAAGAATCGAAGCCTTTTTCGTCTCGGGTCCGTGGCAGCGACGTGGTGTAGCTGTATTCGAGCAGAGTGTTCGGCGAAAGATGCGCATCGATCGAGCCGTAGGGGCGAACCGCAGTCATGTGACCGAGGAACTGGATGGCCTGGAGTTCGCTGCCGAATTTGAGTTCGAGCACGTCGCCGATCGGCATGTCGTCGGAGACCGCGAAAGAAAGCGCCTGCAAAGCCGAGTTATTGAGAATCGGGTCGGAGGGAGCGAAGCGCCGAACGGTCATCGATACGGTCGGCTCGGAGCCGTTCATCAGCCGATGCTTGTAGGTGGTGCGCAGAATTCCATCCGGCACGCCGTCGCCGTAGCCGAGATTCCCGCTGAGTCCGACCGTGCCGCCGGCGAACAGCGAAGTCTCGAGCGAGAACGCGGTGTTGAGGTCGGAACCGCTGCCGTAGCCGTCGCCAATCGAGCCGGCAAGGAACGAAAGTTGGGTCTTGATGTCGCGCGGCTGGGATTCGCGCGATGTGGCAGGATCGTCGAGAATGCGCAGCACGGGGCGGCTGGCGACCGAACGCAGCGTCCACTTCCAGCCGTCATCGTCGGGAATTGCGCGGACCGGGCCAAGCTCGACCGATTCAAGAAGCGAGCGCAGCGTCAGGTTCAAATTGATGGCCGCGCCGGCGTTGAGGCTGATCTTTTCGCGCATCGCGGGGAGGAACGACGGCGCCGAAACCTGCACGGCGTAGGTTCCGGGTAGAAGGCCGGTGGCGGTGTAGAAACCGGCAACATCGGTGAAGACAGTGAGGTGACGGGAGGCCGTTCCCAGGACTTCAACGACCGCACCCATTTGGGGAACGCCGGCCGCGCTGCGTACGTAGCCCGAAATCGTCGCAGGCTTGTCCGTCGCCCACGAGGGGAACGTCGTTCCAGCCAGGACTGCTAACGCGAGGGCCTTGCGCAGCATTCATTCCCCCAGGGAGTTAAGAGCTTACTCCACGGAAAAAACCGCGGAGGGTTCAATCGACTGCTTGGAAATGTTGTCGCTCACCTTGATTTGAATCTTGTAGAGCCCCGGCTGCAGATTGGCCGATGCGATCGTCTTTTGCAGCGTGATCTGTTCGCCGATGTTTCCCATCTGGTCGGTGGACTCAGTCTTCTGCACGACCGGTTTATTGGTTGTGACATTGACGATGTTGTACTCGACGGTCGCCGAAGGCCGGTGGGTTTTTTCGTCCGTGCCCAGGTTGTAGACCTGCATCCAGAAGTTGAGCTTGGCGTCGCGGTCGCGCTTGAAGAGGGCCGGCTTGCCGTCAGAAGGAGCAACCCTCGGCCGGACCTTCATGGTCCCGATGACGAAATTTCCGGTGCCAATGGCCTTGGTCGGCACCGCCTCCATCTGGTCGGCCACGATCAGGGTGGAGCTTGCCAATTTGTCGTCCGAGTAGTCGGGAACGACCACACCACGACTCCAGGAACCTTTGCGGTCGCCATTCACGTCTTTGACCGCAACATCGACTTTATAGCGGCCGGGCCGCAGCGGAAACGCCTTCCAGTAGACCGACGAGTTCTCGGCAGTCTTCGGCAGCAACTCAGCGGGAACATCCACCTGCACGGTGTCTTCGTGGGTCTGCACGATCTTGCCGGTCAAGGTGGAGATGCGAATGAAAATGTTGGCGGTACCGCGCTGCACGCCATCTTTGTTAGCGAAGGTGATGTCGCGGTTCTTCATCTGCACGGTGACTGGAACCAGAACGGTATCGCTGGTGACTTTTACGAAGTCGGTGCGCACGTCAAACGGCATCAGATTGACGATGATCTTGGTGTTGACGACTTCTTCCAGGTCTTTGAACTTAACGGGGGGGGGCGCCTGCAACTTGGCGAACTGCTCGAGGCGGTCGAACTGCTTGGTAGACTGATTTGCCGTTTCCGGACCCACGCCAAGTTTTTCCAGGCCGCCGTTGAAGCGGGCAGCCTTGGTTGACTGTCCCATCTGCTCGTAGAGAGTGAGGCCGGCGTTCGGGGTGTAGAGCAATGCGTCTTTTTCCGAACGATCGAGCGTCATGTGGTAGTCACCGCACATGCAGGTATCTACGAACTCGATAATAACTTCCTGTCCTATACCTTCGATGTAACGGTAGCGCCAATCTTCAAAGGGGAAGGTCGAGGTTTCGCCGCCGCCTTCCTCGAAAGGACGCTCGTAGGTGCCCCCGGAAGGATGCGCATCGACTTCGTCGGCGGCACCGTAGATGATGTAAATGCGGCCACGGTCGCTTTTCCATCCCGGAATGCCAGCTGCGAAATGTTCGTTCGCGTAGGCGATGCGGCGAT
>Ga0075029_100002273_pt1 | contig 10926 bp, 11 predicted proteins | sample LitLauG_LLR_2013_FD_71391 | JGI IMG/M metagenome (GOLD analysis project Ga0075029, IMG submission 71391) | Freshwater sediment microbial communities from North America - Little Laurel Run_MetaG_LLR_2013 | ecosystem: Environmental > Aquatic > Freshwater > Creek > Sediment | place: USA...
GATGTTCAAGGTGGGGAGTCAAAAAGGGTGCTGTTCATCGGAATTGGAGTCGTCAATGAGCGGCGTACAAATCGAACAAAACAGCTATGAGATGCCCCCGCGCGACGGATTCACCATCACACTGTTTATCACCGTCGCCGACATCAATCGATCGGCTGATTTCTATGAAAAGGTCTTCGGCGGCCGCATTCTGAGCCGAGGCGATAGCAAGGGTGCGTCTGGGCACATTCAGATCGCGAATACCTGGCTCATTGTCAACGTCGGGGGCGGGCCCACGCCGGACAAGCCGACGGTAACGCTCAGCGCCCCCGCCGACCCGGATAAGATCAGCAGCTTTATGAATATCCGAGTTGCGGATATTCAAGCGTGCTACGAATTGTGGAAGAGTCGAGGAGCCGAGTTCATCACTGAACCAATACCCAAGTACGGCGAGATCCGCTGCTACATCCGCGATCCTGACGGTTACATTATCGAGGTCGGACAGAGCACCGACGTGACGTAGAGTTAACGCTGGCCCGGGTGGGGGCAGAAGAAATGGATTGGAAACGGTTGATCCAATTTGCGCTGCTGGGTAACAGTGACTTGGAACAGTATGCCATCCTGCTGGTTCGCGTTTCCATCGGGCTGTTCTTCGCCATCTCCGGGGCAAACAAATTATTTATTGCGGGCCGCACGCAGACTATGTACGAAACGCTCGTTGAGGCCAAAGTTCCGTTTCCTCGCGTGATGACTTATTTCGTGTCAGGTGTCGAGTTCGTTGGCGGAGCCTTGCTGACCGTGGGGTTTCTTTCCAGCCTCGCTGGCGTGGCTTTATTGATCGATATGATTGTCGCTACCCTGACAAGCGCGCTTTCCACGCTGCCTAAAGGACTGTCGCCTCTTAACTGGTTCGACGATCTCCTCTACCTTCCGGAAGTCCTGTACGTGCTCTTCTTCATCTGGCTGATCTGCTCTGGGCCGGGAAAGTTCAGTGTCGACTACTGGCTCGCCGGCAAGTTGCTGAGGTGATCGATCAAAGAAACAGCTGTTGCTAGACAAGAGATTGGTGGTCCTAACCTGAATTTGTCAGCCGCCGGGCCGGCGCCGGTGGCTGCTCAACCTGTTTTCACGATCCACCTGCGCACCCTTGCTTTTCGAGATCTGTATCATTTGATCCTCGACGGTGGTGCGTTAATTACTGCCGCCCCTGCCTTGCTCACGACCTCGTCCTGGGAATCCGTGCCCCCCCGAACAACCAATCGCACCGATAATATCGCCCTGGTCAATCAGTGGAATGCCGCCTCGCGACGCAATCATTCCATCGAACGCGAGCAGATAGTTGAGATGCATAAGGTTGACGCCATCCTCGAAGACCTTCGTGGGGCGCCGGAAGGTAACGGCTGCCCGCGCCTTGTGCTCCGCAATCTGAATGGAGGCGAGCATCGCGCCGTCCATTCGTTGGAAGGCAACTAAGTTACCGCCGGAATCGGCTACCGCGACGTTCATCTTCCAATCCCGCTTTTTGGCCTCTGCCACGGCGGCGTGAATGACCGCCTGGGCTCGCTCTAGTGATATCGGGCGCCCATAGGGCACATCGAACGGTATTTCGTCTGGGATTGCATCCAGAGGATTCGATGTGAACGGTGCTTCGATGGGGATTTCTGCTGTGTGGCTTGACATAATTTTCCTCCGAAAGGCTGCAGAGTTATTTTCAAAAACACTTCTGGGATGCAAACTCTGGTTGAATCTGCAGCATCACGTAATAAAAACAGAAGGGTGGGCTTTGAACAATTGGACGATGGTATCGGTTGTATCTCTGTGCGTGCTGCTACTGCTGCGGGTTTCCGATCTGCAGTACGATCTTGCCGGGCTTGTGTGGTGCGCCCGCAAGCATGCGTTGCGCATGGCGTGCCTCCGAAAGCGGCAGCATTGAGCCCACACGTGGTGTGATTCTGCCCGCGTCAAACAATGTTGTGAGTGTCTGCAGGCGCGCGTTGGTTACCTCAGCGTAGAAGAAAACGGCGCCTGCTGGGAGCGGCTGCGTGGAGACCGAGGTGACGAGTTTGCCTCCGGGCTTCAACGCAGAGATGCAGCGTTGAAACGTACTGCCCCCGACTGTGTCGAGGATGGCGTCCACCTGCGGGAGGTCCTGCTCGAATGCCGGCTTGCTCGAGTCGATGATGGATTTCACTCCCAGTGTTCGGAGCAGGTCTTCGTCGTCGAGGTGGGCGATGGCAACGACGTGGATCCCGGCGTCCACGGCCATCTGCACGGCGTAGGCCCCGACGTTCCCGGCGGCTCCGACGACCATTACCGTTTGGCCGCGCATCGCCTGTGCATACTGGAACAGCATTTGCCAGGCGGTTACGGCAATGACGGGAGCCGATGCTGCTTCAAGGTGATTCAGCGATTGCGGTTTCCGGGCGACCATCCCGGCCGTGGCCACGGCGAACTCGGCCTGGGCGCCACAGAACTGCGGGTTGGTGACGCCATAGATTTGGTCGGCCGGCGCGAAGTCCGTAACGCCGGGGCCGACCTTCTCGACGACACCGGAGAAGTCCGAACCGAGGGTGAGCGGAGGTTGCGGGCTGACCTTGCTCTTGCCGTCACGGATGATCGCGTCCCAGGGAGCGACGCCCGCGGCCATCACGCGCACCAGAACTTCGTCTGGGCCCGGCGACGGCATCGGCACATCCTCGACCACCACGACGTCGGGCGGTCCGAAGCTATGAATTCTGGCTGCCTTCACGGCTATTCCTCCTCACCTTTGAAGTTGCTCGAAAGCCGATTCATCCGAAGCTAAAAGACGACCGCGAAAGCAAAATCTATAGCGGGCAGCTAGTTTAGAAGCGATTCCCAGTTGGCTGGCACCCTGCCTGCGGGTCCAGAAGCGGGCTGATTTTTTGGATGCGCGTGTGGCGGAAGTAACTCCATACCTTTGATCATTCCTTGCTTCTCGTAATCGAAGAACCAGTCCTCACCCGGCTCGAAGCTGGCAATGATCGGATGCCCTGTTGAAGCCGCATGCTTTGATGCATGCTGACTGGGAGAACTGTCACAGCATTCGATGTGCCCACACTCGCACACCGACGGAGATGAAACCACCAAACTTTCGGTGAGCCAGTGATTCCACACATCCGTCGCCACTTGGTTTCGAAGCGGGATTAAGTCCGCGGTGATCTTTCTTCATGTCGAGTTTTCCTTTAGACGGTGCATGTCCGGCAAAGAGTTCAAGCCACCAGCAAGATCTTCCCGATACCACCTTTTTCCGCCGCTGCTTGAGCCTCGGCCGCTTCACTGAGTGGCAGTTTCTGGCTAATCGGGATTACCAGCTTGCCATCTCGCACCGCTTCGGCCATGAATTCCAGCGTTTTCCTGTCGAATTTCGAGAATACTGCCACCACCTTTACAGAGGGGTACTTCGCGGCGTTCTGCGGTGCCCCGAGAACCGAAGCAAACACTCCTCCTGGCTTGACCTTGGCGATGAGTTTCTCGGCGGTTCTCCCGCCGACCGTATCCGCCACCGCATCGAGCGGCGGAAGATTCGCAATCGCGGTGTCGTCGTCGGTTGCGACGACCTGATCCGCGCCGACAGTCTTCGCCTCATCCATCTGCCTCTTCAAAACCCCCGCGATCACAGTCGCCCCGCGTTCCTTCGCGGTGAATACCGCCGAGCGCCCGACATTTCCAGCCGCACCTACGACCATAACCGTCTGGCCCGCTCTGATTCCCGTAGCTGAAAGGAGTTGGTTGCCGGTCGTCGTCACCAGCGGCAGCGCCGCCGCCTGGATCAGATCGAGTCCCTGGGGAACTTTCGCCAGAACTGCGGCTTTCACAACGCAAAGTTCGGCGTAAGTATTGTCCGCCATAGCGAACACTTGGTCGCCGGCGGAAAAGCCTTCCACTCCCGGCCCAATCTTCACCACGGTCCCCGCAATGTCGACTCCTATCAGTCCCGGAAAAGTGAGGGGATAGAAGTCTTTCGTCAACCCGGCACGCCGCTTGTAATCGATCGGATTCACACTCGTGGCAGCGACCCGCACCAGTACTTCGCCGGGACCCGCCACCGGATCAGGGTATTCCTCGAACTTGAGTACTTCAGGACCGCCATATTGGTGGACGACAACTGCTTTCATATTTCATCTCCTTCTACGGTGCGCTAGCTGTCACTGACACACAACTTAGATGAGCGAAGCAAGAATTGGTCGCGTTTGGTTTTGGTTGGTTGAGACTTCACCTACTTTTGCCATTACTTTTTTCTGTCGGCCGACTCTCTGACGAGTGCGTTGCGACTCAAAACGGCGGATCAAACCAAACGCGACTCGGGCAGACAAAGTCGCCCGGGCGCGTATCAGAGCGCCGATCGCTCAGTTCACTCGGAGTGCGGCATTGAGAGCCTCAAGCAGAGCCGTGTCGCTGAATGGCTTGAACAGGCACTCGACCGCACCCTGTTCGAGTAGTCGCGGGCGAACAGTTTTATCGGTGCAAGCGGTGATGAAGATGATCGGAATTTCGCGCCCGCGAAGCTTCAATTCGCGCTGAAGGTCGGGTCCGCTCATCCTCGGCATAGCGATGTCAAGGACCAGGCATTTGGTCTGATCGACGCAATCGGACGCGAGGAATTCCTCCGGCGACGAAAACACGCGGGCTGCATATCCGAACTCCGTTAGTAAGTCGGGTAGCGACTCACGCAGAGATTCGTCGTCATCCACCACTGACACAAGCGAACGCGTGACTGTCATAAAGTATCCATGCCGCGCCCACGGCCACAGGCTTCGGCAAACCTGAAAACTGGTGTATTCACACGGGCGTTGGTCGGGAAGGTCGATGTACCCGTCGGGGAGGGTCGTCCATACCAATCCGGGCAGCGCATTGACGACGAAGGCTGAACTCGTTTTCGGAAGGATCCTTTTTCCTGACGGTACACCACAACGAGGGTGCGCCACTCCAGGAGGCGCTGTCTATTGCACTTTGGTATTGGTTTGCCGCAATCGCAGTCGAGAAACTCATGGCGGAACGCGAACGCGTGATGCGAAACCGAAATTCCTTAGGAAGTCCGGTAACGGCTCGTCAAGGACACAGATTCCTCAAGCCGCATCCGTCACGTCAGGAGTCCGAATATCGCGATTACTGTCGGTGCCCGTCGCACCCTCGGATCCGGGAGGAATAGAGAATGAAAACGTTGCTCCCGGACCATTATTCAGTGATGCCCATAGATGACCATGATGACTCTCGATAATGGAGCGACTGACGGAGAGTCCGATACCCATACCGTCATTCTTGGTGGTGTAGAACGATTCGAAGAGGCTGTCGGCAGCCTGAGGGTCGAACCCGACTCCCGCGTCCTGAACGGTCAGACGTACACGATCGTCTTCGTCTCGTTCGGTTCTGATGAGCAATTGCCTCGGACGATCGTCGACGGTACTCATCGCGTCTGATGCATTCCGGATGAGATTCAAGATGACCTGTTGCAACTGGACACGATCGCCGGTAACAAGGGGGAGGTCGTCATCAAGTGCCAGCCGCAGGATCACCCGACTTCTCTGAAGTTCGCTCAATGACAGCGCAAGCACCTCTCGTGTAGCCTCGTTCAGATCCACCGATTCGGTCGTGGGGTCCTTTTTGCCATAGAGCGCTCGCAATCGAGAGATCACCTCAGAGGCACGGTTGCCATCGCGAATCGTGCGCCGGGCGGTCTCGCGAGCGCCATCCACGTTGGGAGGATCGGCGGCCAGCATCCGCAGGCAGGTTCCGGCGTTTGTGATGATGCCCGACAGCGGCTGGTTGAGTTCGTGGGCGATTGATGCTGCCAATGTTCCGAGGCTCATCACCCCGGCCACACGTGCAAGTTCGGATCGAGCCTTGTCGCGTGCTTCCTCTGCCAGCCTGCGAGCCGTGACATCCTGAACCGCGGCGACGTACTCCAGTTGACCATCCTGGTCGCGCGTAGCATGAGAGACTGCATGCAAGTGCTTGATCGAGTGATCAGGCATCATCAAACGCCAGTGCCATTCAAAGTCGTTGCCGCCGCTCTGTGCATGGTCGGCCATTTTCATTTTCTCGATCAAACTGACGTCTTCCGGATGGACTCGAGTACGGATCAGTTCGAGCGTCACGGGCACGCCGATCTCAAGCTCATAGATGCGATAGAGCTCGTCCGACCACGTGATTTCGTCTGTCGCCACGCGCCAGGAAAAGCTGCCGATAGAGCTCAGGCTCTGAGCTTCGGCGAGAAAAGCCTCGCTGCGCCGCAACTCGTCTTCAGCCCGCTTGCGTTCGGTAATGTCCCTCACTGCTCCAGAGACAAGCGTCCCTTCCTCTGTCTCTAGCGGACTGAGGCTGATCTCCACAGGAAACTCAGCTCCGTCTTTTCGCCGCCCGTAAAGGCTCAGGCCCTCACCCATCGGCCGCATTCGAGGATGCGCGAAAACCCCCCCGCGGTTCCCAGGGTGTCGACCACGAAACCGTTCCGGCACAAGAATCTCGATCTCCTGCCCAAGGAGTTCTTCTCTCTGATATCCAAACACATTCTCCATCTGTGCGTTGACCAATACGATCCTGCCCTGCCGATTCACCACGACCATTGCATCCGGTGCGGATTCCAGAAGCCCTCGGAATTTCTGCTCCGCCCGCTTGCGTTCCGTAATGTCCGTGACCGCCCCTAGAAACTCGAAATCATCGGTTTCGACGTTGGATGCATGGCCCACAACTCGAAGGAACTTGACCGAACCATCTGCCATCAGAAGGCGATGTTCAAAATCAAAGTCTTTCCTCTCCCTTGCAGCCTCTCCGATGACGTCTTGGACAAGCTGTCTGTCTTCCGGATGAGTTCGTTCAAGCACTCGGTCCAAGGTGGGTTCGGCTGTCGATTCGAGTTCGAGTATCCGGCACGTTTCGTCCGACCAATAGAATCTTCCGCTCGCAACATGCCAGCCGAAACTTCCGGTGTGGCTAAGTGCCTGAGCCTTTGTCAAGTAAGCTTCACTACGCCTCAGCTCTTCCGTCCTTGCCCGAACTTGTGCCTCCAGACCATCGGTTAACTTGAGCAATTCGGCTTCCGCTTTCTCGCGTTCGGCCACCTCAACTTTGAGGCCTTCTATGTGCATCCATGCTTGATACGCTGAGGAGGCAAACTTTCCGAGCGAGGCCATGACTCGGTCATCTTCTGCATCGAACCTGCGGCGATCGCTATGCATGATCGCCCAGATGGTTCCCACCGCCTTGCCGTCGACGTGAAACGGGACTAGCAGACATTCTTCAGCTGCCGGACTGACGGGCATCAAATAGGGATAACGCCGCTCGAAATGGGTGAACAGGAGGGTACGATTCTGATCGAGCACGTCTCCGCAAGGGCCGAAGTTGCGCGGGGTCCCACCTCCGACGTGTGGATTCCACATTCCGCAAATGGCAGGCCAATAGAACCTTTGGCCCTCAACATGCGGTGTTTTGCCATCTTTCGTCAACAAGCTAAGGCCAGCAGAATCACACTGGGTAATATCCTGGATCGTTTCAGCTAATGTTTGAAAGATGGTACCCGGCGAGTCAGCCAACGCGCTCACCAATTTCACGAGGGCGCGGTTCTCCTTTTCATAATCGGGCGGACGCGATGGGCGGCGTTGCAACTCTTCCGTACACAGAATCGACTCGAGAGGAGCCGTGTCAGTCGGAATTGAAGCTTCGAGGAAAAAGTCATTTCTCGATGTGCCAGACCCGGCCATGTTTCACCTCCATGAACAGCCAACTTGACGCTCGATTCGGTGTAAACGTTCTGCGGGCGTCTGCGAACTCCGCGCCTTCACGAATAATTACGACGGTGAATATGGCCGTTACGCCGCCGTAATCGCTGCGGGTGCGGGGCAGAGCCTCGCGGCCATTTTCACCAGGTCGGCAAGAGAATCGGCCTTCATCTTTTGCATCACCTTGCCTCGGTGCGCCTTCACCGTGATCTCGCTGATACCAAGCTCGCCGCCGATCTGTTTATTCAACAGGCCGGAGACCACCAACTCCATAACCTGCCGTTCGCGCTGCGATAGTGACGCGAAACGGTCCCGGAGCACCTGTATCTCCGCCGCCTGACTAAGAGCAACGCAGCTGCGTTCGAGGGCTGCCCGGATAGCGCTCACCAGGACGTCATCATTGAATGGCTTTGTCAAGAATTCGACAGCCCCCGCCTTCATGGCTTGGACCGTCATCGGCACATCGCCGTGGCCCGTGATGAAGATGATCGGCATGTCCGTCCGTTCGCCGGCGACGAGCCCTTGGAGGTCCAGACCAGTGAGACCTGGAAGAGAAACGTCAAGTACGAGGCAATTCGGAATATGAACTCGTGGGTAGTCGAGGAATTCTTGTGCGGAAGCGAATGTCTCCGGCTGCCAGCCTTCACAGCGGATCAGCAATTCCAGCGATTCGCGCACGGAGACGTCGTCGTCGACAACGAAGACGATTGGTGTGATTAGCAACATGTGCGGTCACCCCATTCATGGCCAGTGCGTGCACCCAAACTCATACTTCACTGTGCACAATTGACTGATGACGCCCCACCGTTGAGGGAATTTTAGAACGACAATCCGATGGAAATCAACAAGATCGGATCGAGTGAAGTGTCGTCGAGCCTGTAACGGTAATGCCACATCCTGGGGCGTCTTTAGCTCTTCCGCGTTGCCGATTCCGTTCGGCTTGTCGATTAATACCAAAGTATCGCCGATACCATCGTCCAATTGTTTTGCCTCTACGCGTCTGGTTTGAAGGCCTGAGCGCACTCGATTCAACGATTTCATTTCCGAGGGAAGTTGCGTGATCCATCTGGGCGGGAAAGCCGGCATTTGACAGAGGGCACTGAATGTTTCACGAAATCAATCTTAGCCGCCGCCATTTCTTGCGTACAGCGCCAATGATGATTGCTGTTGCCCAGTTCGGCACGGTCGCTTCTGCAAACACTTGGTTTGCCGGTGGAGGCGAATTGGAGTCTCTTGTCCTGGCAACGACGTGGCTCAATTCGCAGCCTCTCACGGCCGGGGCACTGCGCGGAAAAATTGTTCTCATCGAATTCTGGACCTATTCCTGCATCAACTGGCGCCGCCAACTTCCTTATGTCCGCGCGTGGGCGGAGAAATACAAGGACCAGGGTTTGGTGGTGATCGGCGTACACACGCCCGAGTTCTCATTCGAAAAGAATGTCGATAACGTTCGCTGGGCGTCGAAGGAAATGCACATTGCCTATCCGATCGCGATTGATAACGATCACGCGATATGGCGCGGCTTTAGCAACGAATATTGGCCGGCCCTCTATTTCGCGGATGCGAAGGGGAAGATCCGGCACAGCCACTTTGGAGAAAGCGAGTACCAGCAGTCAGAGAAAGTGATCCAGAAATTGCTTGCCGAAGCCGGCGCTGGCGGCAGCCGCAACGAACTGGTCTCGGTCAACGCCAGTGGTGCCGAGGTTGCCGCTGATTGGAATGACCTGAAGTCCGGAGAGAACTACCTGGGCTATGAGCGGACAGAGAACTTTGCATCGGGCAGCGCACCTCAGGACAAGCGCCGCGTCTACTCTCCTCCCTCGCGACTAAGACTCAACGAGTGGGCTCTTTCCGGCAACTGGACGATAGGCAAAGAAGCCATCGTATTGAATGAACCCAATGGGCACATCGCGTACCGCTTTCACGCGCGAGATCTTCATCTGGTGATGGGGCCGTCAGCGCCTGGGTCTCCCGTGCAATTTCGCATGCTCATTGACGGCCGCCCGCCGGGGGGCGCTCACGGCGTTGACGTGGACGAGCAGGGCAACGGCACTGTTATTGAACAACGGATGTATCAACTAATTCGGCAGCCGGCCCCGATTGTCGATCGCCAGTTCGAGATCGAGTTTGTTGGTTCTGGTGTGGAAGCGTTTTCATTCACCTTCGGTTGATTGAGGTATTTGGGGCGTCCTGAAAGCAGTTGAGGAGAATCCGATGGCCAACAAACAATCGTTCAGCAACTCGATCTATAGTGCCGAGACGCACAGAGAAGAGCGCGAGTTATCAGCCTTCACCCGTGCGGTAACGGAGTTGTTTGGCACGGAGCAAGCCCGCGTTTCGACAGAAGACTGGTTTGAGGAGTTGACATTGATGGATAGGCCCTCGCGGTCAAAAGAACGAAATTGGCGAGCGGTAACAATCGCGGCCGCGGCTCGGCTGGCAAAGCGCCTCGACACCGCGACGCATCGTCAAATCTATTCCTCTGCTTCGACTGATACGAAGGTATCGCCGATAGCATCGTCCAATTGTTCCGGTTCGACACTTCTGTTGAGATGCGTTCATCGCATCCAACGCGACCCCATGTACGCAACAAAAACTACTCTAAGGAGGACACCATGACCCAAGCAGACTCTACACAGCAAGGCAGCAAGCAGACAGCTGACAAGAATGCGATTCGTCCGTTTCAGAAAGTAAATATTCCAGAGGCGGAACTCAACGAATTGCGCAGGCGGATCAACAACACTCGGTGGCCGGAACGAGAAACAGTGACAGATGCAACCCAGGGCGTGCAGCTCGCGACGACTCAAGCGCTTGCTCGCTATTGGGCGAAAGAGTACGACTGGCGAAAGGTCGAGGCAAAACTCAACGCCCTGCCGCAATTCATCACCGAGATCGACGGACTGGACATTCATTTCATTCACGTCCGTTCAAAACACGAAAATGCGTTGCCGCTCATCGTTACGCACGGATGGCCCGGGTCGATCACCGAACAGTTGAAGATCATCGATCCGCTAACCAATCCCACATCACACGGCGGAAATGCATCCGACGCGTTCGATATCGTGGTTCCGTCGATGCCGGGGTACGGGTTTTCAGGCAAGCCGACGACGACCGGCTGGGGCCCTGAACGGATCGCGAGTGCCTGGACCGTGTTGATGAAGCGACTCGGCTACTCAAAATTTGTGGCACAGGGCGGGGATTGGGGCGCGGT
>Ga0075029_100002274_pt1 | contig 10921 bp, 14 predicted proteins | sample LitLauG_LLR_2013_FD_71391 | JGI IMG/M metagenome (GOLD analysis project Ga0075029, IMG submission 71391) | Freshwater sediment microbial communities from North America - Little Laurel Run_MetaG_LLR_2013 | ecosystem: Environmental > Aquatic > Freshwater > Creek > Sediment | place: USA...
TGTCCGCCGCCGCGGCGAGCACCTCGCCTTGGCGTGTTCGCCAGGTCTGGCCCACGGCGGTCAGCACTTGGGTGAAAGACGGGAGGCCGTGCCTGGGCCGCGGCGGGAAGTAGGTGCCCGCGTAGAACGGCTGCCCGCCGGGAGTCAGGATCGCCGTCATCGGCCACCCTCCTTGTCCCGTCATCGCCTGGACGGCCTCCATGTAGACGGCGTCGACGTCGGGACGCTCCTCCCGGTCCACCTTGATGTTGACGAACAGCTCGTTCATCAAAGCGGCCGTCTGAGGGTCTTCGAATGACTCGTGTGCCATCACGTGGCACCAGTGGCAGGCGGCGTACCCGACGGAGAGCAGGACCGGCACGTCCCGGCGTTTCGCCTCGGCGAACGCCTCGTCCCCCCACTCCTGCCAGTCGACCGGATTGTCCTTGTGCTGCAACAGGTACGGGCTCGCCGATTGGGCCAGCCGGTTGGGCACCAGGACACCTCCGAGTCGGTCTAGCGGCACGTCCCCCCCATCATTCCCCCCGGCATCAACGCGAGGGGCTCGTGGGGGGCCTCCTACGCCGATATCGCGCAGGAGATCCGCACCGGCGCATGGGACGACGTGCCTGGCGCGCTCCGGGAGATGTTCACGCCCCTCGTCTTCAACATCCTCGTCGGCAACAATGACGACCATCTCCGCAGCCATGCAGCGTTCTGGAATGGGACGACCCTCACGCTCACCCCGGCCTACGACCTCGCACCGCAGATCAGGAACACGAAACCGTCGTCCCAGGCGATCGCGATCACCCGGGACGGGCAGCGCGCCAGCCAGATCCGTCTCGCCACCGAGGGAGCCCGAGAGTTCCTCCTCGGCCACGCCGAGGCCGACGAGATAATCGACCGAGTGCGATCGGTCATCGAGACGGAGTGGGACGAGTGCGCGGACCTCGCACACCTCACAGGGCCAGAACGCGATGGGCTCCGCGGTCGGGAGTTCCTCAACCCGTACGTCGACTACACCCAGGCGTGACCGCCCACCGATCGTCGAAGTCCTCGCACGTGATCAACGGGGAGCTCATCAGCACCGAGGCCCCGCGAAGCTGGCAGATGGTGGATCACGTGCGTACGAACGCCTCCAGCGGCCCGTAGTCGCCTCGGTCGGCTGCCTGCAGAACTCCGATGTAGGTCGCGCGGGTGGTCGAGGTGCCGTCCAGACTGACCCGGCCCCACGTGAACGCAGGTTCGCCGACCGAGTGCAGCAGCAGGTCGGTCATCATCCGAGCGTGCCGACCGTTCCCGTTCGGGAACGGGTGGGTGAGGACGAGGCGGTGGTGGAACCGGTAGGCCGCTTCGTCGTTCGGCATGGGTCGGTCTCCGCCCAGCCACAGCTTCGCGTCGTCCATCAGGTCTCGGACGGCGACCGACACGGTGCGTGGGTCTCCCCCGACGTTCAGCTCCCGCGTGCGGTACTGGCCCGCCCATGTCCACACCTGGCCGAACATTGCGCGATGCAGCCCACGGGCCACGAGGTCGTCCAGGAGCTGGTCGGCGGGAAGGCGCCGCCAGCGTCGGGAGCGGCCGGCGCGCAGGATGTTGCTCTGCTCGGCCTCGTTCAGCTCCCCTCGGGTGGCGATGTAGGAGGGAATGAGGCCGCGCTTGTCCTCCTCGGTGAGCGGTGTCGACCCGGGCGGTCCGGCGGCATGCCAGGGGTCGCCGCTCACTTCTAGTCCGCGCGCCACAGGTCGGGGGCGTCGATGAGCGCGCGTGTTTCGTCTTCTAGCTGATCGGCGCGAGCCCCCGGCTCGACCTGCTGGTCCTCGAGCAGCATCGAATGGCCAACCAGGTCGAGCCGGGTCGCTGCTACCTGACGCGCCCGGTCGTGGACCATCTGCTCCAGTGGGCGGCGAGGGACCAGGGCGTAGACGACATCGCAGTCCAGCGCGTCGGCGGCCTTCTCCAACGAGCTGAGCCGGATTCGGTGCTCCCGTTCACTGGTCTCCAGGCTCAGAACGCTCGTCTCGGCCCGGCCCATCCGTGTGCCAAGGTCGACCGCGGTCATCCCCAGCGCCTCCCGGATGGCGCGGATCCAGCCGCCCGCTGGGATCGTCGAGACGTTCGCAGCTTCTCGAAGTCCGGGCAATCGACGGTCCAACGCCCGCCGCCCGGTCCTGCGCACCTCAGGGTTACGTCCCGTGCGTGCCATTTGCCCACCCAAATACGACGATACCCGTGATAGAACTTACTATACCACGGCTATAGCCATGGTGAATGAGGTTAATTCCACGTCTATAACCAAGCCGAAGACTCACAGCCGGCCGGCATGAACCTGACCGCGGTGTCCCCGCCAGTGGCCACGTTTCTGTCCGTAGCCAGATGGCCTGGCGAGCCGACGTCGTCCTTTCTCAACCCTGCCCGTCGGGTCACGACGGCGGAGATGGTCACCATCGGCCTGGGGGCCCATGACCCGCTCCTTCGACATCTTCAACGCCGCGGGGGTCGACCCAGGTCGTCGCCGATGTGACCGGCCACTTCGACGGCACCCTCCCCCTAGAGCCCAGTGGACATGATCGCACTGGTCAGGTGTCCGTACCCGGCCTTGTCGAGTGGACCAGCCGGGTCGGGCGTGAGGCGGCGCTCCACCTTGACGCAGTCAGGCGATCCTGCTGAGCCAGGCCGCGAAGAACGGGTCGGCCACCAGGTAGGTGCTGGCGCGGCGCACCACGAGCTCTGCGGCAAGCAGCGCGTCCAGAGCGCGGCCCACGGACGAGCCGCTGGCCAGCCCGGTCTGTCGCACGAACGAGGCGGCGTATGGCTCCTCGGTGGGTCCGGCGGCCAACGCGGCCAGCACCCGACGCTGTCCAGGAGCCAGGGCTCCGTAGCGGTCCGCGTAGCTGGACGCCTCGTGGTCGACGGTGCGGTCGAGGGCGGCGTCGACGTCGGCTCCGGTGATGGCGCGAGCCGACAAGCCCCACGTCTCGTAGGCCAGGTGCTGGATGTCGTTGGGAACCGGGCCGGCGAGCTGGATGATCCGGGCGGCGGCCTGCGCCGACATGGACCTGCCGCCGGCGGCAGCGCGGCGGCGAAGGAACTCGGTCATCACCTCGGTCGACAGCACGTCCAGCGCGAGCCGCTCGGCCAGCCCGAACAGCGGGGCTCCACGATCGGCGACCAGCCGCTCCATCAGGTGCTGGCGGGAGCCGGCCAGGACCAGGCACACGCCCGGGTGGGTGTCGGCCAGTGACTTCAGCAGGCCAGGCAGGTGCTCGCCAAGATCGGTGATGGCCTGGAACTCGTCCAGCACGAGCACGGCCGGGGCGCGAGCGGCCAGCTCGGCGAGAAGCGCGTACACGTCCTCGATCACCGTGTCGGCGTCGGCGGCCGCAAGGCTGGGGGCGAAGGCGAACCGTGGAGTGTCTCCGTCGAAGGTGACGGTCGGGGACACCCGAAACCGTTTGGCGAACTCGGCGGCGGCCTGTCGCAGCCGGTGCCAGCGCCCGCCCCGCGCCGCGTAGGCGGCAGTGGCCAGCCGGGAGGCCAGCGAGGTCTCGTCCCGGCAGGCCAGAACGTTGACCGACACCACCGCAGCACCTTCGGCTGCCACCGTGGCCGAAGCACGTGCCAGCAACGACGTCTTGCCGTACCGGCGGGGCGCAGTGACCACGACATTGATGCCGTCGCGCATCCGCTGCTCGAGCGCGTTCAGCTCCACTTCGCGGCCCGCGAACTGGTCGCCGGTGACCGGTGTCCCGTAGTGGTAAGGGTTTCCGACCGCCACCAACACCTCCACCCTCGGCGCGAAGCTCTACTCCACGCCGCCCTACTTCACGCAGATATGCGTAACGCAGATATGCGTAACGCAGGTTAGCGTACGTCGTTGGGTTGGGGCAGGGCGGTGGGGGCGAGTCCGTGGACGACGTTGCGCTCGGCGAAGAACGAGGCGAAGGGGATGGTCCCGGCCAGCGCGATCAGCACGGTGCGGGGGATGCTCCATCGTGCGCGCCGCGACAGGTCGAGGGTGAACAGGACGTAGACCGGGAACAGGTACCCGTGGATGACGCCGACGATCTCGACGACCTGGTTGTGGCCGCCGATCTTCAGTGGGATGCCGACGAAGACGAGCACCACCAGGGCGACACCGGTGATGTAGGCGAGGGTCCGGTAGCGCAGCACAGCGCCTTTGGTCACGGGTGGTTGCATGCGGACAAGCCTAACTGCCGCTACCGGGGCGGGGGGCGACCTGGTCGCGGACCAGGCGCCACCAGAAGAACACCACGAAGACGGCGAACAGCCACCACAGTGCGACGTAGGCGATGTGCTGAAGGTAGAACCCGGGGACCGGGTTGCTGCTGCGCGGGGACGGGACCAGGGTCAGCCCGGCCGGGACGGGCGGCTGCTGGGTGGTCAGTGCCACGTAGCCGTCGTAGAGCTGGTAGGGCACCAGGGACAGCATCGCCACCGGGCTCGCGGCAGCTACCTGCCCCGGTGGCAGCACGGTGCCAGGTGGTAGGCCCCCGCTGGGGTCCTGGGCGTCCATGAGCCGTCCGGTGACCAGGACCGGGCCGGCGGGCGCCGGCTCCGAGGCGGCGGCCGCTGGGCTGGGGACCCAGCCGCGGGCGACCAGCACGCCGGCACCTGAGGGTGTGCGCAGGATCGACAGCAGCCAGTAGCCGGGGCGGCCGTTGTGCACCTGGCCGGGTACAAGGTAGGCGTGCTCGGGGTCGTAGACGCCCCTTACAGTCACCTTTCGACCGATCACCGCGCCGTCGAGCACCCCCTGTGGTGCGGTCAGGGATGCCAGCGGGACAGCGGCGGGCTCCGAGGCGCCGCTGGCCGACTGTTGAACGGCTGCCGCCCGGTCCAGCTGCCAGTGACCCAGCCACAGGCAGGCAGCCACCAGCGTCACTGCCAGCACGTGGATCGCGAGCCAGCGCGGGGTCAGCAGCTGGCGCACCATGACGTCCATCCTCCCCGACTCCAGGCGTTGGCCCGACGCCAGCCAAAGGCCGGGGCCGCACCAGGGCTCTGGGGCGCTGCCTTTGCCGGCGGCCGGCCGGCGGCGAGTGCTCCAGCGGAGCTGGTGACGGCGCTGCGCCGCCTGTTCGCCGCATCCGGTCGGCACGAGGGATGATCGACCACATGCCAGGGGACTTGCAGATCCGGGGGTCGGTGGTGATTCCCGAGTCCGAGCTTCACTGGCGGTTTTCGCGGTCCTCCGGTCCGGGAGGCCAGGGCGTGAACACCACGGACTCCCGGGCCGAGCTGTCCTTCGACGTGTCTGCCTCCAGTGCCTTGCCGCCCGCGCTGCGGGCTCGGGCGCTGCAGCGCCTCGGCGGCCGCCTGGTGGACGGGGTGCTGACGATCGCGGCTTCCGAGCACCGCTCGCAGCTGCGGAACCGGCAGGCAGCCGAGCGTCGCCTGGTGGAGGAGATCCAGGCTGCGATCGCTGCCCCACCTCGGCCTCGTCGGCCCACCAAGGCCAGCAGGGCTGCGGTCCAGCGCCGCATCGACGCCAAGAAGCGCCGCGGACAGGTCAAAAGGCTTCGACGCCCCGACTCCGACTAGGGGCTGCGGCTACGGCTTCGCTTCGCTGTGCGGCGCCTCGTCCTGGCGGGATGTGTCGAACTGCGGGGGCACCCTGGCCAGATGCTTGCGGAAGGACCGCACCAGGAAGAAGACGGCCAGACCCAGCAGGAGCACGACCGCGAAGCCCAGAACGCCTGGACTGACGGTGTCGTCGTTGCAGTTGGCGCCGGGGCACACCGTGGTGCCGGTGAGCAGGCTCGTCGAGGTCGGCGTGGGCACGGCGCTGGCGGTCACCACGACGGCTACGCCCCCACCCGGTCGCCGACGCCGGTGAAGAGGTCACTTTCCGGTAGCACCGTGTCGACGAGGGACCGGGCGAGCTGGTAGTCCTCCGTCGGCCAGGCGGCCTGCTGCATCGTCAGGGGCATCGCGAACCACCGGCCGGTGGGGTCAACCTGCGTGGCGTGCGCCTTGAGGGCTTCGTCGCGGATGGCGAAGAACTCTCCGCAGGGCACCTGGGTGGTCAGCCGGTCCGCGTCCTCGGGCTTGTCCTCCCACGACTCCAGCCACTGACCGAACGGGGACTCCAGGCCGGCGGCCAGGGCTGCCTCGTGGAGGGCGACCAGCCGCGCCTTGTGGAAGGTGAGGAAGTAGTACAGCTTCAAGGGCTGCCACGGGTCACCGGTGCCCGGGTAGCGGTCAGGGTCACCTGCACCGTCGAAGGCCTCGACGCTGACCTCGTGAGTCTTGATGTGGTCGGGGTGCGGGTAGCCGCCCTTCTCGTCGTAGGTCAGGACCACGTGCGGGCGGAAGGCGCGGATGGCCCGCACGAGCGGCTCGGCAGCGACCTCGAGCGGCTGCAGGGCGAAGCAGCCGTCGGGAAGCGGCGGCAGCGGATCGCCTTCGGGTAGGCCGGAGTCCACGAAACCCAGCCACTCCTGGCGGACCCCGAGGATCTGTCGGGCCCGCTCCATCTCCCGGCGGCGCACCTGGGCGATGTCGGCGAGGACCGCCGGGTCGTCTTTCAGCGCGGGGTTGAGGATGTCGCCGCGCTCACCTCCGGTGCAGGTCACGACCAGCACCTCGACGCCCTCGCTGACATAGCGGGCCATCGTGGCCGCGCCTTTGCTCGACTCGTCGTCGGGGTGGGCGTGGACCGCCATCAGCCGCATCGGTCCGGGATCGGGGTACGGCGCCGACCCGGAGGCCGGGCCGGTCGGGGACTGCGTCACGCCATTCCTCCTCCGGGGACCCGGGAGTGCCCGGGTCCGCAGGGATAGTGTCGCAAAGTTCCCCGACACCTGACGAAGCGAGGCCCGGTGACCGAGTCCACGTACCTGGACGACAGGTACGGGCGCTCAGGTGGCCGCCCTGGTCGGACTCGGTTAATGGTCGCAGCCGGCCTGCTGGTCCTGGTGGGTCTGGTCACTGCCGTGTTCCTGTGGTCACACGCCGGCCGCGGGCTGTCGGCCACGGTGACCAGCTATAAGGCGCTGCCCGGGTCGGCGGGCCTGGTCGGCTTCACCGTTTACAAGCAGGACGGGCAGCGGGTCAGCTGCCGGGTGGTCGCCCAGGACCAGTACACCGATGTGGTCGGGAGCGTGGACGTCACCGTCCCGGCGGCGGGCAGCCAGGTGTCTTTGACGGTGACGGTGCCCACCCGTGGGCATGCGGTCAACTTCGTGGTCGACTCGTGCCGGGTCCTCAGCTGACGGCTGGGACGACGTTTCGGCTCCAGGGCCAGCTGTTGTTAGCCTGAGTGTTTCGCGCTTTTCCCGGCAGTCGTCAACGAGGAGTTCCGCCGTGCCCGACACCTGGCTATCGCAGGAGGCCTTCGACCGGCTCCAGCAGGAGTACGACCGGCTGGCCGGACAGGGGCGCGCAGAGATCGTCAAGAAGATCGAGGCGGCGCGCGAGGAGGGCGACCTGAAGGAGAACGGTGGCTACCACGCCGCCAAGGAGGAGCAGGGCAAGATGGAAGCGCGGATCAAGCAGCTGCGCCACCTGCTTGAGAGCGCACAGGTCGGCGACGCTCCCGCTGCCGACGGAACAGTCAAGGCCGGGATGGTGGTCAGCGTTGTCTTCGTCGGCGGTCCCGCCGACGGCGACAACGAGCGGTTCCTGCTCGGTTCGCGCGAACAAGCCGGAGATGTGGACATCAGCGTCTACTCGGGGCAGTCCCCGCTCGGTGGCGCCGTGCTCGACCAGACTGTCGGCTCGGAGGTCAGCTACAAGCTCCCCAACGGCAAGTCACTGAACGTGAGGATCCTGGACGCGCAGCCCTTCACCGGCTGAGCTCGCTGCAGCCGATCTGCCGACGGGCGCGACGGGCGATCCTGGGGAATCGGCTCCCGCACCAGCCGCACGGTCGGCGATGACCGTCGGCGCCGTGGGCACCGAGCGCCGTCGTGGTCACGGGGTCCCCGGCATCGCCCTCCCCCATCCGTTGCTTTACCCGGAAATGGTCCAGCTCGCGCCCCTGGGGTCAGAAGCGACCCGCAGGCGCACTCGCTGGGCCCGAGGGCACCGCGCAGCGCCCCGCCGCACCGTCCACGTGGCGCGGTGGCGCCGCTGGGTGAAACGACCTTCGCTGAGTGTCGTCGCCGGGAGCCGAGCAGCCGTACAGCCGTACAGCCGTACTGCGGGCCGTCGTCAGCGGTGGGTAGCCCGCGCGTACTGCCTGTTGGCCAGCGGAACGAACACCACCAGGATCAGCATCGCCCAGATGATCGTGTACACCACGGGGTGCTGAATCGACCAGGCGTCGGACAGGTTGCGCAGCTTCGGATTCACCGGAATGTTCCCGAACAGGATGCGCCCCGACTCGCTGAGAGTCGTCACAGGGTTCCACGCCGCAAAGGTGTCCAGTGGGCTCGGCAGCTGTGACAGAGGCACGAACGTGCTTGCCACGAAGGTGATCGGGAACAGCACGACGAACGAGGCGTTGTTGACCACTTCGGGGCTTGGAACTGTCAGGCCGACCACGGCCATCACCCACGAGAACGCGTAGGAGAACAGCAGCAGCAGGCCGAACCCGGCCGCGGCCTCGGCGGCTGAGGTGTGGATGCGCCAGCCGACCACGAGGCCGGTCAGCGCCATCACGGTCACCACGATCACGTTGTTCAGCACGTCGGACAGCGTCCGGCCAAACAAGACCGCGGACCGGGACATCGGAAGTGACCGGAACCGGTCGATGACTCCCTTTTGAATGTCGTCGGCGAGGCCGGCGCCGGTCAGGGTGGCTCCGAAGATCACCGTCTGGGCGAAGATCCCGGCCATCAGGAACTCGCGGTAGTTGACCCCTGGGACGTTGATCGCGCCACCGAACACGTAGGCGAACAGCAGCACGAACATGATGGGCTGCGCGGTGGTGAATACCAGCAGGTCCGGAACACGCTTGATCTTGATCAGGTTGCGTTTGGCCACCACCGCGCCGTCGCTGAGGGTCATCAGGGCACTCATGCCGAGACTCCTTCCGGGGTGGGCACCTCGTGCGTGGGGTCGTCCAGGGTGGCTGCATGGCCGGTCAGCGACAAGAACACGTCGTCGAGGGTGGGGCGGCGAACTCCGATGTCCTGGACCTCGACCCCGGCGGCGTCCAGTCGCCGGAGCGCGTCGACCAGGGCGGAGGTGCCGCCGCGGACCGGGACGGACAGGTGACGGGTGTGCTGGTCGACCAGCACTTCCCCGGAGCCGACCTCGCCGAGCATCGACCTGACCTCCTCGATCCGCGACCCGTCGGCCACGACCAGCTCCAGACGCTCGCCACCCATCTGGTCCTTGAGCTGGTCGGCGGTCCCCTCGGCGATCACCTTCCCGTGGTCCACCACCGAGATCCGGTCTGCCAGCTGGTCGGCTTCCTCCAGGTACTGGGTGGTCAGCAGCACCGTCGCACCGTCGCGGACCAGGCCGGCGATCACCTCCCACATCCCGAGTCGGCTTCGCGGGTCCAGGCCGGTGGTCGGCTCGTCGAGGAAGAGGATCTTGGGCCGGGCCACCAGCGCCCCGGCCAGGTCCAGGCGCCGGCGCATGCCACCGGAGTACGTCTTGACCACCCGGTCGCCGGCGTCGCTGAGGGCGAAGTCCTCGAGCAGCTCGAGGGCTCTGGCCCGGGCGGGCTTGCGACCCAGGTGGTACAGCTGCCCGAACATGGTCAGGTTCTCGCGGCCGGTCAGGTTCTCGTCCACCGCCGTGTACTGGCCGGACAGCCCCATGATCTTTCGGACCGCATCGGGTCGCTCACGAACGTCGAGCCCCCCCACCAACGCGCGGCCGGAGTCGGCCTTGAGCAGGGTGGACAGGATCCGCACGCAGGTGGTCTTGCCGGCACCGTTCGGCCCGAGCAGCCCCAGGACGGTGCCCTCCTCGACGGCGAGGTCGACCCCGTCCAACGCACGCACGTCGCCGTAGGTCTTGACCAGGCCCTCGGCGATGATCGCCGCAGTCATGAGTTCTCCCTCGAGCTGGTTACCGACGGGTGTTGACCCGCGCCCCGATGCTGGTGCGCGGCACCGACAACCCTGCCCCGACGGGGCAGGGACCGTGGCCGGCCCGGCGAGGCCAGCCATCCTCGCAGGACGACGCTCCTAGGCCCGCAACCGCGCCTCGGCCTGGTCGACCGAGATCACCCCGGCGGCAAGGTCGGACAGGATCTGCTCGCGGTCCACCGCCGGCGTCAGCTCCTCCAGCCCCAGCCGGCCCAGAACGTCGGCGTATCGCTGCCGGGCGGTGGGGTAGCTCACTCCGAGGTGACGCTCGAGCTCCTTCATGTTGCCACGCGAGGTGAGGAACACGCGAAGCAGCTCCAGGTCGTCGTCGGACAAGCCGCAGTAGGCGCACTGGACGAAACCTCCGGACAGCTCGGTGCCGCACCCAGGGCAGCCCAGCCGGGTCAGCGCCAGCCGGGTCGAGCACACCGGACACTGCCTGGGCGGACGATGCGTCGGCTGGCCGAGGTCGCGCGACGGGTCCGAAAGCCCACGCCCGGCGGTCACGGCAGCCTCACCTTGACCGAGCCCATCGCCACGTGGACGTCGAAGGTGGCTGTACCGGCCCCGAGCAGGTACTCCGGCAGACGGTCCGTCTTCTGCAGCACCAGGGTGCCATCTGCTGCCCGGACCTTGAACTCCCCGAGGTCGGCCTGCCCGTTGACCCGAACGTCAGAGCCCGCCAGCAGCTGCAGGTCCACGCTGCCCGACTCCACCCGCAGCGTCCAGGCACCAGCGGTGGGACGCACCTCGAGCGTGCCGCTGCCAGCTCGGACCACGCCGTTGGCCACCCCCGAGCAGTCACGTAGACGCATCGAGCCGGCCGTGACCGAGAAGGCGATCGGGCCGGTCAGTCCGACCATCTCCAAAGAGCCGGCCAGCACCTCGGCATCGGCCACCAGCATCGGGTTCATCCTGACCGTCACCGG
>Ga0075029_100002276_pt1 | contig 10914 bp, 5 predicted proteins | sample LitLauG_LLR_2013_FD_71391 | JGI IMG/M metagenome (GOLD analysis project Ga0075029, IMG submission 71391) | Freshwater sediment microbial communities from North America - Little Laurel Run_MetaG_LLR_2013 | ecosystem: Environmental > Aquatic > Freshwater > Creek > Sediment | place: USA...
CGGGAAATCCGGGGGATGATTCACAGGGTGGATTCGCTCGACGACGAGGGGCGCTCGCGGCTTTCCGGCCTGCTGGGGTATGCCGTCGGCTTCGACAGGAAGTTCAAGAACGACCTGATCATCAAATACGGAAACGAGCGTATGGACAAAGCCCGGCATCCGGGCCTCAAGTAGACCGCTCGCACGCGCGAGGGTTGCTCATGATTCATGCTCGCCAGGCTGCACGGGAACCTTACATCGGGGCCTCCGTCGCGGAGGTCTCGCAACTCCCCCAAACTGCGTTGCAACTCCTAAGCGCGAACGGCTGATGATCAGACGAATGGTCCGCCCGGCATGCGGGTGCTGCGGTTGGCGCGCGAGCCCGTCCGACGAGCTCAGCAGCGCGTTCGCTAGCCAACATCCTTGGCTCATTGATCTGGCGGCCAGCTTTGGGAGGCGTGCGTCAAGTCAACGATGCCACAGTCGGCGGGAGCCGAGAAGCATGGGCAAAGAAATGGGCAAAGTAGCCACGTGCCAGGGAGACCTCAGTTGTTTTTTGGATTGGAAGTTGTTGATTTAATTGGCTCCTCAGGTAGGATTCGAACCTACAACCCTTCGGTTAACAGCCGAATGCTCTACCGTTGAGCTACTGAGGACCAAAGTATACTCCTAATTTAACCAGAGCCCGTTATGCAGTGTCAAATCTCAGTTTTGTCTCTTGCATGATAAGCCTAGAGGAGCGATTCGCGGTTGCCGGGTCTTGATCGTCAAAAAGTAAGCTTCTGAGGGCATAGGCCAAGTTTACTGGCCTGGGTTAAACCGGCGCCAACAACGCGGCAGCAGGCTCGCGCACCGGCTCGACAGCGATGGGTTCGGCGGCCGGTTGGAATTTGAACCAACGGGCCAGGGCAGCATCGTTCACCTTGCGGCGCGCCATGATTTCGCGGCGCCGGCGCCAGGCCGCGCCGAACCCGGCGGCCACGTGCCAAAAGGCCACCAGCGAGCGCGGTTCGGTGAGCAGACAACCGGCCACCACCAGCAGATCGCGAGCCGTCATGGAGAGCCAGTAGCGCCGGTACAACCCGGGGGTGGCATTCTTGATGCGCATTAGGAAGCGATTCTTCACCGAGTGCATATTAATGGCGGGCGAAACCAACCGGCGGTGGCCCGGTTTGGCCGTGCGGACGTGCCAGCCTACCGCGCCCGGCACATACAGGCAGCGCCAGCCAAGCAACTGGGCGCGCCAAGCCACATCGGCATCCTCGCGGTAGGCGAAGAAATCCGGGTCGAAGAAATCGCCATCCACAGAGATGTCGTCAATCATGCGCCGCCGGTAGAGCGCAGCGGCGGCACAGGCGCCGAAGACGTATTCGGTGCGGTCGAATGCCGGGCCATCGGGTTCGGACCAGCCACGGTCGAAGTGGCGCATGGCAGGGGTGAAATAGATGCCGGCGGAATCGATCCGCCGCTCCCGCAGGGGTTCGAAATCGGCGCCAATGGAGAGGAGTTTTCCGCAGACGGCCCCGGCGCTGGAGTCCCGCTGGCCGGCGCTTACCAGGTTGCGCAGGCAGCCCGGCTCCATCAGCACGTCGGGGTTGAGGGTGAGGACCCATTGGCCGCGAACAGCCCGAATCGCCTGGTTTTGGGCCGCCGCAAAACCCACGTTGGCGCGGTTTTGGATGATCCGAACCCGTCCGTGGTAAGCAGCCAGGATTTCCCTGGTGGTATCGGTCGAGGCGTTATCGACCACCGCAACGTCCAAACGGACGGCATGCTGGGCGAGCAGGGAATCCAAGCAACGCCCGATATATTGGCTACTGTTGAATGTGACGATCGATACGCCTATGGTGGGGTCCGGCATGTGCTAAGGAATCGTTCATTATAAAGATCTTGCAGTGCTACATTCCAACTACAGCGAAATTTTCGGAAATTCCGTGAAATCTCTGCGAAAGGTGTAGTTGGAAACAAATCCAGGAGGTCTTTAGTGAAGAGGGAATGTCATCATTTCCGCGCGGCTTACAACTCGTGGACATAATCCGGCAGGAACGGACCGGCTCAACCTTGCAGGACCAGGTAGGCCGTCTGTTCGAAGAGGCGCGCGATGACGTCTATCGCTACCTGCTCACGCTCGGGCTTTACCCGCCGAGAGCCCAAGAGGCCGCGCAGGAAGTCTTCCTTCGGCTGTATGCCACTCTGCGCAAAGGAGATGAGATTCAGAACCCGCGGGCCTGGATTTTCCGGGTGGCTCACAATCTGGGGCTCAAAATCCGGGCACGGCAGAATTCCGAGGAGCCTTACAACCCTGAAATTGGCGTGCCTTTCGCCGTTCAGCAGGAGACTCCCGAAAGCGAATTGATCGAACGCGAACGTATGACACGGTTTCACAACGCGGTGGAGGGCCTTTCGGAGCAGCAGCGGAGATGCCTGTTTCTGCGCCTGGAAGGGTTGCGGTATCCGGAAATCGGGTCGGCGCTCGGCATCAGCGCCTCCGCCGTGGGGGAGTTCCTGCGCCGCGCCATGGTGCGGCTGAAGAAGGTGCGCTATGAGTAATTTGGATATGCGCCACCTGGAAGACGGCTACCTGTTGCGCTACCTGGATGGCGAACTGCCCCGGCGGAAAGCGCGCCAGGTTCGGGAACACCTGGAAGCATGCTGGCAGTGCCGTGCGGAACTGGACTCACTCGAAACCGCGGTTGCGGATTGCGTCAAGTACCGGAAGAATGTGCTGGGGGCCTGCTTGCCCGCCCCGCCGGAGCCCTGGAAAGACCTGTCTAGGGAATTTGACAAGATCGACGCTTCTCTGGCTGGTGGATTGCTTGCCGCGCGCCTGATGAATGTATGGACCCTTCGGGCCTTCGGGCCGCCGGTCAGATGGGCAGCCGTGTGCGCCGCCCTAGTGGCAGTGGCCACCATTACTTTCTACCAGTTGCGAGAGACTCCCTCGGTCCAGGCGGCGGCGCTGCTGAAACGCGCGATGGTGGTGTCGGAGAGCCGGCCGCACACGGTGCGCCGGGTGCGCATCACCACGGCCAGGCGGCAAATCACCAAGGTAGTCGGCACGGCGGCTGCGCTCCAACCGGCGTTCCAATCCCAGACTGCGGGAGAGGCCGAAGTTGCCGCGATGTTCCGCGAGGCCAAATACAACTTCGGAGACCCCCTCAGCGCCAAGTCCTACGCGAATTGGCGCGACCAGTTGGCGGCGAAACAGGATTCGGTGAACACGGTCCCGGACCACCAATCGCCGGAGCAAAGCGCTTACGAGATTAGGACCACCACCGACGATGGATCGTTGGTGGCGGCCACCCTGAAGCTGCGGATGACGGACTTTGAGCCTGTGGAAGGGCGATTCGAATTCCGCAACCGGGACTGGGTGGAGATGACGGAATTGGTAGACCAGCAAACACTTCCCGCAAGCACATTAGCTGGAGCCACCGGCGGCACGCCTCGCCAACCTGGCGTGCCGCCGGCTTTTATTTCGAACCCGGCAGAGGCCAGCGATACTCAAGCAAAATTGCCCGCCGGTATGAACCAGGAATTACAGGTAGTCGAAGCCCTCCATCATGTGGGAGCGGATTTGGGCGATCCGGTGGAAATCAGCCGTGAAGGCCGGCAGTTGCTGGTCAGCGGCACGGGTATTCCTCCTAAACGCCAGGCACAGCTTCATGCCGTGCTGGATCAGCTGCCGAATGTGGTGGTGCACTTTGACAACCCAGCTTTCCCCGCAAGCAACCCGCCGGTTCCCTCGGAACCGGCCCAAACTCGGGATGCGGCCGGCCCCGAAAACAGACAGTTACAGGCGCGAATTGAAGAACGCCTGGGGGGCCGTCCGCAATTCGAGCGCTTTAGCGGACAACTATTGGATTGGACCGATTCAGCCATGGCGCGTGCCTATGCCCTGCGGCGCTTGGCACAGGAATTCCCAGCGGAGGCCGAGCGGCAAATGAACTCGGCCGACCGGCGCGCCCTGCACAAACTGGGCCGCGAGCATCTGGCCGCATTCGCCAAGGAAACCGCCCGAATTGAGACCACGTTGACTCCTATCCTGGCTGGTCTGGGGGCGACCCCGGTCAAAGCCGAGGCGCACACCAGTTTGGCGTGGCAACCGGCCTCCGAAGAATTGCTGAGCGTGGCGCGGCAAGTGGAATCGTTGCTGGCGGTGGCCTTGGGCGCGGCGCCCGGGGACGGCGACCAAGTTCCCACGCAACTCATGTTAGATCTGGCACAGTTAACGGCAAGCATTGAGCAATGCCAACGTCTTCTGTCGTACGATGACGTTAGGCAGAGCAAATGAATGCTGGGCGCCTGACCACAGCCTGTCTCGTTTTGTTGACTCTCAGCCCCTCCGCGCCTGCCCAACGATCCGCTTACCTGTACGGTCGCATACTGGACCCGTCCGAAGCCGCGGTCTCCGATGCTGTGGTCACGGTGGTGAACGAAGAAACCGGCTTTCGCCATATCACTGAGTCGCAGACAGACGGTGAGTACGTAGTCAGCTCCCTCCGGCCGGGAATTTACAAAGTGACGGTGCGCAAGGACGGGTTCCGCACCATGATCCGTTTCAACGTGAAACTGGAAGTACAACAGCCGGCGCGGGCCGATTTCACGCTTTCGGTGGGAGCCGTGCAAGAAACCATCACGGTGGAGGGAAGCGCGCCGTTGGTGGGACAAGAAGACGCTTCTATCGGGATCCGCGTGTTTCACGACGAGATCCAGCGGTTGCCGCTGAACGGCCGCGGGGTGCTGAGTCTGCTGGAGCTTTCACCCGGCACCAATGTGACGCCCGCCACGCGCGGCGAAGCCGGCCAGTTCACCGCCAATGGCCAGCGGCCCAACGCCAATTACTTCACCGTGGATGGCGCCAGCGCCAACACGGGCGTCACCGCCGGCGGTCTGCCGGCGCAGGCTACCGGCGGCGTGCTGCCCGCTATGAGCGCATTTGGCAGCCTGGATTCTCTGCTTCCGCTGGAAGCGGTGGACGAATTCCGCGTCCAGACATCCAGTGAGGGTTCGGAATTGGGCCGGTTGCCCGGCGCGACCATATCGCTGGCCAGCCGCTCGGGCACCAACGGCTTCCACGGCTCCATCGCGTACCGGTTCCGCCACGAATTGCTGGCTGCCAACGACTGGTTCGCGAACACCTTCGGGTTGGGACGCGGAGCGCTGCGGCAGCAGGATGTGGCTCCGTCTTTCGGCGGGCCGATCCGGCACGACCGTACGTTCTTCTTCCTTTCCTACCAGCATATGCTTTTGCGCGGGCCTTACGTCTGGCAGCAACCGGTGCCCTCGCAGGCCACCCGGCAGGCGGCACCGGACTGGCTGCAGCCGGCACTGAACCTATTCCCGGTTCCCAATGGCGTGGACTTCGGAAACGGGCTGGCCGCGTGGAACGGGCGCAACATCCGCCCGTCGCAACTGGATTCGGGCATCGTCCGCATCGATCATGCCCTCACGGCGAATGCCGCTCTGTTCGCGCGGTATAACGATTCGCCCTCTTCGAATGAGTTTGGCAGCACCGAAGTGAACCGCCTCGACTTGCGCTTTCAAAGCGCCACCCTCGGGCTGAACCTGCGTCCGTCGGCCGGCCTGGCGCTGGATTTTCGTGCCAACGAATCGCAGGCCGTGGCGCATTCCACATGGACACAGATTGGCGACGCGGTGCCCTCGGGATGCGAGTTGGCGCCCATGGTTTCATTCCTGTTCCCTAACTCGGTTTCCTGCGACAATCTGGTGCGGTTTTCGATCGGTGGCGTCGGCCAGGTGGTCACCGGCCGCGAGGGCGACCGCACGCAGCGCCAGTTCCAGATCGTCCAATCCACGATTTGGAACCGCAGCGCCCACTCCCTCCGTTTCGGCGCCGACTACCGGCGGATCACGCCGATCCGCCGCGACGCCTCCGGCGTGCTGAGCGTGATTGCGGACGATATCACCGCCACCGATAAACGCAATCTGTGGCTCGGACAATCCACCGCGATCAATGCGTCCACGGAAGTTAGCGAACTTTCCTTGTGGGTACAGGATAGCTGGCAGGTGTCGAAACGGGTCACCGTCACGCCCGGACTGCGATGGGAGTTCAATCCGGCGCCGGCGGCGGGCGACAACTATTTTTTGGATCCATCCACCAGCACCGTGTTCCCATTGCACCGGAAGCTATGGCCCGACTCATACACCAACTTTGCGCCGCGCCTGGGCGCCGCGTGGCGAATCACCAAGGACGGACGTACGGTGTTAAGGGCGGGCGGCGGGTTGTTTTACGACTCGAGCTTGAGCATTGCGACGGACCTGATCAACAGCGGACCATTCAGCGTCACTAATATCGTTAGCGGGCGGAACGGCCTGTTTTCCTCGATTCTAAGCTACGGTTTCATGCCGGATCTGCACCTGCCGCGCCTGGTGGAGTGGAACGTGACGTTGGACCGCGCCTTGAGCACGCACGATGTGGTCTCGGTGGGATATGTGGGCTCGGCCGGCCACGGATTGATCCGCCGCGAATTGGGCGGCGCCGGCAGCAGCCCGACTTCGCTGGTGGCGCTGACTACCAACAACGGTGCGTCCAATTATCAGGGATTGCAAGCGCAGTACCGGAGACGGGTGATGGAGGGGTTCGAAGCGCTGGTGTCGTATTCGTGGTCGCACTCGATGGACGACGATTCGAGCGACGCGTTTCTGCTGTGGGCTGGCGGCGGAGCCAACGCCTGGCGCGACCGGGCATCCTCGGACTTTGATTTGCGCCATTCCATCAACGGCGCGCTGACGTACACTTTTGCCAGGAAGCGGACGGGAGCAGCGCGTTTTCTAGGAGGCTGGTCGGCAGACACGGTGTTCCGCGCCCGCAGCGGCTTTCCGATTTCGGTGTTGGAGAACGAGCAATACCAGGGAGTGGGTTTGGCCAACGCCTTTCGTCCAAACCTGATGCCGGGCCAGCCGGTCTGGGTTCCAGACGGCCGGGCGCCGGGCGGAAAGCGCATCAATGCGGCCGCTTTTTACGCAGCCGACCCAGGCGTTCAAGGCAACCTGGGGCGGAACTCGATTACCGGTTTCGGAATGTCGCAGGTAGACTTGGCGCTGCGCCGCGAGTTCCGGTGGGGCGAGCACCGATCGCTGCAGGTGAGGATGGAGGCCTTCAACGCGTTCAACAAAGCCAACTTTGCCGACCCCATAAAATACCTGAGCAGCCCGGTTTTTGGCCTATCGACTTCGATGCTCAACCTGATGTTGGGCACCGGCAGCCCCGGCAGCGGGTTGTCGCCGATTTTGCAGACCGGCGGGGCGAGGTCGCTGCAGGCGTCGGTACGGTGGCGGTTCTGAGGTGCTGCGGAATGCGCTGAAAGCGGCCGCCGGGGCGTGGTAAACTCATGGGGTAGCTTCTGTTTCCCAACGATTCGGGCTGTGGCGCAGCCTGGCTAGCGCGCTTGCTTGGGGTGCAAGAGGTCCCGAGTTCAAATCTCGGCAGCCCGACCATTCTTTTCAACAGTTTATAAGCAATTTTCAAACTATTGTGTGGGCCGTCGTAGATGATTTTGTAGACGTTTTTTCCCTGGATGACTTCCCCTCATAAGCGAGTTGCAGTCATTGGGGTGGGTCATGAATGCTCTGCCGGAAGCGCTCTAAGCCACCCTGTTTTCTGCAAGATAACAGATTTTATCTTAAACAAAGCCAGATCTACTGCACATAAAACACCGGCCCAGTGCCGGTGCCATAGGGCGTCACAATTTTCACCTGCCAAGCGCCGGAGGTCAGGTTGACATTGTAGACCGACAGGCTGATCGAACTGTTGACCGCCACGCCGCCGTTAGACGGTTGCGGATAACAGGTGGTGGTGTTATTAATACAGAAGTACACTGCCGAGTTACCAGGCACAAAACCCGTGCCGGAGATGTTTCCGGAGAACAGTACTCGATTCTGCGGCGTGTTATTCCAGTAGTAGCCGGACACCGTTGGTGCCGAAGGTCCCAAATTGACCACCGTGTACGGGGGCCAAGACGGTAACACACTTTGGAACTGCGAGATAAAAAGATCGAGGGGACCGCTTGCCCCAAGATCCTGGATCTCCTTGAGCGCCTCGATGTACGCTGCTGGGTGGTTGAAAGTATAATTGAGACCGTAGAAGGTTAGTACTGGTTGAATAATCCAGGCGGCACCGCTGGATTGCCAGCTGGAAAGTTGCCAAGCCCAAGAGACACCGGCCGGCGGTACTGGCAACGGGTTTGCGTACACTGTAACGGTGGCCCAAACGTATACCGCAGTAAACACAATCGTCCCTCCGGCCGTTAAAGTCTGACTGGAAGAAGGCGAAAACGACTGTAGTTGCGAGTTGGGTGGACCGCCAGCACAATTCAGGCTGTACGCCCCGACCGGCAGATTGCTTTGGCTGAAGGGGACGGAGTTCACCTGGATGTTGCTAGGAGAGTTTAAAAAACCACAGGCCATGGCACCACTGTAAGGCTGACCATTCATGGTGGCGTAGACCTGGACGGTGCCTGTGGTGATCGCCGGATTGATGGTCACCCTTGGACAACTGGCTGTCGTTGATACAACCGGAGTGCTACTGTCTTTGACTAGAGCTGATACGTCAATGCTGGCAAGACCAATCGGGGTTACACTAATGGTACTCGTGTCTCCCGCGCCTGAAACGCCGGACCAAACAAAATGGTACGGGCTGTTGCCGCCTGACGGGGTGATAGCATAATCTAGCGGTGTCCCGCTGATGACAGTGATCGGCAAATTTGACCCGTTCACGAGACAGGACGCCGTGAGTGTTGCCAGAGCGTTAACTTGAGCCGAACAACTGGCCGGCGTAGTTTGACCCTTGCTGTCTTTGACCGTTACAGACGAGTATGTAAATATACCCGCCGTGGAGGCTAGAACTCCAACACTATTGGTGCTACTAAAGGCTCCTCCGGCGATCATCTGATACTGATATGGAGGAAATCCCCCAGCCCCTGACGCTGTCACGGTACCACCTTGACCCGCTGTCATGGGGTTCGGTGCGATGGCGCATGATGCCAATAGCGGCGGGCCTGATACGTGGGATGAGCAACTTGTTGTGGCCGTGGCACCCACAGCATCCTTCACCAGTATGGCTCCATAGGTGAACGATCCGAGGGCCGCAGGCAGAACGCCAATACTGTTATTGCTGCTAAAGGGCAGGCCAGGTGCCATTTGATACTGATATGGGGGAACACCACCCATGCCTTGCGCGGAAACAGTCGCTCCTTGTCCATATTGAACCGGGTTCGGTGCGATGGAACAAGAGGTTGAGAGGCTCGGAGATTGATTCACCTGCACCGAGCAGGTCGCCGCACCGGTTAACGAAGTGGGTACGCCGCTGTCGGTGACGGCGACATTAGCACTGTATGTTCCGGAAGCGGGAAAGTTAGTCGACATCGATTGCATGGTGCCAGCCGGCACGCCATTCTCTGTCCACACAAACTGGAACGGAGGCATCCCACTAGTCGGTTGTGCAGTGCACGTAGTGGATTGACCTGGGACTAACATATCAGGGATACAGGCGCACGACACCACCACCACACCAGGAGGTGCGGGACAAGTAGTCAAGGTAGCACTCCGGTGCAGCCCGGATATGTTGAGGCTCTGGCCAGTCAGGCATTGAGACACAAACGCGACGTTGAAGGAGACCAACCCGTTTGGTGTCAGCATCTGACTCGCCGGTGGTGAAATGCTAACCAACGTCCCTGGGTTTCCACTATCGCATGCCAATGAATAGCCACCAGCAGCCAAATTAAACAAGGTTATTGGCACATAGGAAATCGAGATCGATGACGCGGGTGCGTTAAGGTGACAATTGACAGCTCCCTTAAGTTGCGGTAGCCCAGATTCCACGATTGGGGGCTTCGGCCAAGCACTACCGTCCAGCGTGGCGGCTATTACTAGCGACCCGCTGGTAGGGGCCGTGTTAGGGTGAATGGTGACTACTGTTCCAGTTTTTGCTTTCGGCGCGAGCCAAGCTGTGCGAAATGAAGCTATTGGATAAGATAAAATCCCTTGGGTATGACCTGGGTCGTTGACATAGACGTTTTTGTCATCCATGGCCGTTAGGACCATAAAATGACCATGACCCGCCGCAGCATCCATGTCTGTATAAACTTGGATGATCACCGGATAGCCGCTCGCAAGCTCACTCTTGAGAGTCGATTCATCCCAGTCCGGAGACCACTGGCTGTTCATCAATCCAAAGTACTGTTGCGCCAGGTTCACCATGTCCGTCGTAGTGTAACCAAGCTTTGGACCATTGTCATTCCTGATATCGTAATTGTAGAAAGTATGAAACCAAGCATTAATAGCCTGAATCTGCAAAGAATCGGGCGTGGTGCCGGCGTATCTGCTCGCGACCATCAATACGGACACGGCTCCACAAGTCATCGTGTTATGCCAATCGCCGGGCGGAGACTGTGGTATAAATGGCACAGCAAGTTGGACTTGTGCGCGCCCTTGTTGTGCTAGAGGAACCAAACTTAGTGTTAGACAAAGTATTATGCGAGTCACCTATGTTGCCTCATCGCGTAAATGTGAAGTTTTGAAGGATGACGTTAAACATACTTATTCCAGCTTGATCTGGAATACTGCCTAGGTCAAAGGTTGAGGTATAGGATAGAGTGTAAATATATTGTTTATAATAGACAACAACTAATGGTTTGCCAGCGCCTACTTCATTGGAAAACTGCACTTCGAAGCCGGGCTGTCCACCAAGGGTAATCGGCGTGGTGGTTGCAACGTGTGATGAAGGGTGCATTGTCGCTAGCCAAGTGCCTAGATCAAAACTTGTGAGAGACGTCGGGCTAGGATAGATCGATATGTCAAATCCAGATGAACTAAGTAGTGAACTTTGGCCGGATCCACCAAGGTTAACCCCCTGAGGCGAACTGTCAAGCGTAAAGATGCTTGGTGGTCTAGTAGTCCCAGTAACGTCATATAGCC
>Ga0075029_100002279_pt1 | contig 10906 bp, 8 predicted proteins | sample LitLauG_LLR_2013_FD_71391 | JGI IMG/M metagenome (GOLD analysis project Ga0075029, IMG submission 71391) | Freshwater sediment microbial communities from North America - Little Laurel Run_MetaG_LLR_2013 | ecosystem: Environmental > Aquatic > Freshwater > Creek > Sediment | place: USA...
GGGGCGGAGATCGCGATGATGCTCACATGACACCACCCTCGGGACCCGGGTTGAAGCCACTGTCCGGTGTCCGCGTTCTCGAGCTCGGAGGCATCGGTCCGGGTCCGTTCGCCGGAATGATGCTGGCGGACCTCGGCGCCGAGGTGATCCGCGTCGACCGGCCCGCCAGTGCGCAGACGCAGTCAGCGCAGTGGCATCGCGTCCTGCTGCGCGGACGTCGCTGTCTGGCCCTGGACCTGAAGGCACCGGAGGGGATCGGCATTGCTTTGTCGCTCGTTGAGCGGTGCGAGGGGCTCATCGAGGGCTTCCGGCCGGGAGTGGCCGAGCGCCTCGGGATCGGCCCGGACGTCGCCCTTGCGCGCAACCCTCGCCTGGTCTACGGGCGGATGACGGGATGGGGCCAGTCTGGGCCCCTCGCACAGACAGCGGGGCACGACATCAACTATCTGGCCGTCTCAGGTGCCCTACACCCGCTCATGGGGGTCGACGGGTCACCCAGTCCACCACTGAACATGCTGGGGGACTTCGGTGGCGGCGGCATGCTTTTGACGGTGGGGCTCCTAGCGGGCATCCTCGCCGCTCGCGTGACCGGCATCGGGACGGTTGTCGACGCGGCGATCGTCGACGGGGCGGCGCTGCTCACCGGCATGCTGCAGTCGATGATCGCGTCGGGTGACTGGTCGGGGGGCCGCGGCGGCAACCTGTTCGACGGCGGTGCCCCCTTCTACCGGACCTACGCCACATCCGACGGGCAGTGGGTCGCGGTCGGTGCCCTGGAGCCGCAGTTCTATGCCGCGTTCCTCGCTGGGCTCGATCTGGACGGGCCGCTGCCCGGGCTTGGGCAGTTCGACCAGAGTGCCTGGCCGCAGTCCAGCTCGATCATTGCCCATCGTTTCCGACAGAAGTCGCAGGCCCAGTGGCTGGCCACGTTCGCCGGGACCGATGCGTGCGTCAGCCCGGTGCTGGCTCCGGCTGAGGTGATGTCCGAGGGCGGCGGGATCGGAGCCCGGTCCTACACAGTCCGGGACGGACTCGTCGAGCCGTCGCCAGCGCCGAGGTTCGGCGGTGGGCCTGCAGGGCTTCCGTCGCCGTGGCCGGGCACGGGTCAGCACACCCGCGAGATCCTGCGCGAGCTGGGCATCAAAGATGATGAGATCGACGTCCTTCGTGCGCGCGGCCTCATCGGGGAGTCCCCCGCTTAGCATCCTCCCGCCGGCTGGCGGCCGGCATGGGCCGGCCCTGCCGGCCCCCGGGGCCGGCGGCGGCGCCGGCACCGGGGCCGGGGCCGAGGCCTCTCGGTCAGTGGTAGAAGTACGGGTCGAGCACGCTGACCTGCGAGATCGAGTCGACGGGCAGCCCACTGGTCACCGCCGCGGCACGGATGGCTTCGGCGTCCGGGCCGTCGTAGATGCAGTAGGTCTTGCGCTTGTCGTCGCTGACGTAGGAGTGAACCCAGGTCACTCCAACCGTCGCGTTGTTGTCCACCACGGTCATGCAGGTCTTTGAACCGTCGTCGGTGGTGGGTATCTGCAGCCCGTCGGGAAAGGTGCGCTCGACCATGAAACGTGGCATCGGGGTCTCCGCTGTTCGAGGGACCGCGTCTCGGTCCGCCACCACTAGTGGGCCAGACAGGGTCCCCTGCCGGCATCGGAAGTGATCCCCATGTTGGGCTGCAGCAGTGCCTAGGTCAGCACGGTGGTGGCGCGGGTCATCCGACCGCTGCCAGGTCGCGGGCCCGGCGAACCGCCTCCAGCCGCGAGGAGGCGCCGAGCTTGGCCAGGATCGCCGACACGTGGTGGCCCACCGTCTTCTCCGACAGCGAAAGCCTGGCGGCGATGTCGGCGTTGCGCAGCCCTTCGTCGAGCAGCTCCAGCACTTCGGACTCCCGGTCGGTGAGCCCGCCGACGTTGGCGCGGGTGCTGGCCCGGGCCCCCCGGGGCACCTTCGCGCCGATCTGTCGCAGCCGCAGGTCCGCCCGGTCGACCAGGACGCGGGCACCGAGCCGGTCGAACATCGCCCTCGCCTCACGCAGGTCGACCTCGTCGCGGCTGTCCAACAGCGCCCACGCGGCCCGGTACGGAGCACCGGCCTGCGACCACGCGGCCGACGCCTCCCGGTGTCGGCCCGCCATCGACAGCTCATCCGGTGTCCTCAGGCCGTCGGGTGCGGCATCGATGAGGCCGGCCCGCCACATCAGCATCGCCAGGTCGGACAGAACCTCGGTGTCCTCGAGCCGGACGGCCTCGGCGTACCAGGGGGTGACTTCGGCTCGGACCGACTCGACGTCACCTTGGAGCAGGTAGGCCTCGCCACGGGCGAGAGCGATCATGGACTGGTAGCCGAGGGTCTGTGACAGGGCGATGAAGTCCCGCGCCTGGTCCAGGTAGGTCCACACGTCGCCGCGGTCGCCTCGGCGGGCCCCGACGAGCCCGACGGCCATCAGCGGCTCGATCCGGCTTGCGCGACCGGTGTTGCGCACGTACAGCAAGTCCATCGCCTCGGTGAGTGCTTCGTCCCAGCGGCCCAGGTCCAGCTTCATGGTGATCTCGCTGGCAAGCACGCACAGCAGGTGTCCGTGCAGGTCCCGCTCGGCCGTGTAGCGCTCGGCCTCTTCCAGCAGCCGGTGCCCCTCGACGAGGTCGAGGTCGTACCACCACGTCACCCCCGCCAGCGCCTGGTAGATGCGGGCGGCGGAGTCCTCCGCGTCGTACTCCAGGGCCATCTGCAGGGCTTCCTGCACCAGCTGCATGCCGGTGGCGTGATCGCCGACCATCAGGTGGCAGCACCCCAGCGCGGAGGCGGCCCTGGCCGCCCCCTCGAAGTCACCGGCGGCCTTGGACATCTCGAGGCCACGCTCGAGCCACGGGATGGCCTCGCGGGTCCGCGACTGCCGGTAGAAGTGAAGTCCGCGGCGGCTGAGGGCAAGTCCCTGATGCCTGCCGGGCTCGGCCCCGTCGAGGATCGCCAGCGCCTCGTCCACGAACTGCGACCCGCAGCTGTTGTCCCCGAGGGTGTGGTACGACTCGTCGAGACCGAGCAGCGCGTCCACGACGTCGAGGTCACGGCCGGCGGCCCGCAGCAGCACCAGCGCCTGTTCCCAGGCCTGGATGGAGTGCTCGTGCTCGTCGGAGACCTGGCTCTCGCTGGCTCGCTTGACCAGCAGGTCGACGCGCTCGTCGACGGTGAGCAGGTCCGCGTGCGGCAGCGCCCGACCGTACTGGAACGCCGCCTCGCGGTGGGATCCCAGCGCCGCCGCCACGTCCCCGGCTGCGACGGCGAACTCCAGCACAGCGGGGCCGTCGCCGGCCATGTCGGCGTGCTCGGCTAGACGCGACAGCGGCCGCGGCGCCATCGGGAAGTCCCTGAGCCGGTCCAGCACCTGCCAGTGCAGTGCCCCGAGCCGACCCGCAGAGATCCCGGACAGCACCGACTGGCGGACGATCTCGTGCCGGAACGCGTACAGCGGCGGGTCGTAGCGGAGCATCCCTGCCGAGGCGCACTCGTCGACGGAGTCCGCTGAGACTTCCGGCATGGACAGCAGCAGGTTCGGCTCCACCCGGGAGCCGATGACAGCCGCGCACTCCAACGCGAGGCGCGCCTGCGGGGTAAGCCGCTGGACCCGGGACAGCACCGCGTCCTGAACCGTGGGCGGCGGCTGCAGACGTCCCGACGCCACCACCTCGGTGACGAAGAACGCGTTTCCACCGGTGTCATGGTGCAGAGCCGCGGGGTCGAGGTCAGTGCCGGCCACCAGCGTCGCCACCGCGGCCGCGGTCAGCAACGGCACCTCGAGGCGACTCACCCCGGGAAGGGATGCCAGGTCCCCGAGCATGACCCGCAGCGGGTCCGCCGGCCCCAGCTGGTCGTCGCGGTAGGTCAGGACGAACATGAGATCGGTGGATTCCAGTCGACGTGCCAGGAACCGCAGCAGGTCGAGGGTGGACATGTCAGTCCAGTGCAGGTCTTCGACCACCACGACGACGGGGCCGGCGTCCTTGAGCGCCTCCAGCACCGCCTCGAACAGCCCGTCGCGCTCCCCCGACCGCAGCAGCCCGGTGACCGTCGGGCCCAGCGATGGGGCGACGTCCAGCAGGGGGCCCAGCGGCCGCGGCGACGACAACGGGTCGCAGGCCCCCCACATCACGCGGGTTCCGGACTGCACGGCGCCACGCGCCCACTCGCGGACCAGGGCCGACTTCCCGACCCCCGCCTCCCCGTGCACCAGCACGAGGCGACCGGCTCCCGCGACCGCCTCCTGGTGCAGCCGTGTGAGGCGGTCCAGCAGCGGGGCCCTCTCCAGCAGTGCCATCGGCTCAGGATAGGAGCCGCTGAGGCGGGCCGGAAGGAAAGCGGTGACTCGCTGGATGGCTAGCACCGGGTCCTGGGCGAGGATCAGCTGCTCGAGCTCCTGCAGTGCCGGGCCGGGGTCGACCCCGAGCTCGTCGGCGAGGGTCACCCGGGCCCGCTGGTACGAGGCCAACGCCTCCCCCTGCCGCCCCAGCCGGTACTGGGCCAGCATCAGCAAAGACCAGAACGACTCCCGCATCGGATGCCAGCGCACCAGCGCCTCCAGCTCCGCCACTGGCGGGGTGACGTCGGGGCGGCCGAGGTCCGCCGAGATCCGGTGCTCCACCCCGTCCAGGCGCAGCGCACACAGCCGGTCCGCCTCCGCCTCCAGCGCGGCGCAGCCCGCGAACTCGGTGTAAGGGGTGCCCCGCCACAGACCCAGGGCCCGGACGAGAGTGTGGCTGGCCTCGTCGAGACGACCCTGCAGGAGCGCCTTGCCTGCGAGGTGGACTGAGCGCTCGAGAACGAACGCGTCCACGTCGTCGGCGGCCACGTCGAGCAGGTAGCCGCTACGCCCGGTGCGGAGCAGGTCCGCGGTAGGCAGGTCGCGGCGGAGCCGGGCTACATGGGACTGCAAGGTGGCGGGCGCCCCCGGCGGCGCATCGTCGCCCCACAGCCCGTCGATGAGGCTGTCGGCGGTCACTTCGCGACCCGGAGTCAGCGCGAGCAGCGCCAGCAGGAGTCGAGGGAGGCGGCCGCGGATCTCCACCGGCCGGCCGCTGTGGCTGGCCTCGAGTGTGCCAAGAACCCAGATCTCCATAGGTAGAAGGTAGGAACGCGGCGTCGAGCAGGTCAGGGGAGAACTCCCCAGATTGGTCATTGCCACCGGTTTGCAGCCGACCGGGTACTTCGGCCGACGCAGTTGAAGTGCGCTGCCAGCGACCCGCCGCACTGTGAGCCATCGCCGCGGCACCCGGCCGCGACGCAAGAGCCACAAGGAGCTCCCGATGACCCACACCGTAGCAACGACGACCACCGCGTCAGCCCCCACCGGCCGGGGGCGAGCGTTCGGCGGACTGCGGCGGCTGCGCCGGCTGCTGCTGGTGTTCGTCGCCGGGATCGCCACCATGGTCGCGGTGCCGGGGGTCGCCCTGGCGTACACCGACGACCCTGGCTCGGTGTCGACGTCGTCGGTGGCCAGCCACGTCGCGCCGGCCGTCCCAGCGACAGGCACCGCAACCTCGGCCGCGACGTCGCTGACCTGGATGGTGCCGACGTTCGCCGCGATCCTCGCGGTGGTCGCCGTGGTCGGTGTCACGCTGGTCCTACGTCGCACCACGCGGGCCGGAGCCGGCGCCGCACGCACGTCCAGCGCCCGGATCTGACCGGCGCGAGCTGGCCCGGCTACCGACCACGCTCAGTGCCTGGATGGCTGGGGGCCCGGCGGTGGCGGCAGCGGCTGGCGGCAGGCCGAATGGCGCTGACCGGTTCGCCCGGGGCGAGCCGGCGGCTGGGGCGGGGCGAGGGCACGCCCGGCTCCGGGGCCGGCAGCCGGGTCAGGGGTAGCGGAGAACGGATCCGGTGTAGTTCTCGGCCAGGGCGGCCGAGGCCGCCACGGACGACGTGACATGGCGTAGCTGTGTCATCTGCATCTGGAGCAGGAAGTCTCGGTCGGGATCATCCGCCGGGGGGGTGTGCAGCATCGACGTCATCCACCAGGAGAAGTAGGTCGACTGCCACACCCGTTCGAGCGCGTCGTCGCTGTACCGGTCCAGGAGGTCGTCGCTTCCGTCCTTGATGGAGCGAACCAGTGCCGCGCCGAGTCGCTTGACGTCGGCGATGGCCAGGTTGAGTCCTTTGGCCCCGGTCGGCGGGACGATGTGTGAGGCGTCGCCTGCCAGCAGCAGCCGTCCCCACCGCATCGGGGAGCTGACGAAGCTGCGCATGGCAGTGATCGACTTCTCCAGCGTCGGGCCAGAGTGCAGGGTCCACCCGTCCAGCTCCAGCCGGGTGGACAGGCCGTCCCAGATCCGGTCGTCAGACCAGTTCGCGATGTCGTCGTCGGGGGCCACCTGCAGGTAGAGGCGGCTGACCTTCTCCGACCGCATCGAGTGCATCGCGAACCCGTCGGGGTGCAGGGCGTAGATGAGCTCGTCCGTGGACGGGGCCACCTCGGCGAGCACCCCCAGCCAGGCATAGGGGTAGAGGCGTTGGCGAACGCTGCGCAGGCTCTCGGGGATGGTGGGGCGGCTGACGCCGTGGAAGCCGTCGCAGCCGGCCACATAGTCGGCCTCGATGGCGGCTGGGCTGCCGTCGCGGTCGACGAAAGTGACCGTCGGGTGGTCGGAGTCGGCTCCGAGGATCGCAGTTTCGGAGACCTCCCAGAACAGCTGCTGGCCGTCCGCAAGCCGGGCCTTGATGAGGTCCTTGGTGATCTCGGTCTGCCCATACACCCAGACCGAGTGTCCACAGGACTGGACGAAGTCGATGCGGCGCCGCTGGCCCGGCCACTGCAGGTAGACCCCGTCGTGGCGCAGGCCTTCGGCGTGCAGCCGGTCCCCGACGCCGTACTCGGCGAGGACGTCCACTGCCCCGTGCTCGAGAACTCCGGCGCGGACGCGGGCCTCGACATAGTCGCGGGACCGGCTCTCCACGATCACCGACTCGATGCCGTGCTTGCCGAGAATCTGGGACAGGAGCAGGCCGGAGGGTCCGGCGCCGACGATGGCCACCTGGGTGCGCATGCATCGAATGCTGCGGGCTAGCGGCTGGGACCGCCAGCGGTGGCTTCCGTCCAGCGGAACACGGTCACGGGGCGATCCGGCGGGTGATCGACGCTGAGGCGACCCGCAGCGCGGGAACGAACTTGCCGGGATCGCGTCGGACGGTGCTGGTGACCAGTGCCAGCGCCGCAACCACCTGGTCGTCCCCGTCCACGACCGGCACTGCGATCGAGCACGTTCCGTAGCCCATCTCCTCGACGGTTCGGGCGTAGCCGTGCCTGCGGACAGCTGCGAGCTCGCGCAGCATCCGGCCGCGCTCGGTGATGGTGTAGCGGGTGATGGGTCGCAGGTCGGCCAGGCAGGCCTCGACGATCTCCCGCGGTGCCCAGGCCAGCAGCACCTTGCCTACGCCGGTGGCGTGCAGCGGTAGCGGCAGCCCGGGCCGGCTCAGGACGGGGACCGAGCTCTTGCCGTGGATGCGTTCCACGTAGAGGGCGTTCGGGCCTTCTCGGACGGCTATCTGCACGTTCTCGTGGGTCGCCTCGTAGAGGTCTTGCATCGCCGGAAGTGACGCCTCGCGCAGCTCGCGGGCGACCGGGGCGAGGGTTCCCAGCTTCCACAGTCGCCGGCCGACGACGTAGTGACCGTCGCCGTCGCGCTGGACTGCGTCCCAGTCTTGCAGCTCGTGCAGCAGACGGTGCGCCGTCGAGACCGGCAGGTCCGCCGCGTTTGCGATCTCGGTCAGGGTGAGGCGGGGGCGGCGCTCGTCGAAGGCGCCGAGGATTGCCAGCACCCGTGAGGTGACCGATGCTCGGGGTGCGCTGGCTGCCACGTCCGCCTGCCGTTTCCATCTGACGGAAACGAACCGTATCCCGTTCGGTTTCTGGCTGGGAAGGTGGAGCACCGTGTTTCGGTGCCCGAAGGAGTCGCTGGTGCCCGTCGTCGTCCGCAACACCCCTCGAACCGATCCCGAGCTGGTGCGCGCCCTCGGCGAAGTGGGCACGGCCACGGTCCATGAGGCGCAGGGGCGCACCGGGCTGCTGCACCACCGACTGCGCCCCATCTTCCGTCCGGTCCGGGTCGCCGGGACTGCGCTGACCTGCACGGTGGCCCCTGGAGACAACTGGTCGATCCATGTCGCCGTGGAGCAGGCCCGTCCCGGTGACCTGCTGGTGGTGACCCCGACTAGCCCGTGCGATGACGGCTACCTGGGGGACTTGCTGGCCGAGAGCCTTCGGGCGCGAGGTGTGGTGGGCCTGGTGATCGATGCCGGGGTACGCGACGTCGCCACCCTCACCGAGATGGGGTTCCCGGTGTGGGCCAAGGCGATCTGCGCGCAGGGAACGGTGAAGCAGACCCCCGGTGACGTCCAGGTGCCGATCGTGATCGCCGGGGTTGATGTCGAGCCAGGCGATGTGATCGTCGCCGACGACGACGGCGTGGTCCGGGTGCGGCGGCGCGACGCCGCAGCCGTCCTGGAAAGGGCCAGGGAGCGCGAGCTGGCCGAGACGACCAAGCGGGCGAGGCTTGCCGCCGGTGAGCTGGGCCTGGACCTGTACTCGATGCGCGAGTCTTTGGCCGACAAGGGCCTTCGCTACGTCGAGTGGTCGGAGCAGGCGTGAGCCAGACAGGGGTGCGCTGCGACGTGATGCGCGGGGGGACCTCCAAGGGGCTGGTCTTCAACAAGGTGGACCTGCCCGTCGACGACGGCGTGCGCGACGCGGTGCTGCTGGCGGCGATGGGGTCCCCTGACGCCCGGCAGATCGACGGGCTGGGTGGTGCCCACCCACTGACCTCCAAGGTCGCGGTCGTCTCGTCGTCGGCGCGCGAGGGCGCTGACGTGGACTACCTGTTCCTTCAGGTCTGGCCGGACCGCCCGGAGGTCTCCGACTCGCAGAACTGCGGGAACATGCTCGCGGCGGTCGGCCCGTTCGCCATCGAGCACGCGATGGTCAAGGCCGCGGACGGCATCACCGCGGTTCGGATCTGGATGGAGAACACCGGCACCCTCGCGACCGCCTACGTGCAGACCCCGGGTGGCGTGGTCCGCTACGACGGGCCGGCACGCATCGACGGGGTCCCCGGGTCGCATGCGCCGATCCCGCTGGAGTTCGCCGACACGGCCGGGTCGTCGTGCGGAGCCCTGCTGCCCACCGGGAACGTCGTGGACGAGATCGCCGGCCTGAAGGTCACCTGCATCGACAACGGAATGCCGGTCGTCTGCCTCGCCGCGGCCGACCTTGGGCTGACCGGCCGGGAGACACCGGCTGACATCGAGGCGCTGTCTCAGGTGACCGATCGCATCGAGATGGTTCGCCTCCTGGCCGGCCCGTTGATGAACCTCGGTGACGTCAGCGCCGCAACGGTGCCCAAGATGAGCCTGCTGTCCCCCGCCACCGGCGGCGGAACGGTGTCGACCCGGACCCTGATCCCGCACCGGGTGCACGACGCGATCGGTGTGCTTGGTGCGGTGTCGGTGGCGACCGCGTGCCTGCTTCCCGGATCGGTGGCGGCCCAGATCGCACCCACCGTCGACGGCGCCGGGCCGGTCGACGTGGTCGTGGAGCATCCGACCGGCTTCTTCACCGTGAACCTCGACGTCGACCGGTCCGGCGCCGGGCCGGTGGTCCGGCGCGCGGCGTTGCTGCGCACTGCGCGGCTGCTGATGCGCGGACATGTGATGATCCCCAGCTCGGTCTGGGCAGGGGCATGACCGCCGTTGCGCTCGTCGGCCTCGGAGAGGTCGGACGCGTCTTCGCCGAAGACCTGAGGGCCTTGGGGCTCGCCTCGGTCACCGCGTGGGACGTGGCCTTCGACGATCCTGCCAGCCGCGCGAGCCGCAACGCCGCCGACCTTGACCAGCCGCCGGCCGGGTCCGCTTCGCTGGCCGCGGCCGGCGCCGACCTCGTCGTCAGCGCCGTCACGCCCGCACAGTGCGTCGCCGCGGCACAGTCAGTCACGCCCGCGCTGCGGGGTGGGGCCTGGTACTTCGACCTGAACTCCAGCTCGCCGGGGCACAAGCAGGCCGCGGCTGCGGCCGTGGACGCGGCCGGCGGCCGGTACGTGGAGGCGGCCCTGATGTCGCCGATCTCGCCCAGGCGGCTGGACTCCCCGTTCCTGCTCGGGGGCCCTCATGCCAGCGCGTTCGCCGATGTCGCCGCCTCGTTCGGGCTCGGTGAGGTCAGAGTCGTCTCCGATGACATCGGCCGAGCCGCCGCCACCAAGCTGTGCCGGTCGGTGGTGGTGAAGGGCCTGGAGTCGCTGCTGATGGAGTCGCTGCTGACCGCCCGCCGGTTCGGCGTCGAACGAGAGGTTCTGGACTCGCTGCCGAACATCTTGCCGCCGGCGGACTGGGAGGCGGTGGCCGGCTACTTCATCGCGCGCTCGCTGGTTCACGGCCAGCGCCGCTCGCAGGAGATGGCCGAAGCCGCCGCGACCGTCGCCGAAGCCGGGATACGCCCGCACATGTCGCTTGCGGCGGTGCAACGGCAGAGCTGGGCCGCGCGGTACTCGAAGGCGGCGGCAGCGGGTTCGACGATCCAGATGATCGACGCCGTGCTGGACGCCGTCGACGCAGACACTGGGGAGCCGCCGACGTGATCATCGACTGCCACGGCCACTACACGACTGCGCCCGCTGCGCACAACCAGTGGCGCGAGTCCCAGCTCGAGGCCTTCCACACCGGGCGGCCGGCGCCGCCATACCCGGCGATCTCCGACGACGAAATCCGCGAGACGATCGAGCAGAACCAGCTTCGGCTGCTGCGCGAGCGCGGCTCGGACATGACCATCTTCTCCCCCAGGGCCTCTGCGATGGCCCACCACGAGGGCGACCTGCAGGTCGCCCTCGTGGTGGGCCATCGCAGAGGCCCTGGGGGAGAAGATGGTCATGTCCGA
>Ga0075029_100002280_pt1 | contig 10905 bp, 12 predicted proteins | sample LitLauG_LLR_2013_FD_71391 | JGI IMG/M metagenome (GOLD analysis project Ga0075029, IMG submission 71391) | Freshwater sediment microbial communities from North America - Little Laurel Run_MetaG_LLR_2013 | ecosystem: Environmental > Aquatic > Freshwater > Creek > Sediment | place: USA...
GCCGAAGGTCGCCAGCCAAATCTTCGCCGAAATGGACCCGATTCGCGCGAGCCAAATAGCGACCACCGTCTCGGGCCTTTCGCCAAAGGGCGGTGTCGCGCGATGAGGGCTCGTGCGGCGCTCGCCGCCGCTGCCCTCGCGCTCATGGGCCTTGCGGGCTGCGCAAGGAACCCGGCCGACTTCATGGCGGAGCCGCCTCTCTCGCCGGTCGCGACAAGCGCCGCCGGGTTCGGCGCCCAGGGCGCCGGCGCGCTAGGCCGCCGCTCGCTCGCGGCTCCGCTCGATAGCCTCTATTCCGACCCGCGCGTGGGAAGGATCGGCGACATCGTCACGGTCGTCATCGCGATCAACGACAAGGCCACGTTCGGCAACACGCTGGGCCGCTCGCAGACGTCCTCGACCGGGGTCGCGATGGATTTCGCGATCGGCGCGGGAACGTCGGGGACCGGCCCGTCGGGCACGCTGAAGACGGACACTTCTTCGAGCTCCACCGCCCAGGGCCAAGGATCGATCGATCGGTCGGAGCAAATTCAGGTTTCGGTGCCGGCGCAAGTCGCGACCATCCTCCCCAACGGAAACCTCGTGATCCGCGGCTCGCAGGAAATCAGGGTCAATTTCGAACTGCGCCGATTGACGGTCGAGGGGATCGTGCGCCCCACCGACATCGGCAAGAACAACTCCATCGCCTACGACCGGATCGCCGAGGCCAGGATTTCCTATGGCGGCAGCGGGCGTCTGAGCGACGTCCAGCAGCCGACTTGGGGGCATCAACTCTACGATGCCTTCAACCCTCTTTAGGACGGGCGCCGACGACGATGGCGAGCGCGCAGGCGATTGCGAAACCCGCGGCCGGGCAGGGGGGCGCATCGAAGTCGCGCCTCTTCGTCGAAATGGCGGCCGTGACGGCGATCGCCGTCGGCGCGGCGCTCTTCGTCAACAATCTCATGGCTCCGCCCGCCGCGGCCCCGGCCAATCTCGCCGGGGACGCCCAGGCGACGCCGCCGCCGGAAAAGAAGGCGGCCTCCGCCGTCCTGGACCTGCCGCCGATCGTCACCAATCTCGGTGACCCCCCGGAGGTGTGGATCCGCGTGGAGGCGTCGGTGGTCATCGACGTCAAGGAATTGCCGCACGCCGAGTTGCTGGCGGGAGAAATCGCCAGCGATTTCCTGGACTATTTGAGAACTTTGTCGCTGCGGCGGCTGGAGGGCCAAGTCGGCCTGCAAGATCTCAAGCAGGAACTGTCCGATCGCGCCCATGCCCGCTCGGGCGGCAAAGTTTCCGAGATCCTCATCCGAACCTTGGTGGTGCAATGAAACGGCTCTTAGCGGGCGCCCTTGCGTCGGTCATGTTCAGCGCCGCCGCGCAAGCGCAATCGACGGACCTAGGCAGTTTGATCCCGCACGGGAGCGAGTCGGCCACCGGGCGGATCGTCCTCTATGGCGTCGTTCTGACGGTGCTGTCGATCGCGCCCGGCCTGGTGGTCATGCTCACGAGCTTCACGCGCTTCGTGATCGCGCTGTCCTTCCTGCGCTCAGGACTGGGGCTGCAAAGCACGCCGGCGAACTTGGTTCTCATCAGTCTGGCGCTTTTCATGACGGCGTTCGTCATGGCGCCAACGTTCGACCGCGCGTGGCGGCAGGGCGTGAGCCCGCTGATGGAGCAGAAGATCTCCCAGGAGGAGGCCATCGCTTCGATCGCCCAACCGTTCCGCGAATTCATGCTCGCCCAAGTGAGGGAAAAGGACGTCGCGCTGTTCGAATCCTTGAGCAAGGGGAAATTCGACAGCGGTCCGCGCGAGGCCGTCGACCTGCGCGTGCTCGTCCCGGCCTTCATGATTTCCGAGTTGAGGCGCGGGTTCGAGATCGGGTTTCTCGTCGCCCTCCCGTTCCTCGTCATCGACCTGATCGTTTCGACGATCATCATGTCGATGGGCATGATGATGCTTCCCCCCTCGGTGATATCGCTCCCGGTCAAAGTCATGTTCTTCGTCTTGATCGACGGATGGAATCTGCTGGTGGGCAGTCTGGTGCGCAGCGTCAACTGACGCCGGCGCGGCAAGTTTCACGCAAGCGTGCGTCGGCATGGTGGCCCGAAGGCCACACCAGCGAGAGCGGATTCAATGAGCATTTTTGGCACCTCCGTGTCCGGCATGATGGGCTATTCCAACTGGCTCTCCGAAATTTCGCAGAACGTCGCGAACGCGAATACGACAGGATACAAGGACGCCGAGACGCAATTCTCGACCCTCGTCGACCAAGCCGCCGGCAACGCGGCCAACTTCGCGGGCGTCAAGACGAGCGTGCGGTCCCTCAACAGCCTTCAGGGCACGATCGTCGGGACCAACACGACCACGGATCTGGCCGTCCAGGGCGCCGGCTTTTTCGTCGTGTCCGACTCGAGCGGAGCGCTTTATCTCACGCGAAACGGGTCGTTCGTCCCCGACGCATCGGGCAATCTGGTGAATTCGGCGGGCTATTACCTCATGGGCTACAATTCGTCGGCGGGCGGATCGAGCGCCGCCGCGGGAAGCGTCAGCGGGCTCCAAAAGGTCAACGTCACGACATCGGGCGAGTCCGCCACGCCGACGACCACGGCGTCGATATCGGCCAATCTTCCCTCCACCGCGGCCGTCGTGGCGGCGGCGAACCTGCCCTCGCAAAACACGGCGACCTCGACCTTCACCGCGCAGACGACGATGGTCGCTTACGACGATCTCGGCGGCTCCCACACCATGGACGTCTATTTCAGCAAGACCGCCGCCAACACCTGGGAGGTCGACGTCTATGACCATTCGGCGGCGTCCGCGGCCGGAGGATTCCCCTATTCGTCGGGGCCCTTGAACACGTCGACGCTCACGTTCGATCCGACGACGGGCGCCTTGAAGACCGGCTCGCCGCTTTCGTTCGCGGTGCCGGGGGGACAAACCGTCAGCCTGAACCTGTCGTCGACGACGCAGCTCGCCACCGCGTTCGGCGTGAGCGCGACCACGGCCAACGGCAACGCGCCGGGAACCGAGACCGGCGTCGCCATCGCCGCCGACGGAACGTTGACGTTTCAATATTCCAACGGGGGCTCGCGGCCGGGCTACACCATCCCGCTCGCCGACGTCCCAAGCCCCGACAACATGACCAACATGCATGGCGACGCGTTCGCGACGAACGCCCAAAGCGGCCAAATGAACATCGGCGTCGCCGGCAGCGCCGGTTTCGGGTCGATACAATCGTCCTCGCTGGAAAATTCGACGGTCGACCTCGCCACCCAGCTCACCGACATGATCGAAGCGCAGGCCGATTACCAGGCCAACTCAAAGGTGTTCCAGACCGGCGCCAATCTGCTCGACGTGCTCAATGGGCTGAAGGCCTGAAGCCGGGGATCGACCGACGATGTCCCTTTCCACCGCGTTCACCATCGCCAATTCGGCGTTCATCGCCAACGCGGCGCAATCGGCCGTCGTTTCGCAGAACATCGCGAACGCCAACACTCCGGGCTATTCGAAAGAAACCGCGAACGTCGGAACGAACGCCTACGGCGGGGTCGAGGTCGACACCACCACCCGCGACGCGAACGCCGCGCTGCAAATGCAAGTCGGCGTCTCGACCTCGGAATCGGCGCGTACGCAGACGATCTCCACGGCGCTCGGCCAGCTCGCGCGGACGGTGAGCGACAGCTCCTCGAGCACGAGCGCCACCGGAGCCACCCAAAACGGCGGCTCGCCTTCGGCGATGATCGGCAATCTCCAGTCCGCGTTGCAGACCCTCGCGACGGACCCGAGCAACGTCAGCGCGGAGCAGGCGGTGGTCACCGCCGCCTCGCAGGCCGCGGGCGCCTTGAACGCCGGCGGCGCGGCGACCCAAGGCGTGCGCGAGACCGCCGACGCGGGCATGGCGTCTTCGGTGGCGACGATCAACGCGCTCCTTGGCCAATATTCCAAGGCGGACGCGGCCGTCGTCAACGGCATCCAGTCCGGCGCGAACGTCAGCCAGGCCCAGGACACGCGCGATTCCATCCTGACGCAACTGTCCCAACAGCTCGGCGTGACGTCGGCCCCGGGTTCGAACGGTTCGCTGTCGATCTACACCGACAGCGGGGTCACGCTCTTTGAGGGCGGGCAGCCGCGCTCCCTCACGTTCGCCGCGACTCCCGCCTTCACAAGCGGCTCCAGCGGCAATCCCGTCCTGGTCGAGGGCGTGCCGATCACCGGGCCGACTTCGCCGATGGCGATCCAATCGGGCGCGCTCGCCGGCGACGCCGCGGTCCGCGACACGATCGCGCCGCAATACCAGGCGCAGCTCGATCAGATCGCCGGAGGGCTCATTTCGGCGTTCTCCGAGAGCGACCAGAGCGCGACGCCGACGCAGCCGAGGCTTCCGGGCCTGTTTACGTTTCCCGGCGCCACCGGCGTTCCCTCGCCCAATCAGGCGACGGGGCTCGCCGCGTCCATCCAAGTCAACGCCAACGTCGATCCGTCCCAGGGCGGCAACCTGAGTCTCCTGCAAAACGGGGGCATCTCGCAACCGGGAAATCCCGCCTACGACTACAATCCGACGGGAGCCGCGGGGTTCACGGGCCGCATTCAACAGCTCGTCGGCAACCTGTCGGCGCCGCAGGCGTTCAGCGCCGCCGCGGGCTTGGGCGCCAGCGCCTCGCTCACGACCTACGCGAGCTCGTCGGTCGGCTGGGTGCAAGGCCAAAACCAACAGGCCGCCACGCAGGCCTCGTATCAGGGCGCGCTGCTCACGCAAGCCACGTCCGCCCTCTCGAACGCGACCGGGGTGAACATGGACACCGAGCTGACGACCATGCTGACCCTCGAAAATTCCTACTCGTCGACCGCCAAGCTGCTGACGACCGTGCAGGCGATGTTCACCGCCTTGCTGAACGCGGCGTGAGGCTGGCATGATGACCGTCTCGTCGTCCTACCTCGCGAACGCGCTGAGCCAGCCGGTTCAGCAGGCCCAGAGCGCGCTTGCGACCGCCGTCGCCGAAATGGCCAGCGGCCAATATGCGGACCTCGGGCTCCAGCTCGGCGCGCAATCCGGCCAGGAGCTGTCGACGCGAAACATGATCGGCTCGCTGCAGGGCTATTCGACCGACAACGCGGTCCTGTCGACCCGTCTGCAATCGGCGTCGACCGCGCTCGACACGATGCGGACCGGCGCGCAGACCGCCCTTCAAAACGTCGTCGCCTGGACGTCGTCGGGCGCCTCGGGCGCGACCCTGCAGACGCAGGGGCAGGCCGCCCTGCAAGGATTGATCGCCGGCGCGAACGCCTCGGCCGGGGATCAATACGTGTTCGGCGGAATCAATTCCGGGGCCCCGCCGGTGTCGGACTATTACGCGACGCCGACATCGGCCGCCAAGACGGCCGTCGACGCGGCCTTTCAAACGCAATTCGGCTTCGCCCCGACCGATCCGCAGGCGGCCAACATCACGTCTTCGCAGATGCAAGGGTTCCTGGCGGGACCGTTCGCCGCCTTGTTCCAGGGATCGCAGTGGACGTCCAACTGGTCTTCCGCCTCGAGCGCGAACGTCACGGACGCGGTCGCGCCGGGGCAAAGCGTGACGAACCCGGTCAACGCCAATGACGGGGCGTTCCAGCAACTCGCTCAGGCCTACACGATGATGAGCGAATTCGGCGGCACGCAGATCAGCCAATCGGCTTTAGGCGTCGTGGCGAGCGCGGCCGCCTCGTTGATCACGCAGGGGCAGTCCGGAATGACGCGGGCGGAAGCTTCGGTCGGAGCGGCGCAACAGGCCGTCACGAACGCCAATTCGTCGCTGTCGTCGCAGACGACGCTGCTTCAGGCCCAGCTCGCGTCCTTCGACAACATCAACGCGAACGCGGTGGCGACCCAAGTCAGCGCGCTGCAAACGCAAATCCAAGTGTCGTATTCGCTGACCGCAAGGCTGCAGACGATGACGCTCGCCCAATATCTGCCCGTCGCTTAAGCCCGGAGATCCCATGTTCGAGTTCAGTTACGGCGAAATGGTCGAAGACTCTCCGCAGGTCCTGCGCGAGCGCGAGCGCGGCGCGATGACCCGCGGCATCGAGATGCTGCGCAAAGCGCAAGAGAGCGGCCCGTCCTCGCGCGACGCGATCGACGCGCTGCACTACCTGCGCCAGCTATGGACGATCTTCCTCGACGACATGCGCGAGCCCCACAACGAGCTGCCCAATGCGCTGAAGGCGGGGATCGTCTCGATCGGCATCTGGGTGATGAAACAGATCGACCGCGTGCGCAAAGGCGAGCTCACGGACCTCACGACGCTCATAGAAATCAACGAAATCGTCCGCGACGGCCTCGCGTGAAGGGCGTCATGAACATCACGCTGAGATCCGGCGAGCGCCTGTATTTGAACGGCGCGGTGATCAGGGTCGACCGCAAGACGACCATCGAACTGATGAACGACGCGGCCTTCCTGCTCGAAAGCCACGTGATGCAGGCGGCGGAGGCGACGACGCCGCTCCGCCAGATCTACTTCGCGGCGCAGATAGCGTTGATGGACCCGAACTCGGCCTCGACCGTCGCGCCGCTGATCGAAACCTTGATCGAGCAGACAGAGCGCGTCGTGAGCTCGGCCGCGCTTCTGGGCTGCCTCGAGGCGGTGCGCGCCCTCATCGCGCGCGGGCGCCATTTTGAGGCGCTGAAGACCCTGCGCGCGAACTATCCCGCCGAGCACGTCGAAATGACTCCCGTCGCCAAGCGCGACGCGGCTTAGCCGAAAGGATCTCCCATGACCGTTTCCGCCGTCTCTTCCGCTACCGCCTCGACCGCTTCCGCCGCGACGCCGGCCGTCGGCGCCTCGCTATCCTACAACGACTTCCTGACGCTGTTGATGGCTCAGCTTAAAAACCAAGATCCGACTCATCCGATGGATCCGTCGCAGATGGTCACCCAGCTCGCGACGGTGAGCGAGGTCGGTCAGTCGGTTCAGACCAACGCGTCCTTGTCGACCCTGCTGACGACGGCGTCGCTCACGCAAGCCGAGCAGCTCATCGGCCAAAACATCCTTTCCGCCGACGGCAAGACGTCCGGAACGGTCTTGTCCGTGAACGTCACGTCTTCCGGCTCGACCGCGACGCTGTCGAGCGGGGCCATCGTGCCGCTGACGTCCGGCGTGACGGTCGGCGCGTAATGAACGAGGCCGACGCGCTCGACGTCATTCAGTCCGCGATTTGGATGGCCGTCTACGGCGCGGGTCCATACGTCGGAGCGGCGATGGCAGTGGGCATCTTGATCGCGCTTCTACAGGCGCTCACTCAAGTGCAGGAATCGACGCTGACGTTCGTCCCGAAGATCGTCGCGGTGTTCGTCGTGGGAAGCCTGACCGCGTCGCACGTCGGCGGCCAATTCTACGCGTTCACCGAACGGCTCTATTCCCAGATCGAACGCGGTTGGACGCATTGAGCTTCAGCTGGAGCGTTTTCCGATTTACATGAATCGTCATTGCGAGCGGAGCGAAGCAATCCAGCGTTTCGGCCTGGTCGAGACTGCCAGGTGAAGGCGCAATGATCTTTCTGTCAGACTCAGCCAAGCGGCGCCGCTGGATTGCTTCGCTCCGCTCGCAATGACGGACTTGGGGTCTGGTCAGTCTGAAAATGCTCTAAGAAAAGCCCCGGAGCGCTCGCGCGTTCCGGGACGTCGGCCTTTGGTCAGACTTACTGGAACAGCTTCAGGATGAGCTGCGAGCTTTGGTTGGCGATCGACAGCGACTGGATGCCCAGCTGCTGTTGGGTTTGAAGCGCCTGGAGGCGGGTCGACGCTTCGTTCATGTTGGCGTCGACGAGCGCGCTGATGCCCGTGGCGTAGTTGGTGGTCAGCGAGCTGTTCACGGTGCTCGCCGAGCTCATGCGGTTTTGGGTCGAACCGATGACGGCCGCGTAGTTGGTGATGGCGGCCAAGGCCGACTCGACGTTGGTCAGCTGGCTGGCGGCGGTGGTCGCGGTCGTCGTCATGTTGGTGAGATCGGTGCCGCCCTGGATGAGGAGGCCGGCCGCGGGCGTCGTCGTCTGCGACACCGCGAACGAAGTCGCCGTCGCCGCCGTCGTCACGTTGCCGTTGGCGTCGAGGCCCGTGTACTTCATCGTCGTGACCGTGCCGTCCAAGGCTTTCGATTGGACGGTGAACGTGTCGTGGGTCGCGTCGGTGGTCTTGTCGACCACGTTCTGCCCGACGGCGAGGGTGGAGGCGTGGTTGTCGACGAGCGCATTGAGCTGCCCGATGGTCGTGGCGTCGGTGATGTTGGGCTGCTGGGTTGTCGTCGCCACGCCGCCGGGGCCGGTAAGCGCCTGAGCGGTGAACGCGATCGTGTTGAAAGCGCCGCCGGTCGAACTCGCGGTGAAGCCGGCGACGAAGCTAAGCGAGGTCTGGCTGCCATCGAGCAGGTTGAGGCCGTTGAACGAGGCCGCCTTGACCGCGTCGGTGAGCTGCTTGCCAAGGCTGGCGAGCGAGGTGTTGATGTTGGTGATGTCCGCGCCGGGATTGGTCGCCTGAGTCAGCGCCGACGTGATCGAATTGATGGTGGTGATGATCGAGTTGATCGAGGAATTCGCCGTGCTCATCACGGATTGGCTCTGCCCAAGCGCGTCGTTGGCCGAGGTGACGACGCCGCTATCGGAATGGAGCTGCGTGGCGATCGACCAATACGCCGCGTTGTCCTTGGCGCTGGAGACTTTGAGGCCCGTCGACACTTCGTTTTGCGTCTGGGCGAGCGCGCTCTGCGTCATGTTGAGCGACTGAAGGGCCGACAGGGCCGTGGCATTCGTGAGAATCGATGACATAAGGGTGCTCCATAACGAAAGGACACTGAAAACGAGTGACATTTCGGAATTGCACCGATACGACCGAGCGGCTTAATGCCTTTGGACCGCTTCCGGGTCCAACAGTCGTGTGCCGTCGAAGTCGGCGTTTGCGCGCCCCATCGCGCTTCGACACGTAGACCATGCCCGGCAATCCTTAAAATTTGATGATGCGGCCGGACGGGCGATTTCGCATGGTGAATATTCCGCGCGCGAACGCCTCGTCGGCGCAATGTCCGCGCAAGCTCCGACCTGGAAGGTGCCATCCAGCGGCGTAGAGCGGACACACCCATCCCACCATGAACATTTGGCCTCAACTCGCCCGCCTTTGGGCAAGCATCGCGTCGCTGGGCGCGCAACGGCTGGCCACGTTGGCGATCATCGGCGTCGGCGTCGCCGCCCTCACGATTTTCGCCGGCTACTATCTGAGCCGCCCGGTCTCGGAGACGCTCTATTCCGGATTGGACCGCGACGACGTCGCCAGCATCGGCGCCGCGCTGAAGGAAGTCGGGATATCGTTCGACGTCAACGCCGAAGGCAACGCCGTCCTCGTGGCGGTGAACGACGCCGCCCAGGCCCGCATGATGCTGGCGACCAAAGGGTTGCCGCACAGCGGAAACGTCGGCGACGAGCTTTACGACAAGCTCGGATCTCTCGGCCTCACCTCGTTCATGCAGGACGTCACCCGCGTGCGGGCGATGGAGGGCGAACTCGCGCGAACCATCCAGATGCTGCACGGCGTCAAGGCGGCCCGAGTGCATATCGTCATGTCCGACCAGGGCACCTTCAGGCGCGACCCGCAACCCCCGTCCGCGTCCGTCGTCATCCGCACGGACGGCGCGGACGACCGCGCCACCGGCCAGGCCATCCGCCACCTCGTCGCCTCCGCCGTGCCGAACATGAAGCCGGAGGAAGTCACCGTGCTCAACGTCGACGGCCGCTTGATCGCCGCCGGCTCCGATTCGTTGGACAAATCGCCGGACAATCTCCTGGCGCTCGAAAAGGACGTCTCGGAGGACGTGCGCGGCAAGATCATGCAGACGTTGGCGCCGTATCTGAACGTCAGGAATTTCCAAGTGAGCGTCGCCGCGCGCCTGAACGCCGACAAGAAGCAGACCGCGGAGACGACGTTCGATCCGGCGTCGCGCATCGAGCGCTCCGTCCATGTGTCGAAGGAGAAGCAAAGCTCGCAAAACAGCGCGGGACAGCAGGCGGCGAGCGTCCAGGCCAATCTGCCCAAAACGCCCGCCGATTCCGAATCGAAAGCGTCGCGCGACGACGACACGAAGCGCGACGAAACCACGAACTACGAGATTTCCTCGAAGTCCGTGACCGTCACCAGCGTCGGATTCACCGTGGATTCGCTCCATGTCGCGGTTCTCCTGAACCGTTCGGCGCTCATGGCGAGCCTCGGGCCGAACCCGCCCGCCGACGCGCTCGGCAAACAGGTCGCCGAGATCGAGCAGATCGTCGCGTCGGCCGCGGGCGTGAAAAAGGAACGCGGCGACGTGGTGAAGGTCTCCGTGGTGGATTTCGTCGATTCGTCGAAGGAGCTCGACGCCGTCCCAGGGCCTTCCATCGTCGACCTTCTGCTTCGCCAGTCGGGCGCGTTCGTCAATTCGCTGACCGTCATCGTCGTCGCGGCGCTGGGGATTTTGTTCGGGGTCAGGCCGGCGGTGCGCGCCCTGCTCGCGGCCCCCGATCCGGCGGCGGCCGGCGAGGCTGGCGGCGCGTCGCGGGCGTTGCCGGCCCCGGCGCAGATCGCGGAACCGGCGGCGGCGCTGATCGAAAAGAAAACCGACGAAGAGCCGGACGCCTTCTTGGAGGAGCTCGAAGCGCAGAAGAGCAAGAGCCCGCAACAGCTCCTCCAACGCCTGGTCGACTATGACGAAGAGCGCGCCGTCGCCATTCTGGCCCGCTGGATTCAAGAAGGAGCCGACGCGTGAAACCGATGCCGATCGCCCAATATCTCAGCCGACGCGGACCCGACCCCTCCGCGGATCCGCAGCGGGACACCGCGGGCGCGCGCGTCATCCGCGCCTTTGTCTCGCCCCCCGCCGCCGCTCCGGCGAGCCTCGCCCCGGCCTCGCCGGTTCAGGTCTACG
>Ga0075029_100002283_pt1 | contig 10897 bp, 12 predicted proteins | sample LitLauG_LLR_2013_FD_71391 | JGI IMG/M metagenome (GOLD analysis project Ga0075029, IMG submission 71391) | Freshwater sediment microbial communities from North America - Little Laurel Run_MetaG_LLR_2013 | ecosystem: Environmental > Aquatic > Freshwater > Creek > Sediment | place: USA...
GTTGCGGATGCCCGGGCCGGACGGCTCGATCATGCACGCGGAAGTGTCGATCGGCAACGGCGCGATCGAGGTAAGCGACGGGAACGAGCAGTATCCGACCGCACCGCAAGCAGTCCACCTCTATGTAGACGACCCGGACGCCGCCTACGCGCGCGCCCTGCAAGCCGGCGCCACCTCTTTCTACGCGCCGACGGATGACCATCCTTCCGGCGACCGCTGGGGCGCCATCAAAGACCCTTTCGGCAATCACTGGTACATCGCCAAGCCTCGTGGGTGGACGCCCGGGCCGGAGGGTTTGCGCTCGGTACAGCCGTATCTTCACCTGAACGAGGCGCACAAAATGATTCCGTTTATGGAGACGGTATTCGGCGCTGAAACCATCGGCTTGCACAAATCGCCGGACGGAATCGTGCAGCATGCGACGATTCGAATCGGGAACGCGACGCTCGAAATCGACGAGGCGCACGGCGAATTCCAGCCGATGCCCTGCCATCTTCATGTCTACGTGCCGGACACGGATGCGGCTTATGCGCGGGCGATAGAAGCGGGTGCGACCTCGATTGACGAGCCGCGCAACGCGCCTTACGGCGACCGCGCGGCGGGGGTGAAGGATGCTTGGGGAAATAGCTGGTTTATTGCGACGTACTTGGGGCATTGAGGAGCATTAGACGGAACGATTAAAAGAACGGGTCTGAAGGCCCGCCACTACAAAAACAGGTTAGGCAGCGGATTCGGAGCGAAAGACGCGCTGGAAGCGCGGCCCAGTGAACTGTACGCCCACCAGTTTTTCGCCGGACTGACTATCGGCGATGTGGACGACGCGTCCCTGGGTAGCAAAATCGGCATCGTTTCGCCGCGAGGCATACTGCGAAAACGGAATGCGGATTTCGAGGTCGGAGCCAATGGCGACGTCGAAGCGCGTCACGAACGCGGCGCCGCTGCGGCAGAGATTTTCGCTGGACGTATCTTCTTCGAAGGCGAACCCCCGGGAGTCGCGGCCGCGGACTCTGAGCGGCAGGCGGACAGCAATTCTACGTTCCGAGCGTTGCCTCGATACGGTGGTGCTCACGAGCGGGACCATGGGCTGGGTCCTCGATTCTGGTGACCGCTGTGCGGTCATCCCCCTCATTCGCGCGGCCCTCGAAAAAGCCTTCTACTTTTTCAAGGACTTCACTGGGTGTTCGCGCTGCATGTACGATTCTGCGAAGTTCGCTGCCATTCCCCACACCATGCGTAAACCAGCAAGCGAACTGCTTCATTTTGCCTACACCATCGGGCAGCTGGGCAGCATTAATTTGCCTGTAGTAGCCCATGAGTAAACGGTAGCGTTCCTCGTCGTTGGGAATAGCGTAGCGGCCGGTTTCCGCGTGCTGCTGCATCTGGGAAAAAATCCAAGGATTGGTGGCGGCGGCGCGGCCGATCATGACGGCATCACAGCCGGTTTCGCTTACCATGCGCGCGGCGTCTTCCGGTTTGTTAATGTCGCCATTGCCGATGACGGGAATTTTCACGGCTTGCTTGACAGCAGCGATGAGGCTCCAATCCGCGGCGCCGGCGTAGCCTTGTTCGCGGGTCCGCGGGTGGACGGCGACGGCCTCCACGCCGATGCTTTCCGCCATTTTCGCCACATCCACGGCGACAATGGAGTTTTCGTCCCAGCCGGCGCGCAACTTGATCGTCAGCGGAATTTTCACAGCCGCGCGCACCGCTTTGAAAATGTCTCCGAGCAGCGGTAAATCGCGGAGCAGGCCGGAGCCGCCGCACTTCACGACCTTCTTTGCGGGACAGCCGAGGTTGATATCCACGGCGTCGTAACCAAGATCCTCGACCATTTTCGCGGCTTCCGCCATGACGGCGGGATTCGCGCCGAAAAGTTGCGCGGTGATGGGATGCTCGTCTTCCTGAAAATAGAGATAGCGGAGAGTCTTTTTGGCGCTGCGCGTGATACCTTCCGAACTGGTGAACTCCGTCATCAGCAAGCCACAGCCACCAAGCCCGCGAATGACCCGGCGGAAAAGCGTGTCCGTTACGCCGGCCATGGGGGCAAGGACCGCGGCGGGGCGGATGGCTAAGTCGCGAATTTGGAAGCTCGCCGGAATCATTTCTTCAGTTTAGGCTGCTGCGCACAGCGTAGCAAGACGCCGCGTGACCCGTCTTCCACTGAATTCCGCGCCCGTCCTGCTTACCACACCCTAAGCTGACACCAGGCTTCTCCAGGAAAAGAGCCTAGCTCTCCAATGCGCGTCGAGAGTGCGCTAGCTCTTCCTGGGGGTGTGGCTTCTAAATGTAGGCAAACACAACCGCTTCTCGCACTTCACAAACTGACAAGGCTTGGTTTTTTCTTGCCAATGCGTATGATACGTGGTATCCGTATTATACGTGTTGCACGTGGAATACGTGTCTGATAAGGAGAACTGCCATTGAAGCAGAATGTTACCATCAGCTTGGACCGTCAAACGATTCGCAAAGCCAAGATCGTCGCGGCCCGGCGAGACACCTCCATCAGTGGATTGCTGGCGCAGCAGATTGAAATCCTGGTGGGTGAAGAGGAAGCCTACGAGCGCGCCGAACGCCAGGCTGCGGCGCTCCTTGACGAAGGTTTTCACTTGGGCGGCGGTACGTCCGCCAGCCGAGAGGAATTACATGAACGGTAAAACCTTCGTCGATACCAACGTGCTGATTTACGCCCACGATATGGACGCAAAATCGAAGCATGCCACGGCCAAAAACATTCTGCGCGAGCTTTGGGCCACGCGCACGGGTGTTCTGAGCATGCAGGTCTTGCAGGAATTCTACGTGAACGTAACCCGCAAGATTCGCTCTCCCCTGCCAAAGGATTCGGCCCGCCTGGTGGTCAGCAGTTACTCCATCTGGTGCGTGGAAACTACTCCGGCGGAGCTTTCGGTGGCATTCCGCATCGAAGACGAATCGCAAATCGGCTTTTGGGATGCGCTCATCGTTGCCGCCGCAGCCAAGAGTGGCGCGGCACGTCTCCTTTCAGAGGATTTGAATCCAGGGCAGAAGATTGCCGGCCTGCGCATCGAGAACCCTTTTGTGGCGGTCCCCTGAACGGCCAGTTTATCCCCGATGCCCAAAGAGCTGCCTAGGGCACCAAGCCAGCTTCCGGTTCGTTTTCTCTTTGCGGTAAATAAACGGTCCAACTACAATCGCGGCATGCCACGGAAAGTCATTCTAGGATTTGGGATCAGTATCGACGGCTATATTGCGCGGCGGAACGGCGCCATGGATTATCTGGTGATCGACAAAGAAGGCGAGGCGCTGATGGCGGACTTCTTTGCCAAAATCGATACCACGATCATGGGCCGTAAGACCGCCGTCGGCATGGTGAAGATGCGCAAGAGTGGCGAGTTTCCCGAGACGCCGGGCATGGCCTACTACGTCGTTTCTCGACGATGGAAGCCGGGCAAACACGAAGGATTCGAAGTCGTGCGCGGATCGCTGACCGCCCTGGTGAAGAAGCTGAAGCGCCAACCGGGGAAAGATATTTATCTCGGCGGAGGGGGCGAATTGACCCGCAGCTTCTTGCAGGAAGACTTGGTGGACGAGCTCTTCCTCGGCGTTGGTCCCGTCCTGTTAGGCGATGGCATTCCCGGCTTCCCGGGCAGGTTCCCGCAGCGCAACTTCAAGTTGACAGAATGCAAGGGATACTCGAATGGATCGGTCGGGCTACGCTACGAACGGATGAGGACTAGGACAAGCCGATGATTCCGGCTCTGTATCTCGGGTGTAGCCCTTGTTCCCGATTCCCTTAAGCGGGTCAGCGGAACAGACATTCCATTTCACTGCGCGGCTCGCCGAACCAGGGGCTTCCAGTCCACGCGGCTCGCGCACACCTGGACAAATCTTTTCTTCAGAGCTTTCGGCATGGGCCTTGAACCGCTTTCATAGCGACTGATCAGGCTTGGGTCGATCTTCAGCAAATCCGCGATTTCTTTTTGACTGTAGCCAGCGGCCACGCGCAACAATTTAGAGAACGCAACTTGCATAAGCTTCAGGTTCGATCATCACGAGATACTGTCGCGACGACTGTACCCGTCCTCACCCGACCGTGTGACGCCATTCACACGGTCGCGTGACGCCACGCACACGGCCAGAGTGGGCTGCATCACACTTCTGGCACGCCCTGCGCTGATGTCATATTTCTTGACATTGATTTGCGGGTGATTCCACAATGGGAGTCCCTTCCTCGAGGTCAATTCCGGTGGTGGAATACGAGCGCAGGGGCGCACCTAGATATGCCTTCGCGGGCATAGCCGAAGTCAACGGCGCGCCACCTAGCTTCCGCGTCGGCAGGGTCAAGGACCTTAGTCGCTTGGGGGCCTATATTGCGGTGGTCGACCCATTCCCAACACACTCAGGTGTGTTCATCACCATCTCGACCGCTGTCTCCGCGTTTCGTTGCGAAGGGACAGTGGCCAACTCCACTCGGGGAATTGGAATGGGTATCACATTTCGTAACATCCTTCCCGCTTCTCAAGCCGTTTTGGACGAATGGTTGAATGAAATGCAGTCTCGCTAGCGAACTTGGACCCGATCGACCCGTAGAAGCGGGTCCTGGGAGCAATGAACTATAGGAATCCTGGTGCGAAATGTCGCCGCTTACAAACAGCGTCTTTTCGTCCGAGCGCATTGCATTCACGGCTGGCATGCCCGGTGAATCTGTAGCAGTCTATCGCGCAACGGAAGGGCATCCAGGTTTGCTGATCGACCCGGAGTTTGGCTATTTCGAGACTTGGACGCAAGCGAATGAGTTCGCCCGGCGGCTGAATGAAGGACTTGGGCTGACCGCGACCGATGCAAATTACATCGTCTTTGGCGCAATATTGGAGGACGCGACGGAAGCCAGCTAGGGACCGGTGGACCAGACGGAAGCTTCCCTTCCCTGAGGCTTTGAATAAACATGACCCAAACCGGCCCAACACCGGGGAACATCCCGGCCCCCGTTTCGCCGATGCGCTTGAAGGTGGCGCGCTTAAACCGTTGCTTTATCCCTCAGGCCAACGAATCGATAACCGGCACCTTTGCAGTTCGGGCATTCCTTATTGCGGTAATATCCGGTTGCCTGACAGTGCGTACATTCGCTCCAATCAAGTGTTCCGGTAGCTAGGGCATTCATGCCGCTACAGCGTTGATCGCCGCTGGTCTTGCAACAACGGCCGTTCACGACTCGCATGTTGTAACCAGCGCCGCCACACTCTGTGCAACAGGTAACAGGCAGTTCTCGCCTCATTTGTTATAGTCCCAAGCCGCTAAAGAATATTGATACCGCCTGTGACTAATTGCTCGCGGCCAAGGAACCTTGGAAGCTTCCGACTGCATCCGCCTCTGTGTCGTAGACATCGAAAACGGTTAATAGCTTGGTCAGCTGCAAGACTTCGTGGAATTTCTGGCCAAGATGACAGAGGCGCACGGATGCACCCTGAGATTTGGCGCTGACATGGCCAGCGACCAGAGTTCCCAGGCCGGCACTGTCAATATATTTGACGTTGGCCATGTTCAGGACGATTTTCTTTTTTCCTTGGGCGGTCAGGCCCTTAATTGCCTCGCGCAGAGAATTGCTCTCCTCGCCCAGCACAATGCGACCGTCCAGTTCGACTACGGACACACCGGCTACTTCGCGGTTCAACACTTTCACAGGCATGTTTGTACCTCCATCGTCGGGCAAAATGTCCGCACGGCGACCCCGAGAGTAGAGCATGGGAACGAAAGCCGAAACTGTCCGGAAAGACACACTTTCCGTAGTTACGTTCAATGACCCGCTAAGGAGCGGCCAACCGGCGGATATGGTTTGAACCTCACGTCATCGAGGGGGATGGCCATTCAGTCGAATCTCGCCGAGGAGATCAGCGAGAATCCAGGCGGTTCCCGCAATCGCGAAGGTCTCGGCGGTTTCGCTCCAATTCGTGTGACTGTGGGGATCGGAAAGAAACAACGGTACCCACACAAGCAGCCCAAAGAGTACGAGCATCATGGTCAGCAGGCGAGTGGCGAGAAGCGCCATGCAATTCGCAAGAAGAGCCACAGCCGCGAGTGCGAACAAAACAGTCGTTGCCACGGCCCAAAACATCTGACTTGGCGGAAACCACTTGGGAACAAGACTCGCGGTAGCGTGAAGATAAACCGCCTGTTCAAGGGTAAAGGAAGCGGTACATATCCCCAAAAGAAGGCGGCCGACCCGGTTGAGCGTTTCCCGTGACCATGCCAATGACAAGCCGGCATAAACGATCGCCGCTCCTGTCAGAAGAGAGAACTGCTCGAAGAAGTTGCCCCAGCTGTTATAGATCTGGGGTGCTGCGGCGATCCCGGGCACGCACTCCAAGGCGAAGACAAGATAAACCGCACTAAGGACGATTGCGGCCGCCTTCGCGGTCCGACGGAACTGCATCGCAGCGCCGCCGAAGACCAGGGCAGAGGCGGCGGCGTGGACAAGGTAACGCGGCTGATGCCAGCCGTTGTAGTCGTGCCAGGTCAGCGTAACGAGGCCAAAGACCAGAGCCGCCACTCCAAACAGATGACGGCCGAGGTTCGTACTAGACGTTGCTACGGTCATTAGTTTTCAACCCGTATACGCCGGGCGTCGCACTCTACGGTTTTCAGGCTTGCCCGCCGTACGAGGGGTGCGGCGCCTACTGGATTTCACCATGATCACGGAAACAGCTTTGGTTGCGATGCGCCTTCTTCCGGCTTCGGACTTGACGACTTCAGAAATTCGTCGAGGCGGAGGAATTTGCGGCCGAGAGCGCCGCTATAGGCGGACCATTCGGGTTCGCCGGTGTCGACGGCGAGGGCCGCGCGGACGGCGGCGAGTTTGGAGTCGAGATCGTCCATGTAGTGAAAGGCCATGGCTTCGCGGATCATGGGGAGCTTGGGCGAGCCAAATTCGTATTGGCCGTGATGGCTGATGAGCATGTGCTGGACGACGGTTTTCAAGTTGGCGGGAAAACCTTCGATGGCGTCCATGGCTTTGGAAACGGTTTCGATTTCCATGACGATGTGGCCGAGGAGCTGGCCTTCGACGGTGTAGCCGATGGCACGTTCGAAGCAAAGTTCTTCGAGCTTGCCGACGTCATGCAAGATTGCGGCGGTGAGAAGCAAATCAACGTCGAGCTCGGGATAGTGGGCGGCAATTTGTTTTGCGAGACCGCACAAGCCGATGACGTGTTCGAGCAGGCCGCCGAGATAAGCGTGGTGCATCACTTTGGCGGCGGGAGCGCGCTTGTACTTGGCGGCGATGACGGGATCGGAAATGATGGATGTCGTGAGTTTTTTCAGCCAGGGATTTCCGATCGATCCGGCATATTCCAAGAGCTGAGCGTAGAGCTTGCCGACGTCTTCCTTGGTATGTGCTAGAAAATCGGCGAGATCGACTTCCTCGGGCTTGGCGAGGCGGAGTTGCTGGAGAGAAAGCTGAGGTTTGTTGCGATAGATCTCGACGCGCGCGTTGACCTTGACGAAATCGTCGCGACTGATGCCTTTCGCAGCGACGTCAAATTGGTCCCACATGCGCGCTTCGATGGTGCCGCTGCGGTCGCCGAGTTCCAGCCGCAAGTACTGCTTGCCTTCGCGGGTGCTGCGGATTTCTTTTTCGTGAACGAGAAAAAAAGTAGTGATGCTTTGTTCGGAATTGAGATCAGAGATGAACGATGTCTTCATTTGCCAGAATTGTAGCAGGTTGCAGAAAAAGGGCTCAACTTAGTGAACAACGAGCCAGGGATCGGTTGAGATCCTGCGCTGCCCTCAGGACGACAGCTCCCGAGAGCCGTCTTCATGTGGATGACGCCGAGCCGGAACGCTTGCCGAAGAGCAGGAATTTCTTGTGACCCCTTTTGGCGGCCTTGGTGACTTCAGGCGTGGCGCTTACTTCCTGAATCTCGGAACCTCCGCCGCCGGCGATGTCCAGGAAACCGGGCTTAATGACGACATAGCTTTGCTCGCGGAGAGTTTTCAGATAATCACGCATGGCAGGTTCCATACGCACGCCGTAAAGCTTGTCCATGATTTCATTTCGAACTTTGGCGAGCGATTGTTCGCCTTCGTCATAGTGCTCCAGAACTTGTAGGACAAGGTAGCCTTGCTTGGTTTCCATCACTTCGGTGAGTTCGTTGCGCTTCATTTTGAAAACTTTGTCTTCGAGCTCCTTGGAAAGTTCGCCGCGCTTGTAGACGCCGAGGAAACCGCCCTGGGCTTTGGTGCTGCCGTCGGAAAGGCGCTTGGCAATTTCGCCGAAGTCTTCGCCGTCCTGGACGCGCTTGAGGGCCGTATCTGCTTTTTTCTTCAGATCCGGAAGATCTTCAGGCTTCTTCCCTTCCGTACTGACGACGATTTCGCGCAGCGCCACCTGCTCCGGACGCACGAATTCGGTTTTGTGGGCCTCGTAATATTTGTTCACTTCGTCATCGCTGATGTTGATGTGCGATCCGACTTCGTTGCCGATTACTTTTTGCGTCAAAAGAGTGTTGCGAATATTGTTTTTGAAATCTTCGTAGTTCAGTCCCTGACTTGCAACCGCCTTTTCAAGGGCGTCCATGCTGTCCAGTTTGTTGTCAATGCGGATAGCATCTAGCCGTTTGATGACGTCGGCTTCGACACTAAGTCCCATGTCCTTGCCGCGTTGAACGAGGAGGGACTGGTCTACCAGGTCGCGCAGGGTGTGTTTCTGGCGATCCTCAATATCTGTCTTCAACTGTTCTGGGGTGCAGCGATTCTGGCATTCGGCCCTGGCGTCTTCTTCGGCGGTCTGGCGAGCCTTGTCGTACTCCGATTTGGTGATGATTTCGTTGTTGACGCGGGCAATGATTTCTTCGACGGTCTTGCCGCTATCGGGATTGGACGCTTTCGGAGCCGGTGGCTTGGCGACGGGTTTGGCCGGCTTCACGGGCGCGGTTTCGGGAGCGGCCATTCCCGGCTTTTCCAGAGTCGGCGCAGGCGTCGGCTTAGGCGGAGCGCCTTGGGATGGATCCTGGGCAGCGAGCGGCATGGCCGCACAGAGCGCTGCGATAACGACTAGATTTCGCATTAAATTCCTCACCTCTAAAGTTTAGCTCTGCCCCTGAAGGCCGAGCAATACGTTTCTCAAAGCCGCGGGGATCGACTCTCCCCGTTTGACTTCCATCCAAAGCACGCCACTGGGATCGAGCTTTATGCCTGTACGAGAGCGTACCACGGAGACCAGTTTTGCCGGGTCCAGGGTGGTCTCCGGATGGAACCGGACGGCGATGCGCGTCCCCTGGCGCTCGACGGCGGAGATGCGCAGGCGCTCGCACATGGATTTGAGGGCGGCGTACTCCAAAAGGTTTTCTACGGATGAGGGGGGCTTGCCGAAGCGGTCTTCGAGCTCTTTGCGGACGTCTAGTTTGTCAGACTCGGAGGCGATGGAGGAGATGCGTTTGTAGGTGCGGAGGCGGAGATTTTCGCTGGGAATGTAATCCTGGGGGATTCGAACGTCGAAGCCCAGGTTGAGAGTGGTGCGGAGGTCGGGAGCGACTTCCTCGCCCTTCAGTTTCGAGACGGCGCGCTCCAGCATTTGGCAGTACATGTCGAAACCGATGGCTTCGATGTGGCCGTGCTGCTGGCGGCCGAGCATGTTGCCGGCGCCGCGGAGTTCGAGGTCGAGGGCGGCGATGCGAAATCCGGCTCCTAATTCGCTGAATTCTTTCATGGCGGCGAGGCGCTTGCGGGCGATCTCGGAGAGCGAGGTATCCGTTGGAACGAGGAGGTAGGCGTAGGCGCGCTGGGTGGAACGGCCCACGCGACCGCGCAATTGGTAGAGCTCGGCGAGACCAAGGCGGTCGGCGCGATTGATCAAAATCGTGTTGGCGCGGGGGATATCGAGGCCGTTTTCGACGATGGTGGTGGCAACTAGGACGTCGGCTTCCTCGCGGATGAACTTCAACATGACGCTTTCGAGTTCCTTTTCAGCCATCTGGCCGTGAGCCACGACTACGCGGGCTTTGGGTACAAGCTTTTGCACCATGGCGCCGAGGGAATAGATGGATTCGACGCGATTGTGGATGAAGAAGACCTGGCCATCGCGGGCGAGTTCGGTTTCGATGGCGGTCTGTACGAGTTCTTCCTGAAAGGGGGCGACGACGGTTTGAATGGCCAAACGATCGCGCGGAGGAGTTTCGATGACGGACATATCGCGAAGGCCAACGAGTGACATGTGTAAAGTGCGAGGAATGGGAGTTGCGGAAAGCGCAAGGGCATCGACATTTTTGCGCATTTCTTTGAGGCGTTCCTTGTGGGCGACGCCGAAGCGTTGCTCTTCGTCGACGATGAGAAGGCCGAGGTCGGCGAACTTTACGTCTTTCGAAAGGAGGCGATGCGTGCCGATAACCACATCGACCTTGCCGGCTTCGAGGTCGGCGAGAACTTTCTTTTGTTCGGCGGCGCTGCGGAAGCGGCTGAGCATTTCGATACGCGCCGGAAACGCGGCGAATCGTTTCTTGAAAGTTTCGAAATGCTGGAAGGTAAGGACAGTGGTGGGAGCCAGAACCGCGACCTGTTTATTGTCCATCACCGTTTTGAAGGCGGCGCGCATCGCGACTTCGGTCTTGCCGTAGCCGACGTCGCCACAAAGGAGGCGGTCCATGGGCTCGGCGCGTTCCATGTCGCGTTTGATGTCGCTGATGGCGGTGATCTGGTCGGTGGTTTCCTCGAATTCGAAAGCGTCCTCGAATTCGCGCTGGAAATTGCCGTCGGGAGAGAAGGCAAAACCTTCAGTCGTCTTGCGCTCGGCGTAAAGAGCGAGAAGCTGGTCGGCCATGTCCTCGACGGATTTGCGTGCGCGCGTCTTGCGAGCGTTCCAGACAGTGCCGCCGAGCCTGTCGAGCGGGGGATGGGTGCCTTCAAGGACGCGGTAGCTCTGGACGAGGTC
>Ga0075029_100002285_pt1 | contig 10895 bp, 9 predicted proteins | sample LitLauG_LLR_2013_FD_71391 | JGI IMG/M metagenome (GOLD analysis project Ga0075029, IMG submission 71391) | Freshwater sediment microbial communities from North America - Little Laurel Run_MetaG_LLR_2013 | ecosystem: Environmental > Aquatic > Freshwater > Creek > Sediment | place: USA...
GTGTAGAGCTGCAGGCCGATGCGATTGAGCTTGCCATCCGGACTGGCCCAGGCACGGGGCGTAGAAGCGGCGACGGCGCTAAGAGCGAGCGACTGCATAAAGTGGCGGCGGTTCACAGTTCACCCCGCTTTCCCAACCCGACTGCGTAGTTGCAGGCGCGGGCCGTGAGCGCCATGTAGGTCAGCGAAGGATTGACGCAGGAGGAAGAAGTCATGCTGGCTCCGTCGGTAACGAAAAGATTTTTTACGTCGTGCGCCTGGTTGTGCGCGTTGAGGACGGACGTCTTGGGATCGCGTCCCATGCGCGCGGTGCCCATTTCGTGGATGGTAAGGCCGGGAGGGTTGTCCTGAACAAAGGCTTCGATGCTCTTGGCACCGGCGGCGGAAAGCATTTCGGCGGCGGTGATGCTCATGTCTTTGAGAAGGGCTTTTTCGTTCTCGCCGAACTCGACGTTGATGCGCAGGGCGGGAATGCCCCACTTGTCTTTCCGGTCGGGATCAAGCTCGACGTAGTTTGCTGGGTTGGGCAGGCACTCGCCGAAGCCGTAGAACTCAAACTCCCACGGACCGGGCTGGCTCAACTCGTGCTTGAAGTCGACGCCGAGGCCGGGCTTGTCGAAACCGCGCGTCCAATCTTTGCGGGATGCGCCGCCTTGAAATCCATAGCCGCGTATCAGAGATGGATGTTTCGACTTCACGTTGCGGAAGCGCGGAACATAGATGCCGTTGGGACGGCGGCCCTGGGGTTCTTTGTCCTCGTTGCCCGCGATGATGCCTCTTGCGCCGCCGCCCATGCAATGGTCCATGACGTTGCGACCGAGTTGGCCGCTGGAGTTGGCGAGGCCATTCGGAAATTCCGGGCTTTTGGAGTTGAGCAGGATACGCGCGGACTCGAGCGCGGAAGCGCAAAGGAAGACGATGCGTCCCTGGAAGGCGATCGTATCTTTGCTCTGTCCGTCAATGATGCGAACTTCGCTGATGCGGCGCGTTTTCGGATCGAAGCCGAGACTGTGGACCACGCTGTGCGGGCGCAGCGTGAGTTTACCGGTGGCCATGGCGACCGGCAGCGTTGCGTTGAGACTGGAAAAGTAAGAGCGGGTGGAGCATCCACGATGGCAGGGTCCGCACATGTGGCAGGCGGCGCGGCCGTTGTGCTCCTGGGTGAGGATGGCAGTGCGCCCGATGGTGAGGCGGCGCTCGTCGCCGAAATACTTTGACACTGCATCTTTGACGATGACTTCGGCGCAGGTGAACTCCATCGGCGGAAGAAATTTTCCGTCGGGAAGCTGGGGCAGGCCTTCGGCCATGCCGCTGACTCCGGCAAATTCTTCCACGTGGTCATACCAGGGCGCGATGTCCTGGTAGCGGATGGGCCAATCGACGGCGAGGCCGTCGTGAAGATTGCCTTCGAAATCAAGATCGCTCCAGCGGTAGGACTGGCGTCCCCACATGATGGAGCGGCCACCGACCTGGCGGCCGCGAATCCAGGCGAAGGGCTTGCCGGACGCGGTGGTGTAGGGATTTTCGAGATCATTGACGAAGAACTTGCTGGACCATTCGTCACAGGCGCCGCAGGTGGATTGAATTTTCTGCTGCTCGCTGACAGTTTTGCGGTCGCCGAGGCCGCGATATTTCTTTTCCCACGCGGGCACGTGCTCGACGTAGTCGCGGTCGGGATCGACCGGGCCGCCGGCCTCCAGAACCAGGGTCTCCATGCCGTTTTCGGTAAGCTCTTTGGCGGCCCAGCCGCCGGTGATGCCGGAGCCGATGACGATGGCGTCGTAAATTTTCTGCGGCATTTAGTTGGCCCCCCGGGGCGTGACCGGCGCACATTGCAGAATGCTGGTGGGCACGATGTGGTAATGCAGTTCGCGGCGCGCTCCCACGGAGGACGTGTAGTAGCCGGTCAGGGTGAGGCGCTTCATCATGGCAAAAAAGCTTGTGCGCGAAAAATGCGGCTGATGGTAGGACTCGCCAAGCTCGGAGGGAGCCGGGCCCTCTGCGGCGAATTCTTCGTCGAGGAGGCGGACGATTTCAAGCTGCTGCGGCGGGGTCAAAGCGGAGAACTCGCCAGCAAACAGCGCCTGGCTTCTGCGGTCCACGGCGGCGAGCCCTTCAAGGAACGTTTGCCGCTCGGTGGCATCGGCCCAGTCGGTGAGAATGACGTCGATAAACCCGGCGACGCCGGCGGACTTCGCACCGGGCGTTTGCGTTTCGGGAAGAATGATTTCGGCGATGGTTTCGACGATCGCATTCTGGTGCGGATTGAGGGTCTTAAGCGATGTCTCGTTGCTGGCCTGGGCGTGGACCGCGCCGAGAGCGGCCAGGGCTTCGCGGGGAAGAAGCGGCAGGGCCGCGGCCCCGAGCAGCACTTTCAGAATTTCGCGCCTGCGCGTGTTAGGCAAATTGCTCCTCCCGCGAATCAGCAGACTAGCGCCGACCAGAGGCGGGCGTCAATCTGGAAGTCCATTGCATCGGCCCGCCTACTATACGCCTTTGGCCGGAGGGTTCAGAAGCTCGTCGCGAACATTCTTCAGCACGTAGAAGGCCCGCTCCACGCCGACTTCGCCGGGCAGAATGGGGTCTTCGTTTTCGATGCTCAGAATGCCTTCGTACCCGACGTCCATGTACGCCTTGACGATTTCCTTCCAGGTGGTGGCTGAGTGGCCGTAGCCGACGGCGCGAAAAGTTTCCGACGCCTGATCGAGCTCGCCGGTGGTGAAGGCGAAGTTCAGCACGCCGTAGCGCGCCACGTTGTGCTGGAACATCACCGTATCTTTCATGTGGGCGTGGAAGATCATTCCCTTCCCGCCCAGAAAGTGAATGACCTCGACCGGATCGCAGCCCTGCCAGAAAAGGTGGCTGAGATCGCAGTTGGCGCCGATTTCCTCGCCGACGGCCTCGCGCAGGCGCACCAACGTCATCGGGTTGTAAACGACGAAGCCGGGATGCATTTCAAAAGCGAGGCGGTGGATGCCGTGTTCGCGCGCGAACTTCGCGGCTTCCTTCCAGTAAGGGATGACGCGTTCGCTCCACTGCCATTTCAGAATCTGATCGAACTCGGGAGGCCAGCGATAGGTGGCCCAGTTGGGCATGGTGTCGGTGGGCGAACCGCCGGGGCAGCCGGAGAATCCGACGATGACTTTCACATCGAGACGCTCGGCCAGCAGCACGGTCTTGCGGAACGTTTCGGCGTCACGGGCGGCGTGCTGCGCGTCGGGATGAACGGGGTTGCCGTGGCAACTGAGGGTGGCTACCTGAATGTTCTTATCTTCGAATTTTTTCTTCCAGGCCTTGAGTTTGGCTGGATCGGCGAGCAGCGCGTCGACCGGACAATGATCGTTGCCGGGATAGCCGCCGGTGCCGATCTCGACCGCTTCGATGCCCCAGGCTGAAATTTTTTCGATCATCTGGTCGAGCGGGAGCTTTTCGAAAACCGGGTCGAATACGCCGATGGGAATTTTTCTGGCCGGCGCGGGGGGAGTGGGCGGCATGCTGGGCGGCTTGGTGGCGACACTCGCGGAGAGCGGCGAAACCGCGGCGGTTGCGCCCAGCGCTGCGGCCGTACCGGCAGCGGCAAGAAATTCGCGGCGGGTGGGTGAAGTGAGACCGTTCGCCATGATTCATTCCCTGGGATCTAGAGATCGGGCCGCATCGGCCCGGCTGAACGCATCGCATTATACGCAACGGCACGCGAAGGCAGTAATTTTCTCAGTGGCGTCATCCCGAAGGCCCGTGCCTTCTCCAGCGGGTCGAGGGACCGCCCGTGCCAACAGCTACAGGGACGGGCCGTCTGCGACCGAGATCCTTCGCTTCGCCTGAAAAGCGGCTGCGCTCAGGATGACACCGTTTCTGGGGTGTGCCGAATTCAGAATGACTCAGTTGCGGACCATCACGTGCTTGATCTGGGTATATTCCTCGAGCGCGTACATCGACATGTCTTTGCCGTGGCCGCTGAGTTTGCCGCCGCCGTGCGGCATTTCGGGCGAGAGGCGAGTGTGATTGTTGACCCAGACGGTGCCGAACTGCAGTCGCGCTGCGACGCGCATGGCACGGCCCACGTTTTCGGTCCACACGCTGGCGGTGAGCGCGTAGTCAACGCCGTTGGCCAGGGCAAGCGCTTCGGCTTCGTCTTTGAATGTCTGGATGGTGAGTACGGGACCGAAGACTTCTTTCTGCACAATTTCGCTGCCTTGCTGGACACCGCGAAGCACGGTTGGCGGATGGAAGAATCCGTCGCTCTGCGCGGCGCGGCCGCCGCAGAGCACTTCGGCTCCAGCCTGGCGCGCTCGCTCGACCATGCCGGAAACTTTTTCCAGTTGCGCGCGCGACACCAGAGGTCCGGTGGTGGTCTGCGGATCGAGGGGATCGCCAACGTGAAGCTGCTGAATTTCGCGCAGCAGGAGTTCGGTCAGTTGGGCGGCAACCTTTTCCTGCACGAGCACGCGGCTGGCGGCGGTACAGTCCTGCCCGGTGTTATAGAACGACGAGCGGCGCAGACGCCCGGCAGCCCAGGCAAGGTCGGCGTCTTCGAAAATCAGGGCGGGGGCTTTGCCGCCGAGCTCGAGGTGAACCTTCTTAATGGAGTCGGCGGCCGCGTACAGGATTTTCTTGCCCGTGCCCACATCTCCGGTAAGCGACACCATGGCGACCGCGGGATGCTGCACAAGAGCTGCGCCCACGGGTACTCCATGGCCTGTGATGACGTTGAAGACGCCTGGCGGGAGTATGCCGATGCTGAGTTCGGCGAGCTTGAGAGTGCTGAGAGGCGTGAACTCTGAAGGCTTGAGGACGACCGTGTTGCCAACGGCGAGTGCGGGCCCGGCCTTCCACACGGCCATGAGCAACGGATAGTTCCATGGCGCGATGGCGGCGACCACGCCGAGCGGTTCGCGGCGAATCATGCTGGTGTGGCCGGTGATGTACTCGCCGGAGGATTGACCTGGCAGCACGCGGGAGGCTCCGGCGAAGAAGCGCAAATTGTCGACGGAGAATTCGACGTCGTCGCGGGCGACGCCGATCGGCTTGCCGACGTTGGCGCACTCAAGCTGCGCGAGTTCTTCCGAATTTTGCTCCATACGGTCAGCCAGCTTCAGCAGAGCAGCGGAGCGAGCGCCGGGAGTGAGACTGGCCCAGCCGGGAAAAGCCGCGCGGGCGGACTCGACCGCGCTGGCGACGTCGCTTGCCGTCGCAGCGGGCACCGAGGAGATTGCCTTTCCGGTCGCGGGATTCAGCACGCTCTCGATGGCCGAATCGGACGCAGGGGCCGGTGCTCCGTTGATCCACATGTGGGTTGTGTTCATGATCGAGTCAGCCCAACCGATGTACGCATTTCACGGCACCGCCGGAACCGGCTTGTTGTAGGCATAACTCTGCTCTTCTTCCGCCTCAATCGCCGCTGGGTCGAAACGAAAATATGTTCGCGGCGGGAGAATGCCCCAGGTGTTGGAAGAATGCGGGTCGTCGGGGAAGTGCCGAATCTCGTGGTCGGCGGGCAACTGTTCGAGATCGCAGAACAGTTCGATGAAATGCTCTTCCTCGCGCATGCGGAAATAGCTGAACAGATTGCGGGCCATGCCGTGACGTCCAGGACCCCACACGATGTGACGGCGGCACTTGGCGAGATGATCGAGGGCGACGCGCATCTCGCCCCAGTCCACGAGTTCAAAGGCGAGGTGATGAATGTGGTCGATGCCTTTTTCTAGGAAGGCGAGCACGTGATGATCGGCGTTGACGTGCAGCCAGACAGCTTCGTCGCCAATCCAGTCGGTGACGCCGAATTCGAGCACGCGGGTGTACCACTCGACCTGGCGCCTGGCGTCGGTCGTTAGAAAATTGACGTGGCCGAATTTGCGTGGGTGAAGACCGGGGATAACGTCGGAAAAACGCACTTCGGCGGGGCGCGAGTCTTCCAGGCGCTTGCGTTCGACGAGAACAACTTTGTTTCCGTCGGGATCGTGAAGCGCGATGGCCTTGCCGCGCACCGGAACTTCCGTGTCAGAAACTTTCTCCCCGCGGCTAGTGAGAATTTGCCGCGCCTCGGCCAGCCGGACCCCGGCGGCCAGTTCGTAGCAGACGTAGTTGAGGCCGGGTTTTTCTCCCGTTTGCTTCACTTGGATCGCGTAGTCTTCAAAGGCGCAGCGCAGGAGCGCTTCCTTGCCGCTGATTTTTTCGCCGTGCAGGCCGAGCAGGCGCGTCCAGCGCTGGAACGCCTCATCGAGATCGGCGACGGTGATGCTGGCGTGGTGCAGAGCTGAAACCAAATTCGTCGACTTCATCTATTCGCCTCTCCGGTCGCCGGATTGATATTGTGCGACTCTTTCCCGCGCTTCTTCTTCGGGAATGGCCAGCGCCACGTGCAATGTCTGGTCAGTGACGCGCGGCTGATCGCCGACCTGGACCAACTCGCGATCGAGTTCGATGATTCTGTTTTCCAGCCGCCCGATGCCTTCGACTTCCACCGCGACCACGTCGCCGATCTCGACCGGGCGGCTGTGTGCGGGCGTGCCGGTCAGGAGAATGTCGTTCTCTTCGAGCGTGATCAGGCGCGAAATGTCGGACACCTGATAGGCCGCGCTGAAGATCAGGTCTTTGCCGGTATTGGCTTCCTGCACTGCTTCGCCGTTGACGTAAGTTCGCAGCCAGAGGTTGGCGGGGTCGACGTCGGCCGTGTCGACCATGTATGGACCGAGGGGACAGAATCCGTCTTCGCCCTTCACGCGGAACATGGCGCCGCGGTCGGCATGGCGAAAATCGTGAACGCCGAAGTCGTTGGCGATGGTGAAGCCTTTCACGTATTCGAGCGCGCGCTCGATAGGTACGTTGCTGCACCGCTTGCCGATGACGGCCACGATTTCGCCTTCATAGTTCAGAAACTGGCAGCCACGCGGGCGGGCGACGGTCGCTTTGTGATGAGACACCGCGCCCAGAGGCTTCATGAAATAAGAAGGGTACGCGGGAGGAAACTTCATTTTGTATTCTTCGCAGCGGCTGCGGTAGGTGAGGTGGGTGGCGACGATCTGCCTCGGCATGATCGGCGAAAGGAACCTGGCCTCGGATGCTGCGACCCGCTGGCCGTTTGCGAGAACGATGCTTTCGCCTTCAACCACGCCATCTGCCGGCTTGCCTTGCCAAAGAATGCGGGCGCGCTTCACCGGTGCGCCTCCTTGTCGTGCTGCAGCAGGACTTCTCCGCCCTTCACTGTATAGCCGAAAGTGAAGCGATAGCCTTTGATGATTTCTTTGGGAGCGATTGCCTTCAGGCCCTCGATGGTGTGGTCGCCAAGGCGCAGTGTCGCGTCGCCCTCCCAGACTTCGGTCACGCTGCGGTCGTAGCCGCCGGCCTTCACCAGTTCGAACACGTCGGGAACCAGCCCGTCGTACGCCGGAAAATGGCGCGTGTTGTGCATGGGAGGGTCGCTGACGGTGGGTCCGGACTTCGACACTTCACGCAATGTAACGGTGGCGTGGGCGATCTCATGACTGCCGGATGTACAGGTCGCTCCAAAACGCCCGCCCGGCGCCAGTTGCGGCGTGGCCTTGCCAACCGGGTAGGTGCGGGTCATGTGGATTGAGCCGAGCTTTTTCGGGAAGCCCTGGATCCACCCGCGAAACATGGCGAAATCTTTGTCGACCCAGATGTAGACGCAGCGACTGGCGGGCTTGCCTTGAAACTTGCACCCGACGACCAGAAAGAATTCTTTGTATTGCGATTGAATGGGGTCAAGCAACTCGTTGCCATCGTCGGTGCAGGATTGCCAGTCGGCAAAAATCGCGGCCATCGCGCCGGGATCATCGGCGGGTTCGAGTTCTTTGGGAAGCAAGCCGATCACGGCGGCAGGATCGGTGCGGTATTCGACGATGAGGAAATCTCCCGAGTAGTGCCAGGGCGGCGGCGGAACGATGCCTTCTCGTCCGCTGGTAGAAAGCGGAGCGGTGTAGCCTTTGGGATAAGCTCGCTTCACTCCGCCCTCCGGGCCGGCTTCGGGTCGCGCGTGAAATCCGCGAAGACCGGATTGACGATGGATTGAATGCGGCGATACCAGGGCTCGCGGCCTGAGGCAAGGTGCGTATTGGTAGTGATGGCGATGACGAGGCCGCAGGCCGGATCGCAAATAAGCTCACAGCCGCTAGCGCCGCCGTGGCCGAATGTGGAATAAGACGCGAGGTCGGAGTAGAGGCAGGGAACGCGGTCGGTCTGCAAGGCAAATCCAACGGCCCAGGGGATGCGAGCGTCGGCGGCGTAGCCCTTCATGGATGGATGTTCGCCGGGGACGTAGCCGGTCTGGTCGGAAGTCATGGTGTGGAGGGCTGCTTCGGAAAGAAATCTTGGACCGCCCGGCATGAACATGGAACCGAAGCGGGCAAGGTCGGCGGTCGTGGCCCACACGCCAAAAGCAGGATGCGCCAGATCGCGCGCGTAGCGCGAGTTATACATGGCTCCGTCGCTGCCTTCAGCGAGCACGCCACGAATGTACGCGAGTCGGCTTTCGTCGCTGTGTTGCGGCGGCATGAAGGTCTGCGAGAGGCCGGCCGGTTCGAGCACAAGTGTCCTGACGAGTTCGGCCATCGGCTTGCGAGTTACGACTTCGGCGATGTGGCCGGCGATCAGGTAGTTGTAGTCGGCGTAGCGAAGCTGCGTTCCGGGGCGGAACAGAAGAGAAGTCTGAAGCGCTTCCTCGATGAGGTCGGGCATCGGGGTTTTCGCTTTGAGGCGCGCGACAACCTGAGGCGACTCGTAGATGAAGCCCGCGGTGTGGGTAAGCAGATGGCGGAGCCGCATCTCCTCGCGGCCTGCGCCCACGAACGCGGGCAGGACGAGATGCACCGGAGTATTGAGCGTGAGGATTCCGTCCTCGACCAGGCGCATGATGGCAGCGGCGGTGTAGACCTTGGAAATAGAAGCGACGGCCCAGAGCACGCGCGACGAAGATACCAGGCCCGGTGCGGCTTCTCCGGCATAGTGCTCGATTACTTTCTCGCCGTCTTTGAGCACAACGATGCCGCCGCCAGCGAAGCCGCCATCGCGGACGTGGCGTTCGAGGGAACTACAGGCGAGACTCAGCGAAGCGGTCGGCATGGTTTCGATGGCTAGACCCACGCAAGTTTCAGCGGCAAGTGTTTGATGCCGGAAATGAAGTTTGATCTTAAACGCTCAACCGGCCCGTTGATGCGAATGTCGGCGAGGCGTGGCAATAATTCCTGCAGCAGGACCATAATTTCCACTCGCGCCAGATGTTCGCCGATGCATTTGTGCGGGCTCTTGAGTCCGAAGGCGAGATGTTCGTTGGGCGAGCGCTTGATATCGAAGCGGAAGGGGTCGGGAAACTGGCGCTCGTCGTAGTCGCCGGAGACGAACCAGAGCAGAACTTTGCTGCCCGCTTTGATGGTGCGGCCGCCGAGCTCGGTGTCGGTCATGGCGGTGCGGCGAAAGTGCATGGTCACGGTGCCCCAGCGCAGAATTTCTTCGGTCGCAGAAGGCAGCAGCGAGGGGTTGTCGCGCAATTCGGCGACCTGGCCGGGATGCTCGATGAGCGCGAGCAGTCCGGCCGCCATCGAGTAGCGTGTGGTGTCATTGCCGGCGGCGACGAGCAGCGTGAAAAAATTTTGAAACTCGTGGTCGGTGAGTTGCTCACCGTCGCGCTTGGGCTGAAGCAGCCGGGAAATGAGATCCCCGGTCGGATGCTCATGGCGGTCTTTGGCGGCGCGTAGGGCGTAGTCGAACAGATCGCGGCTGACGGGGCTGCGGAATGGCAACAGGCGATAAGCGTCGGTGTCGACTTTATCGACCGGGTGCGTAGTGAACTCGGGATCAGTGTTGCCGATCAGGGCATCGCCCTGCTTCACCAGCCAGGGGCCATCTTTTTCGGGGATTCCGAGCATGCTTCCCAGCATGCGCATGGGAAGCTGGCGGGCGATGTGATCGACGAAATCGAGATCGGTCTTGCCTTGAACGTTATCGACGACCGCGCGTGCGAGCAGGCGGATGCCTTGCTCGGCTGCGGTGACTTCTTTGTTCGTGAACGGCGGCTGGACAATGCGCCGGTAGTTGGTGTGCTCGGGCGGGTCCATCTCCATCATGGTGCGGCGGGCGTGGAGTTCGTCTTCTTTCATTTCCTCGAGGCGAATGCCGCGAGAACTGGAGAACACACGCGTGTTGTGGCTGGCGTTGAGAATGTCGTGATAACGAGTGACGGCCCAGAAGCCCGAGCCCTGGTCTTCGTCCCACCAACTGACGGGATCTTCGTCGCGCAGACGCTTGAACGTGGCGTGCGGCACCCCATTCGAATACACGTCGGGATCGACGATATTGGCGAAGGCGGCCCCGGTTTCGATGGCGGTGGTTGGCATCATTCCATTCTCTACAAATGATTCTTCTACAAAAACGGCAGATAGTGATCGAGTTCCCAGTCGGTGACGGCCACGCGGAACTTTTGCCACTCCGCCTGCTTGATGGCCACAAACAAAGCGGACATCTCGGGGCCGATTGCGTCGTAAAGCTCTTTATCGGCTTCGAATGCTTCCAGCGCGCGGCCGAGGTCGTCGGGCGTGTGGCGTGTGGCGCTCTGGTGCTCGAGGCAGTCCTGCTTTTCCGGGACTGGGGAGCCCGTGCCGTTGACGTGCCCTAGCCGCGCAGCCTGCAACACGGCGGCGGTGGCAAGATACGGACTGGCCGAGCCATCGGGCATGCGATGCTCGAGCCGTGCAGACTGGCCGCGGGCGGCGGGGACGCGCACGGTGACGCCGCGATGATCGTATCCCCAATTGGCCCAATAGCCGGCGAGTTGCCCGGCGCGCAGGCGCTTGTAGGCGTTCACGGTGGGCGCGCACATGGCAGACATGCCCTCGTGGTGCGCGATCAGGCCGCCGATGCAGTGGTGGGCGAGCTTCGAAAGAC
>Ga0075029_100002287_pt1 | contig 10890 bp, 9 predicted proteins | sample LitLauG_LLR_2013_FD_71391 | JGI IMG/M metagenome (GOLD analysis project Ga0075029, IMG submission 71391) | Freshwater sediment microbial communities from North America - Little Laurel Run_MetaG_LLR_2013 | ecosystem: Environmental > Aquatic > Freshwater > Creek > Sediment | place: USA...
ATATAGCAGCTTATCGCCGTCGCTTTCCTAGCCTTTTCTGGAATATGCGAAGGCGGGAACGCCCAACGGTTTAGGCTTGCTTACTATCAATTTGGGTGATTGACGCGGAATCTGGCGTGTACTACCGTCCACCCCAACGTGGGGATGAACACACGGGGCACTGCCGGAAAGCCCCGATTGGGCGTCAGTCGGGGCTTTCCCTTTGGGGTTGACTGACAGCATCTCCTTGGACCAAGGTGTGCCGGACAAAAAAGATCAAGAAGCTGTGGCCCCTCCTTAACCCCGATTCTCGACCGGATCGGGGTTTTCAATTTCCTTTACAGCGTAGTTTGGTGAAGGCGGAAAGCAAAGCCGGAAGCGGGGCCATTTTTTCTAGCTAGTTCACCTCCGCAGCGCTAAAGCGACAGCCTCAATCGTGCGACCTAAATGATTTCGGCGAGGCGGCTGGATAGTTGACGAAATCAGGCGATTACACTTATTGACCTAAGAACGGGCGAGCGCATCCTCAATGAGCGTAATGGCGATTTTTCACAATGGAGACGATTGTCTGAGGCTCGGATAACTTACGGCTTGCCAACAAGATATGTGACTTGCGGCGGTTCGGCCAGCTTGGTAGGGTTCACCCCGCAGACCCAACCTGCTATCGTGAGCTTGGATTCTCCACAAACGAGGTCTTGGGAATGACAAAGACAGGATTTGTAGTGTGTTTGCTCTGGTTCGCAGGTTCATTCGGTCATGCCCAGAATCCTGACGACTCTTCTCACGGGAGCAAAACCCTGCTGCTCGCGCTGGAGAACGCCTGGAACAAGGCGCAATTGCAGCACGATTCCAAGGCCCTGGATGGATTGCTGGCTGAGAGTTTCATCAGCACCGACAATGACGGCGTATTCATGACCAAGGCTCAGTTCCTGGTCGACAATTCAGACCTTTCCTATGCTGCAAGCCTTATGACAAACAGTGATGAGCAGGTTTTCCTCTATGAAAATGCAGTGGTGGTTGCTGGAACCTACCACGCAAAAGGTTCATACAAGGGTAAGCCTTTCGATCATTACGGGCGATTCACCGACACCTGGATCTATGCGAATGGCAAGTGGCTGTGCGTTGCCACTCACACCAGCGCGCTCAAGAAGTAGCGAGGTGAACGGTATTTCGCTTTCACTGCTGCTAGCGCCTGCGATCCTCCTGACACACATCTCCTGCCCGTCCATCGCCAAAGGAACGGATGGACCATTCAAAACCCCTCCGAACGGGGTCAATGAGGGAAATGGCGATTTTTCGTCAACTGGGATCGAACTGCGGACAGGGCTAAGGTTCGGAGTAACATCTATTCATGCGCCTCATAAGCTTTATCGTCTTATGTGCACTTGTCCTGAGCCCACAGGATTCCAAATTCAGCGGTCCGTCCGATGCAAATCCCCCTGTGACCGAAGCAGACCTTCAGATCGTGCGTAGGGCCCGTGAAATTCTGAATTCTCCAGCGAAGTGGGATCGTGCAGACAACCGAGAGTGTCGTCCGGAACAGCAGACATACAGTGTGTACTGCGCACTGGAGAAGGCAACAAGAGAAGTTTCCGCCAAGTTCGAGCACCGAGGCGCGGTTATGCAGCAGGCGCGTTTCGCAATCGACGAAGTCTTGGCGAAAGGCAACCACTACCAACACCGGCTCATGGATTACAACAACGATCCCAAGACTACCTTTGCTGACGTGCAGAAGCTGTTTACTATCATCGAGGGAAGAATCAAAAAACGGCTCGCTACTCAGTCCCATCAGTAGAAATGTGTTTACAAGGGAGTGCTGTCCCCGCGTTCAGCCAAACGCCGAAATCGTCCGGCGAGCGACGATTCCGCACCCATCCACGGCCGCGCCCAGACCAAATCCTGAGTGTAATGGCGATTTTGCGCCAAGCCCCTTTGAGTCACCGCCAAACCGGCTGCTTCATTGACTTGCCCGTTCAAGTGGCGACCAAACGCGCCGCTACGCCGACAACCCGTCCTACAACCTCCACCTCGTGGTGATGACGAAGCACACGAACCTGTGCTGGCGAGAGCGGGTGCGGTTGTAGGATGACTTGGTCGCGGTGGATGCTGCACCAGCAGCATGTAAATCCGTCACGAGTCTCGACAAAATAGATAGGCCGTTCATATTCCGGCCAGGTACCCTCCAGTACTTCGTTGAGAGTCTCGTCCACCTGGATAAACGCTCCAGGAGGTAAGAGCGGATACATCGTGAAGTCCTGACTGCCCACGTACCCATAAGTGAACTCTGAAGTGGCAAAGTGTGCAACGTAGGACAGTGGAACGAGGCCCCACTGTTTGACCATGCTCACTAAGTGATTTGACCGGTGGTTGTCGAATACCGGATCCGTCGGCCCGAGGAGCTGCATTGTGTCGATGCCCGCCACTATGTCGGAGAGATGTGAGCGCGGCGGGGAAACCAAGTCCAAGTCGGCCACCGTGTTGTCTATCTCTAGGCCATACCAGGACAGCAGCTTTCTCGGTTCGAGACGATAGATGACCGAGAGCGTATAGATGCGGTAAATGCAGGGCCTTAGCCCCTTCGTCTCGATATCGGAAAGACGGCTAGGCGGAATCGAAAACTGTTCATTTCGGTACTTCTCGGCGATGCAATCGCTAGCAAGCTCCACCCCCCGCATAGTGAGCCCAAGTTTCTCTCGCCGTGTCCTGAGGTTCCGTCCGGCTGTCCGCAAAGTGTGGCCCTCCTGTCGACCAATCATCCGAGTCAGGGCTGAACTGTCTCAGACGGGACGATCCGGGTAGATTGCGCTTTGCTATGGTTAGCATTCCGATTTCGTAACAAGAACCAAGTAGTAAACAGGAGTGCAAAAGAATCGTGGGATCGTGCATGCGAGGGAGTAGCTGTCATGCAGGCGAAAATTCGTACCGATCGGGAAGTGAGCGTTCTTCCACGTTGCAAGAAAAGACGAGTCACAAAAAGGTTTCTCGATCGGCTAGCAACAGGAGCGCTCGTGCTCGTACTGGCACTTGGCGCGATCCTCTCGGCGATTTGGGCGGCCTCATGGTGGGATAATACACCTGTCACCTCTTCGGTTTCAGCGCTCACGTGCGAATCGAAAAATCGCTTGTTTTTATGAACGCCCACTTGTCTCCAGCATTTCCATGGGCTAGGGCATCATCAGGCGTTGACTTGCGGTTGCGGACGACTCGTTGACTTGATGCTTCCGAGTGACCGGAAAACTTGTGGAGACTCCGCCAGTTTCCAATCCGAAGTCGCTCAAAAAGAAAGCCGCAATTCGCAAAATGGGGACTTCTCCTCTGTCCAATGAACCACGGCGGGACGCGAATGTCCGCGTTGCTTGCGGTCCGGTCCTTGAAAAAGTGACAGAGTTACTGCGCCGCATCGCCATTTGTGTCCTCAAGCACCCAAGCGCGGAACGCCGCTGAATGCCGTTGTTGACTTTAGACTTATAGCACAAACGCTTACAGTGTACCGTGTCAGTCTTCTGAATTTCCGTTTTACGGAATCCGTACTTTGGATTGGCTCTATATCGCTGGTCCTGTGGCTGCCACGACCACAATCTCGGTGATCTGCCCTAGTTGGCAACATGACTAGCTGGTGGTTACCCCACGTTACGAAGCTGCCGTTACGGACTTGCGATTGTGCATTCTGCGTCCTGCACGTACTCTCCAACCATGATGTGCAATGTACCTCCGGAAACCAAGAGCAGCAGACGGGACTATCTAATGAGATCCACACTCAGGCCGCTGTTGGCCGTGTTCCTGCTCGTCGCGACGTCGTCCGCGAAGGACATCCCTTCGGCCCCCAGCACCGTAGCCCGGCAGACGGATGCCGCGGCGGGGCTTACCACGCCGGCATCCTCGTCGAGGACGCCGGATTTCAGGACAACCGAGCGGGCCACCATCGACAAGAGATTCATCTCGTTATCGGTGATCTCCACGGGTAGCGCATTTGCCGACAGTTACACAACTCTGTTTGCTCGGCAGAACTGGCTTGCCGGAAAGAAGGTATGTAACGTAGAGGTCCAATCTGCCTATTTGTACGGAAACCATCCTACGGTGGCGCGTGCCTATGGCGTGGCCGCAGTGAAGAGCGTCGGGTCGGTGGCAGCGTCCTACTTCCTGCGCAAGCACCACAGCAAGCTCTGGATCCTGCCGCTCCTCGCAAACTCAGCCATAGGCTTGCAAGGAACGAGTCAAAACCTAGGATGTAATTAGCCTCGCTTGGTACCCAACGGACCGGCGCGGTCCACACTTTTCATTTCACAGTGAGGGTTAGAGGCAAGGAGTGCTGTAGCGTACCCGAAGTTCCGGTAACCGTAATGGTATAGGTTCCCGGAGGAGTACCTCCACCCTGTGCTCTGCCGCCAATTCCTCCGGCGCAAGCGGTCATTAACATCATGGATCCAATCACCGCTGCCAGAATCGCCCAGCGGCGCATGTTAGCTTGCATCGTGGGGCGCCTGAACGCCATCCCAAACATTCCGACGATTGGCAGCTGCATGATCAAGGCATAGATCAAAGAGCCGCGCGACCTTTCAGATGGCAGTGACTGCGCGGCTGTGGAGCTTGTTGTGACAGTCAGCGTCGCCAGCCATTGGCTCGCTCCCAGGTTACCTGAGTTTGGTGACACGCTGCATGTGGTGTTCGGGGGCAGCATGCCGCAGGTCAGTTGGACCGTGTTCCCAAACGATCCGCCGGCCGCGCTTACGGTGAGTCCGTAGTTTACAGCCGATCCACTCTGTACTGAATTGCTGCTTGGCGTGGCGGTCAAGACAAAATCAAGTCCTGTTCCACTAAGCTGAGTGATTTGGGGATTTGTACTGGCGTCGTCGTTCACGGTCAAAGCTCCATTGCGGGCGCCTGAGCTCTTCGGAATAAAAGTGACGCTGATCGTGCAAGAAGCGACGGGCTGCAGCGTCCCGGGGCAGTTGTTAGTCTGCGCGTAGTCTCCGCTGACAACGATACTGCTAATGTGCAACGGAGTGATGCCGTTACTCGATAGGGATACACTCTGAGGAGTGCTCGTGCTGCTAACCTGTAGGCTCGCGAAAGCCAGGGTCGATGGACTCAAGGTGGCGCCTGCACCGCTCCAGGCATCACCGCTCAAGCTGATGAGGTGAGGCGATCCGGTCGCATCATCGCTGAAAGAGATTGATCCCGTGCGATGCCCAACGGCAATGGGGGTGAAGGTTATAGCTACACTGCAGCTGCCAGCGGCAGGCACGGTTGTGCCGCAGTCGTCAGTCTCGGCAAAGTCTCCAGAGTGCGAGATTGATGTCATAGACAGTGGGGCGCTGCCCATGTTGCGAAGAAGTGCCGTTTGAGGCTGGCTGGAAGAACCGACAACCTGAAGGGGGAACGCCAGAGCCGCAGGAGCAATCGACACCGAAGGCGCTGAAGTCGGCGCGATTTTGACCACGAAAGTGTCGGTGTCTCCCGCAAGCACGCGCTGGAATGTTGATTGGGTTGTTGGGAAATCTGTCGAATTCGTACTGCCGCCGATATAAAGATTGCTCTGAGAGTCAAACGCCATTCCCCCGACATAGTCCTCTAGGTCACCGCCGAGGTAGGTCACCCAAAGCTGGGATCTGCCCAACGGATCAATTTCTGCCACCACGACGTCGGTTCCATTTGTATACGGCTCGATTGCGTCTACGAGTCCTAGAGCGCCGCCGGTGCTGGCCCCAGACACAAAAGCGTCGCCGTTTGCGTCGACCAGGATGGATGTGGGGCCGAAGTAGTTATCGGGACCGAGAAAGGTAGAGTAGGACAGCGTAGATCCCGTCGGATCGAACTTAGTTACAAACCCATAGCTACATGCTGGTCCGTAGACCGCCGGATCGCAGATGCTCGTGGAGGTGATTGGGAATGTCCCATCGCTGAACGCGGCTCCGGTGATGTAGGCGGAACCCGAGGCATCTACCGCGATAGCGTTGATACTGTTGTCGAGCCCGCTCGATTCGTAAAAGTAAGTTGAATATTGGAGGTTACCGAAACCGGTGAATTTGATTAGGAACCCGACGGGGCTATCATATGGAATCGAGTCAGTGGTAATGTAGGCCCCGGTTGTGACCGGAAAGTTGTACGTGTTCGTCAAGCCGGCTGCATAGGCATTACCGCTGCTGTCGAGCGCCACTCCGCTAACGATGTTATCTGGCTCAGGCCAACAGGGAGTGCCGCTGCAATTAAGCACCACATTTGAACTACCACCAAAATAAGTGGAATAGACCAAAGACGACCCATCCGCGGTAAACTTGGTCAAGAAGCCATAAGTTCCATACACGCCACCCTGGTTGGGGTTCACGACAGACTGATAGGCGTTCGCCACTGGGAAGTTGGTAGATGTGGTTGTTCCGCCAACGACCATGTCCCCTGTGTTGTCAACTGCTATGCTCGACGGTGTTTCGAAACCATTGCCTCCGAGATAGGTCGAATACAAGAGCGATGAGCCATTCGGCGAAATCTTGGTCAGAAAGGCATTGAACCACCCGCCTGGATATGTTCCCTGAAAGGGATTAACGACTGGGAAGTCGTTCGAGTCGGTCCTCCCGGTAACATAAACGTCGTCTAACTCGTCCAATGTTAGTGCGTACCCGTAGTCTTGGCCGTTTCCGCCGAGATAATCGGCATACACGAGATCGGATCCAGTGGCGTCCAGTTTTGCCACAAATGCGTGGCGGACTCCGGGTGGGATAGACCCCAGTGTCGCGGAAGGAAAGTCGGCGGAGTCAGTGTAACCTGCGATGTAGACGCAGCCCGTGGCGTCAACAGCAATTCCCTGGGCTACGTCGTTGCCACTTCCGCCGAGATAGGTACCGTAGACCAAAACGGGGTCGATCACCAGCGGCTTGTCGTGTTGGTAGAGAGACATCTGAAAGCCGACGTGGGTCGAGTCGCGGAGGACATACTGGCCGCGGGCCGGAATGCGCTGACCGTTGGACTCCTGATAGACAACCGGACTGTTGAAGTGAAGGTCACCGTTGCGGGTCTCCAGCACAAGTCCGCCGCTGGAGTCGATCCGAATTTGGAATGCGCCTTTGACCCCAAATTGAATTAGGTTCGGATTAGCACCGGGTGAGACTTCAAAGTCATATTCGAGCTGGTGATGGTTGCCGTAGTACACCAGATCTATACCGGGATAGACATTCTTACTTCGTATCCGCCCGTAGGTGGGAACGTTGGTGTGCCATTGTTCCGGATTGTTTCCGATGAAATAGTTCACCCTGCCCGGCTGGGGATCCTCCCCCACAACGACGGCATTTGGGTTTGCTCCCTCCAGCGTGAACTGGAGTGTCACTGCTGGAGCTTGGGTTTTGTTCGGCGCGTTTGCGTCGCTCGCTTGTTGACTTGGCCGCAAAGACAGGACCATGCCACCGGTGGTCAGGAATGTTGTATATCCGTTGCCGCGGGATAGGAACTTAACCGCAGGATCCGTTTGGCCCCGGTTGGCTTCAAAGGTCAGTGGCAATTGGCCGAAATTCGTAGCGGGCCGCGTACGCTGAGGGATTGCTCGCTGCGCATGGCAAGCGACTGTCGCCGCGACCATCCAATAAAACAACCGTGCAATACTGCTTTGTCGCATTTGCCTGACTCCTCACATCTGCCGAGAGTGCGCTGGCTCGGTTCTGGTTGCGGCGCCGCTGCGCCCGAGAGGGGAAAGGATCGCAGAGGGGTTCACCGCGAGGTCAGAGTTTGCAACCATGCTTCCAAACTGCTTCATTCGCGCGAGATCTCGCAATGTCAGGTCAGGAGCGGGGTTAGGCGTGATGCTTGATAAGCGTAGCTCTACTGGCCGGTGTCGATACTGTCTCCATCCGAGAAAGTGTCCCGTGGTCAAACACACCGCTAGCGACCGTCGATTCGTTGGCTGTTCGAGGCGACGGGGAGTGCCAATATTTGTCACTGCCCGCTGGACGCGAGCAGCTCTACTGAAACATCGGCACGAGCGGTAAAACCCTTCAGCATCTATAACTGAGACACTTGTCCAGAAAACGCACGGAGTGTGATCGCTGGTCGGGTTTTCGTTCAGTAAACCTTAGCGGCAGCAAATCAAAAGTAGAGTTTGGTTATCTACATGCAACCGCTTGATGGATATGTACGAAGAAAACATTCGTCTCGACGGGTTGCTTTTGTCGCCTGACGCACAAGTGCTCGGCATCATAAATCAGATTGTGGACACTTTTGCCATCAAGATCGAAGTTTGTGGTGAAGTTGAACCCGCATTGGAAACTGTCACGCACCGGCATCTGGACGCGCTCATCGTGGACTGGCACCGCGCATACGCGCCGAACAAGGTTGTTTTCGCCGCGCGAAGTTCATCTCCGAACAGCAATTCTACGATTGTCGCCGTGGTGGATCGTGGATCTGAGACCCATGCCTTGCTTTCCGGAGTGAACTTCCTAATCCACAAGCCGCTTGACTTGGAACACGCAGAACGCTGCATGAGAGCGGCGTACGGGACTATGCTCCAACAGCGCCGACGCGCAGCACGCGTCACGGTTGATCTGCCAGTAGTAGTCAGGGTCATCGGCGGCAATCAAATCGAGGCCAAAATCATCGACGTTAGCATTGGCGGTCTTGCACTGCGATGCACTCAATCCCTGCCTCTCAACCGGAACATTTCAGCTGCGTTCTCTCTCCCCGGGGCGGAGAGTTCGATCTGTCTGTGTGGCACGGTGGTCAACACGGATGATAAAGGCCGAGCCGGAATTCGCTTCTCCTTCATGTCTGAGGAAGACCGCTGTCTTCTTCACGAGTGGCTGGCAAACGAATTGGCCAAGCTGGACAACGCAGAGTTTCCAGCCGGCGTGGCCATGGGCAAGATCAGCCCGGCGATGTCATAAGAGAACGGAAACGGGGAGCACGTTGGCCAGGAGGAACGGCGTGGAAATTCTGCTAGCGGAAGACTCTGCTGTTTACCGGCATTTGATCACAAGTCATCTCGATGAGTGGGGTTTCAACCTGGTGTGTGCACACGACGGCCAGGAAGCCTGGAAGATACTGACGAAGCCGGACGGCCCACGGCTTGCCCTGCTTGACTGGGTGCTGCCCGGCATGGACGGCACAGAACTCTGCCGGCGTCTACGCGCCAGGCCTGAAAGCGAACCCTACACCTACGCAATTCTGCTCACAGGCAAGAGTCAGAAGCAGGAGATGCTGGAAGCCATGGACGCTGGAGCAGATGACTTCTTGGCGAAGCCGTTTGATCCACTCGAATTGAAAGCGCGCCTTCTGGTTGGTCAGAGAATCGTGGAACTGCAGCAAAAGTTGGTCTCGGCAAACGGCGCTCTGCAGTTTGCCGCCAGTCACGATTTCCTGACTGGCGTCTGGAATCGTGCTGCCATCGTCTCGTTTTTGCAGCGCGAACTCTCTCGCGCCCGCCGCGACGCGACCGGGCTGGGAGTTATCTTGGCCGATGTGGACCACTTTAAGCGAGTGAACGATGAACTCGGGCACGAGGTGGGGGACTGTGTTCTTCAAGCTATCGCGAAGCGCTTGTCTTCGAGCTTGCGCGACTATGACGGCGTGGGCCGATACGGCGGAGAGGAGTTCCTTATTGTCATGCCGGGATGCGACGCTACCGGGATCGATCGGCGAGCCCATGCCATTAAAGAATCGATTTCCAGCAAGCCGATTCTCACTCCTCGAGGATCCACAATAGTGACCGTAAGCATGGGAGTCGCAGTGGCTGATCCTGCAACGAATGCCGCATCAATCTTGCGCAGGGCTGATTTGGCGTTATACCAGGCCAAGCGCAATGGGAGGAACCGCGTGGAACAAGCCGCTATTGGGGCGACTGGGGATGTCGTGGCCCAGGCTTGAGCGGAAGGGAATGTCTTCAGCCCTTGGGCGCTACGCGGTTGCCTCATTTGCCTTCTCGAGTTTCATCTTTGACAGAATCTGGTAGATTGTGGCCCGGCCGATGCCTAGAACTTCAGCGGCCCTAGCTTTGTTGCCGCCGACACTCTCTAGCACTCGCAGCACGTGCCGTCTTTGAATTTCTTCGAGCGGAAGAAAACGTTCGTCCAACGAGCGGTCGCGTCCCACCGGTGCGCGGCATCTCTCCGGCAAGTCGTCGAGATCAAGCAGCGGTCGGTCGGCCATCATGCAGGCGTGACCTATCACATTTTCCAATTCCCTGACGTTGCCCGGCCAGGGGTAAGCCGCGAGCCGCGTTTGTGCCCTCCGCGTGAGGCCCGCGATCGACCTCTTATATTCTGCCGAAAACTTCTCAATAAAAAATCTCTCCAACAAGATTAAATCCTCGCGCCGGTCCACTAGAGCGGGCTGCTCGATCTCGACGACGGCAAGACGGTAGTACAAATCCTCACGGAAACGCCCTTCCCGGACCATGCCCTTCAGGTCTCGATGGGTGGCAGCGATTACTCGCACGTTGATAGTTCGGGTGTTCAGGGATCCCACTCGCTGCACCTCACGATTCTGAAGAACCCGTAGCAGCTTGGCTTGGGTCGGAAGAGAAAGTTCCCCGATCTCGTCCAGAAAGATGGTTCCGCCGTCGGCGTGTTCGAACAATCCAACCTTGTCTTGGATGGCACCGGTAAACGCTCCCCGAACGTGGCCAAACAGTTCACTTTCTGCGAGGTCGTCAACCAAAGCCGAACAGTTGCAAATCACGAAGGTGGCCAGACCAACGGGACTGAGCCGGTGCAGGGCCTGAGCGACCAGTTCCTTACCGGTACCGGTTGCGCCAGTAATCAACACAGTTCGGAAATGAGGCGCGACTCTCCGGATTCGCGCAAAGACTTCCAACATCAGCGGACTACGACCAACCATTCCCTCAAATTGACAGGTATGCACAAGTTCACGGTCAAGGTTTAGAGTCCTCCTTCTCACCTCCGCGTCGTCCAGCAAGCCAGCGATTCGGTTGCG
>Ga0075029_100002290_pt1 | contig 10884 bp, 11 predicted proteins | sample LitLauG_LLR_2013_FD_71391 | JGI IMG/M metagenome (GOLD analysis project Ga0075029, IMG submission 71391) | Freshwater sediment microbial communities from North America - Little Laurel Run_MetaG_LLR_2013 | ecosystem: Environmental > Aquatic > Freshwater > Creek > Sediment | place: USA...
CCGCTGCAGGCTGCGCGCGCGGACACGGACGCCGACCCGGGCACCGGCGCGGACCTGACGGCGCCGGCGCCGAAGGGCGCCGGCGAGGTTGCGCACACGGTCGAGGCGCTGCTGTTCCTCTCAAGCGATCCGCTCAGTCGAGCGGAGCTCGCCGAAGCGACGCAGGCGGGGGAGGGCGCGATCGACGAGGCGCTCGAGATGCTATCCCGGGAGTACGCGCCAGGCCGGCGCGGGCTGCGTCTGCGCGAGCTGGGAGGCGGCTTCACGTTCGCGAGCGATCCAGGCAGCGAGGACGCGGCGCGCAGGCTGTTCAGTCGCCCGCGCGTGGCGACGCTGAGCCCTGCGCAGGCGGAGACGCTCGCGATCGTCGCCTACCTGCAGCCGGTCTCGAGGCCGGAGATCGCGCGCATCCGCGGCGTCGGCGCGGACTCGGCGACGGCGACGCTGCTCGACCGCGGCCTGATCGAGGAGGCGGGAACGTCGCAGTTCGGCGCCCTGCTGTACCGCACGACCGTCCAGTTCCTGAAGCTGTTCGGGCTGCGCAGCCTGGAGGACCTGCCCGACGTGGCGCGCTGGGACCCCTCTCCGCAGGAGCAGGCGGAGCTGCGCGAGCGCCTGATGCGCGCCGGCGAGGCGCGCGCGGGCGACTCTCCGCGCGAGGCCTGAAGCGCGCACGGGAGCGCGCCGGGCGGTGGGCTCGCTGACGGAGGTGCTGGCGGTGCTGGCCGGCGGGTTCGGCGTCGTGATGGGTGCGAGCCCGCTGCTGCAGGCCCTACATTCGCACCGGCGCGAGAGCGCATCCGACGTGAGTCTCGCGTTCCTCGCCGTGCTGATCTGCGGCGGCACCCTGTGGCTGCTCTACGGCCTCGCGCTCGGCAACGTAGCGATCATCGTCGCGAACGTCGTCGGTGTGTGCTCGTCGGCGACGACGCTCGCGGTCGCGATCCGCTGGCGCCGGCACGAGTCGCGCTCGGCTGTGCGCGAGGACCGCCCGCCGGGGTGAGCGCTACGAGCGCAGCCGCCCCCGCGGCGCCGCTGCGGCGCCCGCGCGGCGCCCGCGCTGCGGTCAGGAGCGCCTGCCGGTCGTCGTCGCGAGCGGCAGCCTCTGCCGCAGCCGCTGCAGCTCGCGACCGTCCAGCCCGTTGGCCGTGAGCCACGCCGCGGAGCCGCCGTGGCGCTCGTCTACGAGCTCGAGCACGCGCTCCATCGTGCCGCGGACCGGCGCGTGGCGCTCGGGGTACTCGCGCTCGAGCTCATCGCGGTAGAGCGGTGAGCTCGCCAGCCGCGCGACGATCGCGTTGATGCGCTGCGCGGTGGCGAGGTAGTCCGCGACGATCGTGTCGCGGTCCACGCCCGCGGCGTCGAGCGCCAGCGCGACGACCACTCCGGTGCGGTCCTTCCCCGCCGCGCAGTGGATCAGGACCGCGCCCTCCGAGCACGCGATCGCGCGCACCGCGCCGACCACCGAGTCCGGACGCAGTCGCAGGTAGCTCATGTAGGCGCGCACCACGGGCGGCTCGTCCGGGGACTCGTCATCGTGGTGTGACTCCCACGGCTTCACCGACCGCGTCAGCCGCGTCGTGCCCGTGTCCAGGACGGCGCCATCGGGGGAGTCCGGGTAGCAGCACGCGCGGCACGACAGCACGCGCGGCACGACAGCGCGCGCGTTGACCGCCCCGTCGAGCGCTATCCAGTCGGGCGCGTGGTCGGCGAGGCTCACCCCGCAATCCTCGCAGGGCGTGCGAGGGCGATTGCGACCCGCCTGTTACCGCGCCGCGGCAGTTGGGCTGCGGCGATCGCGTGAGCCCGGCGCGGGCCGGCGGGACGCGGCAGCGCTGTATGATCCCGCGGCGCCGCGGGGCCGCCGCTGGGCGCCGCGGGGAGGCTCGATCCGGTGGGCAGTGGGAACTAGGGAGGGTTGCATGTCCGTTCTGTGCCGTATCCGTGCTGCCCGGCTCGCATGCGCAGCCGCGATCGCCGTGCTCGGAGCGCTCGCGCTCGCGCCGGGCGCCGGCGCGGCCAAGATCGGAGGCACCTACCTCGCGCTGGGCGACTCGCTCGCCTATGGCTTTCACGAAGCCCTGTTCGAAGAAGAGCTCGCAAAGGGAGAAGGCATCTGCGTGATCGGCAAATGCATCAAGCCGGGGACGTTCGATCACAGCTACGTCGATGACTTCGGCGCGATCCTGAGGCTCTTTCGGCCCGACCTGGAAGTGATCAACGACGGCTGCCCGGGTGAGACCGCCGAAACGCTGATCAACGGCCCGAGCATGTTCACCAACCTCGCCTGCGCGGGCGGCCCCGGCGAGAGCCTGTTCCCGCTGGCGTGGCTGCACCATCCCTACGCCAGATCGCCCAACGGCTCGCAGCTCTCCGACGCGCTCGCGATCCTCGCGGAGAACCCCCACGTGAGCCCGATCACGCTCGACATCGGCGGCAACGACCTCACCGACTTCCTCGGCCGCGAATGCGGCTTCCCGCAAGCGTTCACGTGCACCGAAGAACGGGTTCGCGGCGAGATCGCGCAGATCGCGGCGAACGTGTACTGGATCCTCACGCAGCTGCGCAGCGCGGCGTCGAAAGCACAGATCGTGCTGATCGGGCTGTACAACCCCTACCCGACGGTGATCGGCACGGCAGGCACCGGAGACCGGTTCGTCGCAGCGTTCAACGCCGCGCAGGCCGCCGTGGCCGCGAAGGTGCCGGGGGCGCGGTTCGCCAACCCCGAGCCGCCGTTCAACCCCTCGCTGCTGACCGGCGCGCCCGAAGCCTCGGACCTGCGGACGATCTGCCTCCTAACGGGCATGTGCCCCGGCGGCACGTTCGACGTCGCGGGCGACTTCCACCCGAGCAACTACGGCTACCGCGTGATCGCGGGAGTGCTCGCGCTCGCGTTCTTCAAGCGCTGAACGCCTCCCGCTCCCCGGCGCCCGCCGCGGCCGCCAACTGGCCGCAGGCAGCGGCGATCTCGCGACCGCGCGTGAGGCGCACCGTCGTCGGCACGCCGTGGGACTCGAGCACCGACCTGAACGCCGCGATCGACTCGCGGCTGGAGCTACGGAACTCCGCGCCGGCGGGGTTGTACGGGATCAGGTTGACCTTGAAGATGCTCGCGTGCTCGCCCGCGCGATCGGTGCCGCGCGGGTCGCGCAGCGCGCGCGCAAGTGAGAGCGCCTGCTCGTAGCGGTCGTTCACGCCGGCGAGCATCACGTACTCCACGAACACGCGCCTTCGCTTGCGCGCGTAGAACTCGCGGCACGCGTCGAGCACCTCCGCGAGCGGGAAGCGCTCGTTGACGGGCATCAGCTGCGAGCGCAGCGCTTCGTCCGCCGCATGCAGCGACAGCGCCAGGCGCACCGGCATGTCGGTCTCCGCGAGCGCCCTGATGCCGGGGATCCAGCCCACCGTCGAGATCGTCGTGCGGCGATGGCTGACCCCTATCTCCGGCAGGCGCTCGCACGCCGCGAGCACCGCATCCAGGTTCAGCATCGGCTCGCCCATGCCCATGAACACGCAGTGGTCGATCGGCTCCAGCCGGCGGAAGTGAAGCGCCTGGTCGAGGATCTCCGACGCCGTCAGGTTGCGTGCGAAGCGCATCGCGCCCGTCGCGCAGAACGAGCACGTCAGCGGGCAGCCCGACTGCGAGGACACGCACACCGACCGCCTGCCGTCGCGGAAGCGCATCAGCACCGCCTCCAGCGGCCGGCCGTCTGCGGTGTCGAACAGCGCCTTCATCGTGCCGTCCTGCGCCGTCGCCTGCTCGCGCACCGTAAGGCTCGAGTACGGCACCTCCAGCGCGAGCTGCTCGCGCAGCGTCGCTGGAAGGTCCGTCATGTCTCCATAGCCCGCCGCGCCCCGCGCCGCCCACGCCCAGACCTGACGCGCGCGGAAGCCGCGCTCGCCGCGCTCATCGAGGGTCCTGTCGAGCAGTTCGAGGTCCATGGTCTCCAGGGCGCGCCCGCATGCCGCGCGGCGCACTCCCTATGGTGGCAGCGAAATGCACTCCTGCAGCGGAACGCCTCCTCCGCTCGAGATCCCCGCCCGCGGCGCGGCGCGCGCGAGCGCCCCTATGCCCGCCGACCCCCTCGGCCGCACTTGCGCCTAGCCAAGTACCTCGCCCACGCCGGGGTCGCCTCGCGGCGCTCCGCCGAGGAGCTGATCCGCTCCGGACGCGTCAGCGTGCAAGGGCGCACGGTCACCGACCCCGCGCAGGACGTCGGCGAGCACAGCGCGGTCGCGCTCGACGGAGAGGTGCTCGCCGGGCCCGAGCCTCGCGTCGTGCATATGCTGAACAAGCCCGTCGGCGTGCTGTCCACCGCGCACGACACACACGGGCGCGCCACCGTCGTCGATCTCGTGGGGGAGCATCGGCTGAGGCTCTACCCCGTTGGGCGCCTCGACGCGCAGACCAGCGGGCTGATCCTGCTCACCAACGACGGCGAGCTCGCCAACCGGCTCGTGCACCCCCGCTTCGAGGTGCCCAAGACCTACCGCGCGACGCTGCGCGGAGGGCCCATCAGCGAGCGCGAGCTGCGCGCGCTGCGCGAGGGCGTGCGCCTCGAGGACGGGCTCACGCTGCCCGCCCAGGTGCGCGCGCTGTCCTCGCGCGAGATCGAGATCACGATCCGCGAGGGGCGCAACCGCCAGGTGCGGCGCATGTGCGAGCAGGTCGGGCATCCCGTGCTCGCGCTCGCGCGCACGCGCTTCGGGCCGCTCACGCTCGGGCGCCTGAAGCCCGGGCAGCACCGGCGCCTCGGCGACGCCGAGGTCGAGCGGCTGCGCGCCCTCTGAAAGAATCGCCCGCCATGCGACTGTTCGCCCTGCGCGGCGCCATCACCGTGGAGCGCAACGACGCCCAGCAAATCCTCGACGCCACCGCCGAGCTGATGGACGCGATCCTCGAGCGCAACGCGCTGCGCCCCGGCGAGGTCGTCAGCTGCATCTTCACCGTCACCGACGACCTCGACGCGCAGTTTCCCGCGGTCGCGGCGCGCGCCGCGGGCTTCGCCGAGGTGCCGCTGCTGTGTGCGCGGGAGATCCCGGTGCCCGGCTCGATGCCGCGTGTCATCAGGGTGCTGATCCACTACCACGCGCCTGAGCAGCACCAGCCCGTGCACGTCTACCTGCGCGACGCGCAGGGGTTGCGCACCGACCTGAGCTCCGCGCAGTAGCCCGGCGCGGCACAATGGGTGGCGTGAGCATCGAGTTCGCAGAGCGCGTCCGGGACATCCCCAGCTACCCCGTCGCCGGCGGCTACAACCATCAGGGGCCGCTCGTGCGCCTCGCCAGCAACGAGTCGCCCTACCCGCCGTCCAGCGCCGTGCGCGAGGCGCTCGAGCGCCGTCTCGCGGACCTCAACCGCTATCCCGACCCGTCCTCCTCTGCGCTGCGCGCCGCGCTCAGCGACCGCTACGAGGTGCCCGCCGCGCGCATCGCGATCGGCAACGGGTCCTGCGACATCCTGCTCGCCGCCGGGCAGGCGCTGCTCGAGCCCGGCGCCGAGCTCGTGTACGCGTGGCCCTCCTTCAGCGAGTACCGCCACCTCGCGCCCGCCGCCGGTGCGCGCGCGATCACCGTCGCACTCGACTCCCACGAGCGCCACGACCTCGACGCCATGCTGCGCGAGATCACCGTCGCCACGAGGCTCGTGCTCGTCTGCAACCCCAACAATCCCACCAGCACCGCGCTCCCGCTCGCGCAGATCGCCGACTTCGTCGCGCGGGTGCCGAGGCACGCCGTCGTGGTGATCGACGAGGCCTACTGCGAGTTCAACCTGCTCGACGATCCCGACTCCTCGATCGAGCTGCTCGCGCGCCACCCCAACCTCGTGCTGCTGCGCACCTTCTCCAAGGTCCACGGCCTGTCCGGACTGCGCGTCGGCTTCGCGCTGTGCGGCTCCGAGGAGCTCCCACGCGCGCTCGACACGGTGCGCCAGCCGTTCGGCTGCAACGCGCTCGCGCAGGCCGCCGCCACGGAGTCTCTGTCCCACCAGGACGAGGTGATCGAGCGCGTCACCCGCACCGTCGCCGAGCGCATCGCACTCGAAGAGGGGGTCCGCGCGCTGGGACTGCGATGCGCCTCCTCGCAGGCCAACTTCTGCTGGGTGCACCTCGGCGAGCAGCACGACGAGGCGCGCGTGATGGCGGGCCTCGCCGAGCGCGGCGTGCTCGTGCGCGCCGGTCACGCGCTCGGCGCAGCGGTGCCCAGCCTGCGCGTCACCTGCGGCCTGCCCGAGGAGAACCGCCGCTTCCTCGACGTGCTCGCCGAGGTGCTGGCCGCGGTCCCCGCGCGCTAGGGCGCTCGCGCAGGCCCGCAGGTGAAAGAGATGTTGCGCTCGCTGGACAAAGCCGCGGGCGCTCTGCTACAACCCAGAAGGAACACCATGCACCTGGCATGCGAGACATATCCGACTCACACCGCGCCAGCCGCCTGGTCGTTCCCCACCGCCTGGCGATTTAGCTAGGCGCTTCGGCTGGAGGTCCGTTCGTGAGCGGGCTGCCACGGCCGCACCGGGTCGCCGCATTCAAGAGCGTGCGACCGAGCGCCATCTCTCCGGCGCCGAAAGGCGCCTCGCTTTCACGAAATGCCGCCAGCTGCGGCAGGGGAGCACTTCCAACAATTTCCAGGCGTCAGTGAAAGGATGAGGACATGATGATCGTGATGAAGGAGGGCGCGACCGACGAACAGGTGCAGGCCGTCGTCGCGAAGATCGAACGAGCGGGCGCGCGCGCACATCGCAGCACGGGCGCGCGCGTGACCGTGATCGGCGCGATCGGCGACGTCGAGCAGGACGCCAACATCGAGAGCCTCGGCCTCGAGGCGCAGCCCGGCGTCGATCGCGTGGTTCCGATCCTCAAGCCCTACAAGCTCGCCTCTGCGCAGATCGCGCATGGCGTGCGCAGCGTGCTCGACATCGAAGGGCGCAAGGTCGGCGGGGACAACTTCGCGCTCATCGCCGGCCCGTGCACTGTCGAGTCGCGCGAGCAGATGCTCGCGACCGCGCGCTGCGTGCGGGACGCCGGCGCCACGCTGCTGCGTGGCGGCGCGTACAAGCCGCGCACCTCGCCCTACGCCTTCCAGGGGCTCGGACAGGAGGGCCTGCGGCTACTCGCCGAGGCGAAGGCCGAGACCGGCCTGCCGATCGTCACCGAGCTCATGGACATGCGCGACATCGACGCCGTGCTCGAGGTCGCAGACGTCGTGCAGATCGGTGCGCGCAACATGCAGAACTACCCGCTGCTCGCCGAGATCGGCCGCTCCGGGCGCCCCGCGCTGCTCAAGCGCGGCCTGTCCTCCACGCTCGACGAGCTGCTGATGGCCGCCGAGTACATCCTCAAGGAAGGCAACCCCAACGTGATGCTGTGCGAGCGAGGCATCCGCACGTTCGAGAACGCGTACCGCTTCACGCTGGACCTGATGGCCGTGCCCGTGCTCAAGGAGCTCTCGCACCTGCCCGTGATCGTCGACCCCAGCCACGCGGCCGGGCGTCGCGACCTCGTCAGGCCGCTGTCGCTCGCCGCTGCCGCCGTCGGCGCTGACGGGATCATCGTCGAGGTGCACCCCAACCCCGACGAGGCCATCTGCGACGGCCCGCAGGCGCTCGTAGCGGACGAGTTCGCCGAGTACGCGCAAGCGGTCGTGCAGGCAGCCGCGCTCGCCGGAAAGGCGCTCAGCGCCGTCTGATGCGCCGCTTCGCCGCGGTCCCGGAGCGTTGAAGGTCGCCGTCCTCGGCGTCGGGCTGATCGGCGGCTCGATCGGCCTGGCGGCGCGCGCCCGCGCCGGCGCCGAGGTCTGCGGGTATGACCGCGAGCCCGGCGTGCGCGAGCGAGCGCTGCAGCTCGGAGTCATCGACACCGCCAGCGCCGACATCGCCGGTGCCGTGGCCGGCGCCGACGTCGTGTTCGCCGCCACGCCCGTCGGCGCGCTGCCTGACACCGTGCGTCACGCGCTCGCCGGCGCCGGACGCGACTGCGTCGTCAGCGACGTCGGCTCCACCAAGCGCATGCTCGCCCGCGTCGGCGTCGACGAGCGCTTCGTCGGCGGGCACCCGCTCGCCGGCGCCGAGAGCGCCGGCGTGGAGCACGCGCGCGAGGACCTCTTCGAGGGCGCCGTGTGGTACCTCACGCCCGCCGAGCACAGCACCGCCGGCGTGCTGTATGAGCGTCTTCACCGGCTGCTCGCGAGCTTCGGCGCAAGGCCCACCGCCATCGACGCCGCGACCCACGACCGTCTCATGGCGTGCGTCTCGCACCTGCCGCACGTGCTCGCAAACGCGCTCGTCGGCCAAGCCGCAGCGCTGCTCGGCGGCGAGGGTGGCGACGGTGGCGAGGGCGGCGAGGGGCCCGCGAGCCTGCCCGCTGTCGGCCCGAGCTTTCGCGACGCGACCCGTGTCGCCGGCGCCAACAGCGCGATCTGGACCGACATCTACCTGTCCAACAGCGACGCAATCGTCGCGTGCATCGACGAGCTGCTCGCGCACCTCGCGCAGGTGCGCACTTGGATCGGCGAGCAGGACGCGCACGCTGTGGCGCGCTGGAACGACCGCGCCCGCGGCGCGCGCGAGACGCTGCTCGGCGCCGCGCTCACCGGAGGGCCCGTGCAGGAGCTGCGCGTGTCGGTGCCGAACCGGCCCGGCGTGATCGCAGACATCGCGCTAGCGCTCGGCCGCGAGGGTGTAAACATCGCCGACATGGCGCTGTCGCCCTCGCAGGACAACAGCCAGGGCGTCGTCGCGCTGTGGATAGGCGGCGGCGAGCAGCGCACGCGCCGTGCCCACGAGCTGATCCGCGAGCTGGGCTTCCCGGTGGCGCGGGCGTGAGCGCCGGCTCCGCCGTGAACATGCGCTTCGAGCCCGCACGCGGGCTCTCCGGCGTGCTGCACGCGCCGCCCGACAAGTCGATAAGCCACCGCGCAGCGCTGCTCGGGGCGATGTGCGGCGAGCCCGTGCGGATCGAGCGCTACCTGCACGCCGCCGACACCGACTCGACGCTGGCAGCGGTGCGCGAGCTCGGTGCGCTCGTCGAGGTCGACGGCGAGGAGCTCGTCGTGCGCGGCCCCGGCCTGCGCGAGGCGCGCGAACCGAGCGGGCCGATCGACGTCGGCAACGCCGGCACGCTCATGCGCGTGCTGCCGGGCTGGCTCGCCGCGCAGGCAGGCCGCAGCTTCACGCTCGACGGCGATGCGTCGATCCGGCGGCGACCCGTCGACCGGATCGTCGCGCCGCTGCGCCAGATGGGCGCCGCCGTGGAGGCGAGCGACGAGCGCTTCCCGCCGCTGCGCGTTCACGGCGCGCGCCTGCACTCGATCGCCTACCAGCTGCCCGTTGCCAGCGCACAGGTCAAGTCCTGCGTGCTGCTCGCCGCGCTCTGCGCCGACGGCGCGACCGCCGTCGAGGAGCCGACCCGCAGCCGCGACCACACCGAGCGCATGCTGCTGCGCGCAGGCGTGCAGATCAGGCGCGACGGCAACGCGCTGCGCGTCCTCAACGCCGACGAGCTGCTGCTCGAGCGCGTGCGCGTGCCCGGCGACGCCAGCTCCGCCGCGTTCCTCGTCGCCGCCGGGGTGCTCGTTCACGGCTCGCGGCTGCTGATCCGCGACGTCGGCGTCAACTGGACGCGCACCGGCTTCCTGCGCATCGTGCAGCGCATGCGCGGCATCGTGCTCGGTGAACTCGAGGAGCAGACCGACGAGCTCGTCGGCGAGGAGCCCGTCAGCGACCTGGACGTCGCCCACGGCGCACTCGAGGGGACGGTGGTGGGCGCCGAGGAGGTGCCTCTCGCGATCGACGAGCTGCCGCTCGTCGCGCTGCTCGGCTGCTTCGCCGAGGGCGAGACCGTCGTGGAGGGCGCGCAGGAGCTGCGCGTGAAGGAGTCCGATCGCATCGCAGGCGTCGTCGAGGGGCTGCGCGCGCTCGGCGCGGATATCGAGGCGACCGCCGACGGGTTCGCCGTGCGCGGCGACGGCGGGCTGCGCGGCGGGCGCATCGACGCGCGCGGTGACCATCGCCTCGCGATGATGGGCGCGGTCGCCGGGCTCGCCTCGCGCGAGGGCGTGGAGGTACGCGGCATCGACGCCGCCGCCGTCTCCTACCCCTCCTTCGTGGAGGACCTGGCGGCGGTTTGCTCATAGCGATCGACGGTCCCGCCGGCGCCGGCAAGTCCACCGTCGCGCGCGAGCTCGCGCGCGTGCTGCGCTTCACCTACCTCGACAGTGGCGCCATGTACCGCTGTGTCGCGCTGCTCGCGCTCGCCGAGCCCGCGCGCGAGCCCGGCGAGCTCGCGCGCGGCGCACGCATCGAGCTGCACGGCACGCACCCCGGCGAGCCCCAGCGCGTGCTGCTCGACGGGCGCGACGTCACCGACGCGATCCGCGTGCCCGCCGTGTCTGACGCGGCCTCGCTCGTCGCAGCCGATCCCGGCGTGCGCGAGGCGCTGCTCGTCAAGCAGCGCGAGCTGCTCGCGCATGGCGACTGGGTCGCCGAGGGGCGCGACATCGGCACCGTCGTCGCGCCCGACGCCGAGCTGAAGGTGTTCCTCACAGCCTCCGAGCAGGAGCGCGCGCGCAGGCGCGCCGCGCAGCTTGGCGCCGCGCCCGAGCAGGTGCTCGCCGAGCAGAGCGTGCGCGACGAGCGTGACCGCGCGCGCACGCACGCGCCGCTGCGCGCCGCGCCCGGCGCCGTCAGCATCGACACCAGCCGCCTCGACGCACAGGAGGTCGTGCAGCGGATCGCCGCGCTCGCGCGGTCATACTCCTAGACATGAAGGTCGCGATACTCGGCTATCCCAACGTCGGCAAGTCCTCGCTCGTGAACCGCCTGACCGGCGCGCGCGACGCGGTCGTGCACGAGCGCTCCGGCGTGACGCGGGACCGCAACGAGCTCGAGTG
>Ga0075029_100002293_pt1 | contig 10878 bp, 6 predicted proteins | sample LitLauG_LLR_2013_FD_71391 | JGI IMG/M metagenome (GOLD analysis project Ga0075029, IMG submission 71391) | Freshwater sediment microbial communities from North America - Little Laurel Run_MetaG_LLR_2013 | ecosystem: Environmental > Aquatic > Freshwater > Creek > Sediment | place: USA...
ATGACCGCCACGCAGGCAATCGAATCGGGCACCGCTTTCGATTGCGACCGAAAGTCCACGGATAGGCACCCCTATGCGTCTGCAAATTGTCCGCCGCTCTCCGCTTCCGAGTCTAGACCAAACCGTATTCGCCTAAGCAGACTGCGCCCGGATCGAAACGACCAATGGCTCTAAGCCAAGGTTTAGAGTTTCAGGGACATTACAGCGCTAACCTTGCTTCACAGAGTTGGTGCATACCCCATTGTCAGCGTGGCATTGAGGATGCGCGAGGCGGCCACCGGAGGCGGTATTGTCCGAGCAGTCATTCATCTCGATCGTCGATGACGACCGGTCCTTTCGCGACTCCATGCGAAGGCTTCTGAAGTCGCTGGGCTACGCTGTTGCGGCATTTCCGTCCGCCGCTGACTTCCTGGCATCCCCCAAACGGGCTGCTACCGCCTGTCTGGTCACCGATGTTCAAATGCCTGCAATGACGGGGGCGGAGCTTTACGGACATCTGCTCGAAACAGGCCAAGCGCTTCCGACGATCCTCGTCACTGCCTATCCGGATGATGGCGAACAGGAGCGCATGCTGACGCTGGGCGTCGAGTGCTACCTTCGCAAGCCGTTGGAGGAGGCCGATCTGATCAACTGCCTGCGTTCCGCATTCGCGCGCACCCACCCGCCTCGAGAAGCATCTCCCAAGTAATTCGCAGCGCTGCCGACTCCACATTGAGGCCCACCAGATGAAGGCATCCGCCTTGCTCGGAGCTGGCTGGGAAAACGACTCTCTGGAGGTACTGTGGGAAGACGCCGAGCGTGTCTTTTGCAGAGTGTGGCGCGATGATGTTGAAAGCGAAAGGCACGCTTTCATACCTGTTCCCTTCGGCGCCGAGCATCCGACGCTCCAGAGCATCAATCGTCTGACTCACGAGTACGAAATCAAGGATCACCTTGACGCAGCGTGGGCACTGCGCCCGCTGCAACTCGTGCGCGAACCGGGCCGGACGATGCTAGCGGTCGAGTACACGGGAGGCGAACCTCTCCATCGCCTTGTTGGACAGCCCATGGAGATCGGCCGCTTCCTGCGACTCGCAGCGGCCCTGTCCGCCGCGCTTGCCCAGCTCCACGGACGTGGGCTCATCCATAAGGACATCAAACCCACGAACGTGCTCGCAGATTCCGAGACGGGGCAAGTCTGGCTCACGGGCTTTGGCATTGCATCTCGCCTCCCGCGCGAGCGCCAGTCACCGCAACCTCCCGAGTTCATCGCAGGAACGCTCGCCTATATGGCGCCAGAGCAGACGGGACGAGTGAACCGCTCCATCGATTCGCGGAGCGACCTCTATTCACTTGGAGTTACCTTTTACGAAATGCTGACCGGCTCTCTTCCGTTCACGGCATCCGATCCGATGGAATGGGTGCACTGTCACATCGCGAGACAGCCCGCACCGCCCAGCGAGCGACTTACGAACGTCCCGACCTCTGTCTCCGCAATCACGATGAAGTTGCTCTCCAAGACCGTCGAGGAGCGATATCAGACGGCGGCGGGCGTTGAAAGCGATCTTCGGCGTTGCCTCTCTGATTGGGAAACCCTGGGGTGCGTTCAGGATTTCGCCCTTGGCGCTCACGACACTCCAGATCGCTTCATGATTCCCGAGAAGTTGTACGGGAGAGACCGCGAGGTCGGCACGCTTCTCACTGCCTTCGATCGCGTCGTCGCGGGTGGCAGGCCAGAGTTGGTCCTCGTCTCCGGATACTCAGGGATCGGCAAATCCGCTGTCGTGAATGAGCTCCACAAGCCGCTAGTTCCTCCCCGCGGCTTGTTTGCATCAGGCAAGTTCGATCAGTACAAACGCGATATTCCGTACGCCACGCTGGCGCAGGCCTTTCAGAGCCTCATCCGGCCGCTCCTGAGCAAGACCGAAGAAGGCTTGCGCAAATGGCGTGATGCCCTTCGCGAGGCACTGGATCCGAACGGACTGCTCATGGTCGAACTCGTCCCGGAATTGAAGCACATCATTGGCGAACAGCCGCCGGTGCCCGAGCTTCCGCCGCAGGAAGCGCAGAGGCGTTTTCAGCTGATCTTTCGACGGTTCATCGGCGTATTTGCACGACCCGAACATCCGCTTGCACTCTTCCTCGACGACTTGCAATGGCTGGATGCGGCAACGCTCGACTTGCTCGAAGACCTCCTGACCCGCACTGATCTGCAGCACTTGCTGCTGATCGGCGCGTATCGGGACAACGAGGTCAATGCCACCCACCCGCTGGTACGCAAGCTCGACGCGATCTGCCAGGCCGGAGCGGCATTGCAGGACATCGTTCTCACACCGCTCGGACGTGACGATCTGAGCCAATTGCTGGCAGACTCCCTTCACTGCGAACCGGAGCGCGCCGCGCCGCTCGCGCAATTGATCCACGAGAAGACAACCGGGAACCCATTCTTCGCGATCCAGTTCATTTCTGCGCTGGCAGACGAAGGCCTGCTCACATTCGAATACGGCGAGGGGCGTTGGGTTTGGGACCTGCGCCGCATTCACGCCAAAGGCTTTACGGACAATGTCGTAGAGCTGATGGTCGGCAAGTTGAATCGCCTGCCGGCAGAGACCCAGAAGGCGCTCCAGCAGTTCGCCTGTATGGGCAGCAGCGCCCAGTTCGAGATGCTTCGAATGGTGTATCAGGGTTCAGTCGAGGACATGCATGACCATCTCTGGGAAGCCGTGCGGTCGGGCCTGATTTTCCGCGCGGACGATTCGTACCGATTCCTCCACGACCGCGTGCAGGAAGCAGCGTACTCGCTGATCCCGAAGGAGCGGCGCGCCAGTGCGCATCTGCGGATAGGCATGCTCCTCGCCGCACACACGCCACCGGCGAAGCGCGAAGAGGCCATCTTCGAGATTGTCAATCAACTGAATCGCGGCTCGCACCTCGTCAACGCGGTCGAAGAGCGCGAGCGGATCGCAGACCTGAATCTGATCGCGGGACGACGGGCGAAGGTCTCGACCGCATATGACTCGGCACTTAAATACCTCAGAGCCGGCAGTGCACTGCTGACGGAGGAAACCTGGGAGCAAAACTACGGGCTCATGTTCTCGATCGAGTACCTGATGGCCGAGTGCGAGCTGCTGACCGCGGAAAAAGTCGCAGCCGAGGCCAGAATGCTGAACCTGGCGCAACGCTGTCGTAACCGGCATGACTACTGTATCGCGACGCGCTTGCGTCTAACGCTCTACATGACTCTCGATCGATGTGATCTCTGCATCGAAGTCTTCCTCGACTGGCTCAGGCGCGAAGGAACAGTGTGGGCGACGCATCCCACTCGCGATGACGTGATGGTCGAGTTCAACCGCATCTGGTCCCTGCTCGGCGATCGGCAAATCGAGGACCTGATCGATCTGCCCTTGATTGCCGATCCTGATCTCCTCGACACGCTGGACCTATTCACGGAGATCATGACGCCGTCCCAGGTCTTCGATGACAACCTGTCCTCGCTGGTCATGTGCCGGATGGTGACTTTCAGCCTCGAGCACGGCAACTGCGACGCTTCGTGTTTCGCTTACGTGTGGTTTGCCATGTTCGGTGGTCCGCGATTCAACCGCTATAAAGAGGGCTTCCGGTTTGGCCAGCTGGGTTTTGACCTAACGGAGCAGCGGGGCCTGACGCGATACCAGGCTCGAATCTGGATGAACATGGGTTCCGCCGTGCTGCCGTGGGCGGGACACCCCGCCAAGGGTCGCGAACTGGTTCGGCGCGCGTTCGATGCGGCGTATCGGGCAGGCGACCTGACTTTTGCTTCTTACAGCTGGACTGAACTGGTTACCGTCCTCTTGGCGGCCGGGGATCCGCTCCAGGGAGTGCAAACCGACTGCGAAAACGGCGTTGTATTCAATAAACGCATGAGTTTCGGGCTTATCCTCGAACTATGCGCGCAGCAACTCGGTCTCGTACTGTCATTGAGAGGACTGACATCGACATTTGGACGGCTGGATCACCCGGGGTTCGACGAAGCGGAGGCTGAGCACCGCCTGGCCAGTTCGCCCAATTTGGCATTCGCTGCTTACTGGCATTGGACTCGAAAGTTGCAGGCGCGCCTCTTTGCCGCGGACATCCCCGCGGCGGTGGAGGCCTCGCTGAAAGCGGATCAACTGGTGTGGACGTCAGCGGCCATGTTCGAAGGCGCGGAACATCGGCTGTACGGCGCGCTCGCACATGCAATAGCCTGGGATTTGGCGTCTCCCGACGCCAGGCCGGGACATTTAGCCTTGATAGTCGACTACCACCGGCAACTTGAAATCTGGGCCGAACACAACCCCATAACTTTCGAAAATCGCGCGGCTCTCGTGGCCGCGGAAATTGCGCGGATCGAAGGTCGCATCCTTGACGCCCAATATCTCTACGAGCGAGCCATTCGGTCGGCCCGCGTGAATGACTTTGTGCACAACGAGGGGCTGGCGAACGAAATGGCGGCGCGTTTCTACACGCAACGCGGTTTCGAGAGAATTGCGAACACCTGCTTGCGAGATGCCCGCAACTGCTACCTTCGCTGGGGAGCTGACGGAAAGGTTCGCCAACTCGAGGAGCTATATCCGCACCTCAGAGCCGACAAGCCGGTCTCGGAGCCCAGGACCACGATACATGGGCCGGTCGAGCACCTCGATCTGGCTACTGTGATCAAGGTCTCGGAAGCGTTGTCGGGCGAGATTGTGCTGGAGAAGCTGATCGACACGCTCATGCGCACGGCAATCGAGCACGCCGGCGCCGAACGAGGTCTGCTGATTCTTCCGCGTGGAGAGGACTATCGGATCGAAGCCGAGGTCACAACGAGCAGCAACGAGGTGAAAGTCTATCCGCGACAGGCGCGCATCACCGCTGCAGATCTGCCGGAATCCGTTTACCGCTATGTCCTCCGGACCAAAGATACCGTCTTGCTGCATGACGCTTCGGGCGAGAACTCATTCTCCACCGATGACTATATTCGCGAGCATCACGCACGGTCGATTCTGTGCCTGCCGATACTCAAGCAGACCAGATTGCTCGGCATGCTGTACCTTGAAAATAGCCTTACGCCTCATGCCTTTACCCCCAACCGGATGGTCATCCTCAAGCTGCTTGCATCGGAGGCGGCAATTTCAATAGAAAATGCCAGCCTGTACCGGGATCTCGCCGAACGGGAAGCGAAGATCCGGCGTCTGGTGGATGCCAACATCATCGGAATCTTCATTTGGAATTTCCAAGGTCGGATTCTCGAGGCCAATGACGCGTTTCTGCGCATGGTGGGATACGAGCCTGAGGATCTGGTCTCGAAATCCGTCCGCTGGACCGATTTGACGCCGCCCGAATGGCTCGACCGCGACGAACAACAACTTATGCCCCAGCTGAAGGCGACTGGCAGGCTGCAGCCGTTCGAAAAGGAGTTCTTCCGCAAGGACGGCAGCCGCGTGCCCGTGCTGATCGGAGCGGCAACCTTCGAAGAAGGTGGGTACCAAGGTGTCGCGTTCGTGCTCGACCTGACCGAACGCAAGCGCGCTACAGATGCTCTGCGCGAGTTACAGATGGAGCTAGCGCACGCGAGCCGCCTGGCAACAATGGGACAGCTCGCCGCCTCCATCACGCACGAGGTCAATCAGCCGATCGGTGCAGCACGCAACAACGCCTACGCAGCGCTACGTTTTCTCGGTGGAAATCCGCCGGATTTGATCGAGGTCAGGGAGGCGCTCGAGGACGTAGTCAACGCCACCTACCGAGCGGGCGACATCATCGACCGGATCCGCGATCAGGTGAAGAAGAGCCCTCCCCGCAAGAGGGGCGTCGACCTGAACGATGCCATCGAAGAAGTGATTGCACTCGTGCGGAGTGAGCTTTCGAAGAATCGTGTATCCGTTCAACTGCGGCTCACCGAAGGATTGTCACCGATCCACGGAGATCGAGTGCAACTGCAGCAGGTCATGCTGAATCTGATCCTCAACGCAATCGAGGCGATGATCAGCGTCGATGATGGACCGCGGGAAATGGTGATCAGCACGGAATCGAGTCCGTCTGAGGGTTTGCTCACCGCGGTGGGCGATTCGGGACCGGGTGTCGCCCCAGAGGATCGCGAACGGGTTTTCGAGTCCTTCTATACCACCAAGGCGAGCGGAGTGGGGATTGGACTCTCGATATGCCGCTCCATCATCCAAGCACATGGAGGACGATTGTGGGGGGACGCGCACCACCCGCAGGGCGCTGTTTTCAAATTCACACTACCGGTGCACAACTAAGCCAAGCCGCGGACATCGTCTGCAGGCCTCTGATCGCGACGAACAACGGGCCTCTCCGCAAGGAGGGCGTCGATAAGGTTGGCGACCGGGTATCCATGCTTGGGTCCTTGAGCACTGACGTACCAGACAGGGAAAGCGGTTCGCGCGACCGTCGATAGCGACAACTGGTTTCGAAATCATTCGATCTCTGGCTCGCGACGGCCACCGGCGTTTCTCTTGCTGCGAGTTGCGACGGCCTTTACAAAACGTGTAGGTCGATAAGCCATCGTGCAATCGACTTGGATCTTCGCGTCCACTCTAATCCCACCTGGATCGTCAGCCTCTGCTGGAGGCCCGAACCCAACCAACAGTTGCTAAGCAGTTCGTTGTGCAAAAGATGCCCGGCCTCAACCGCCGTGGCTTTTGCGGGGCTGCAGCGGCAACCGTTGCTGTGGGCCTGCCGGGTCTTTTCGGTCTTCTTCTTTCAGAGAGGAGTAACGCAATGAAAGCCGTTATGGAACAGACGAGTACTGATAAGACCGTCATTCGTCCATTCAAGGTGGATGTTCCGGAAACGGAACTTACCGAACTCCGCAGACGCATAAATGCGACAAGGTGGCCTGAACGGGAAACGGTCACGGATGCATCGCAGGGCGTACAACTGGCGACGACTCAGGCGCTGGCGCGCTATTGGGCGACTGATTACGATTGGCGCAAATGCGAGGCGCGGCTGAACGCCCTGCCCAATTTCATTACCGAGATCGACGGACTCGACATTCATTTCATCCACGTCCGCTCGAAACACGAAAATGCATTGCCGCTCATCGTTACGCACGGGTGGCCTGGGTCGATCGTCGAGCAGTTAAAGATCGTCGATCCCCTGACCAATCCCACCGCACATGGCGGCAAGGCATCGGACGCTTTCCACGTGGTCATTCCGTCGATGCCCGGCTATGGGTTTTCGGGCAAACCGAGCACGACCGGCTGGCATCCTGGTCACATCGCGCGTGCCTGGGTCGCACTGATGAAACGCCTCGGATACACGAAATTCGTCGCGCAAGGCGGCGATTGGGGTGCGATCGTCGTCGACCAAATGGGCTTGGAGGCGCCTCCAGAATTGCTCGGCATTCACAGCAACATGCCCGGCATCTTTCCAGCCGACATCGATAAGGCAGCCCTAGCCGGGGCGCCGGCACCATCGGGACTCTCACCCGACGAAAAGGTTGCTTACGAGCGTTTGCAGTTCGTATATCAAAAGGGAATTGCCTACGGATTCCAAATGGGTCTGCGGCCGCAGACGTTGTACGGAATCGCGGACTCACCCGTCGGTCTGGCTGCATATTTCCTCGACCACGACGCGCGCAGCTACGCGCTGATTACACGCGTCTTTCAAGGAGAGAGCGAGGGCCTCACGCGCGACGACATTCTCGACAACATCACGATCACCTGGTTGACGAACACGGCGCTTTCTGGCGCCCGCCTGTATTGGGAGAACTGGGGGAAATACGGTTATTTCAATGCGAAAGGCGTCTCCATCCCGGTTGCCGTGAGCGTCTTCCCTGACGAACTCTACCCCGCCCCACGGAGTTGGACCGAGCAGGCGTATCCAAGGCTCATCCACTACAACAAGCTCGACAAAGGCGGCCACTTTGCGGCCTGGGAACAGCCGAGGCTCTTTTCAGAAGAGCTTCGCACGGGCTTCAGATCGTTGCGGTAGGGTTCTTCACAAGAGTATGCGCCGCCGAAGGAGATGAAGATGGCTCAAGCGGAACATTTTGACGCCCTCGTTCTCGGAAGCGGCTCGGGCGGAAACATACTCGCGTGGCACTTGGCGCGATCCGGGGAACGGGTGGCCGTCGTCGAGCGGCGGTATGTCGGAGGTTCCTGTGTCAACCTCGCCTGCATGCCCAGCAAGAACGAAATCTGGGGCGCGCGCATCGCCTATCTGGCCCGGCACGCAGCGCAGTTCGGCGTACTCACCGGTCCGGTCACGACCGACATGGTGAAGGTTCGCCAGCGCAAGCGCGACATGGTCGATCGAGAGATCGCTGGCCACCTTGCGCCGTTCAAGTCGAGCGGCGCCGAACTGGTCATGGGCAGCGGCCATTTCATGGGATCGAAGGTGCTCGACGTCCAGTTGAATAACGGCGGCATGCGGCGGCTGACCGGCGACAAGGTCTTCATCGATGTCGGTTCGCATGCAGCGATGCCGAGCGTTCCCGGCCTCGCACAAGCGCAGCCGCTCACGCATGTCGAGGCACTGGACCTGGACTACGCACCCTCGCACCTGATCGTGATCGGCGCCGGCTATACCGGATTGGAACTGGCGCAGGCTTATCGCCGCTTCGGCAGTCGGGTGACTGTGATCGAGACGGGCCAGCAGATCATGAGCCGGGAGGACCCGGACATCGTCGAGGCAATGCACGGCATATTGAGTGAGGAAGGCATCCGGTTCGTGTTGTCTGCCGAGCTCGGTGCCGTGCAGGGCCGATCCGGCGAGGGAGTCAGCCTCACCGCGGGTACGCTCGCCGGCGCGCAAACGATCGAGGCGAGCGACATCCTGGTCGCGATCGGGCGCATTCCGAACACCACCGGCATCGGCCTCGACACAGCGGGCGTGGCATTGGATCCACGCGGCTATATACGCGTCAACGACCGTCTGGAGACGACGGCGCCCAATGTCTGGGCAATGGGCGACTGTGCTGGCAGCCCGCAGTTCACGCATGTCTCGGTAGATGATTTTCGGATCATCCGCGACAACCTAGCCGGCGGCGCGCGCAGCACAGGCGACCGGCTGGTGCCGTACTGCATGTTCACCGATCCGCCTCTTGCGCACATCGGGTTGAGCGAACGGGACGCACAGCGACAGGGCATTGCCGTGCGAGTTGGCAAATTCCCGATAAGTGCCGTGCCACGACGGGCAGCGACCGACGACACACAAGGCTTCATGAAAGTCCTGGTCGGCGCAAATGACGACCGCATTCTCGGCTTCTCGATGATCGGCGCCGAAGCGGGCGAGGTCATGACCACGATACAGACGGCGATGCTGGCGGGGCTGCGCTACCCGAAGCTTCGTGACGCCGTCATTGCGCATCTGACAGCGGGTGAGGGGCTGTGGCTGCTGCTTGAGAACGTGCCGCCTCGCTGAGGCTGATGGGCCAAGTGGACCGCCCCTATGCGCAGGCTGGCCATATCTATTGGACCAACATGGGCGTGCCCAATCTCGACGACGCCTCGATCGAGCGTGCCGATCTCGACGGCGGTAATCGGAGCGTTATCGTCCCACGAGGCGTTACCCACACTCCGAAGCAGATCCACCTCGATAAGGACAATGGCAAGCTTTATTGGTGCGACCGCGAGGGTATGCGCGTGATGCGCGCGAACCTACATCGTCCGGAAGCAGGCCGGCGAGCAGCTGCCGTCATGAGTCCTGGAGAATCATGACCACCGCAACCAGTGCAGTTTTTAACCAGCGCGAGCCGGAACTGCTCGGGCAAACCGTAGTCGTCATTGGCGGCAGCGCCGGCATCGGGCTGGCAACGGCTCGCCGAGCCCGTGCCGAAGGCGCCAGCGTCATCCTCACCGGGCGCAATCCCGTGCGCCTCAAGCAGGCAGCGCTCGAGGTGGACGCGGAGCGCACCGCGGCGTTCGACGCCAATGATCCGGACTCTCTGCAGTCGTTCTTCAGGGATCTGCCAACCCCGATCGACCACGTGATGGTCACCGCTGGCGCTCCCCACTATGGGCCTCCCCTCCAAATGTCGCCGGATGAAGTGCGACGCAGCCTCACCGAGCACCTGTTCCTCGTGCTGGAGGTCGCACGTGGCGCCGCCGACAAGGTCAGGCCACCCGGCTCCCTGGTATTCATGGGCGGCACGGGCGCACGCCGCCCGCGAGCTGGCCTCGGGATCGTGTCGACAGTCACCGCGGCACTCCCCGCCCTCACGGCTAGCCTGGCGCTCGAACTTGCGCCGATCCGCGTCAATCTGATCGCCGCTGGCTTCGTCGATACGCCCCTTTCGGCATCAATCCTCGGCGACGATCTCGACAGGCGGCGCAACGAGCTCCGCGCGACGCTGCCCATCCGGCGCGTCGTCGGACCGGCTGACGTTGCCGCACTAGCCGTTCATATCATGAGCAACACGGCACTCACGGGCGCGACGTACGACATCGACGGCGGCCAGCAGCTCGTCTCGTGATGGACGCGACAGCGCGAATCGAACTCGCTACAGACCCCTGCTGACGCGCCGACCATTGCTCGCATATTAGGGTTCTTCACAAGAGAGGAGAAGATGATGACCCAATCCAGCGCTACACAGAGAGGCAGTGAGCAGCCAGATTCCCAGTTCAACACCGACCGCACCCATCCGGGCCGGTGGACGATCACCTTCAGCAATCCGCCGATCAACATGTTTGTTCCCACAACGATCGTCGAATTGGGAGCTCTAATGACCGACCTCGAGGCGGACCCGTCCGTGAGGGTCGTAGTGTTCCAGTCGGCGAATCCCGATTTTTTCATCGCCCATCTGGACGTATCCAAGGCAGCTGAACGGCCAGAGGTGCTGGGCCTTTGGCGCGACTTTGTGCTGCGCCTCTCGTCCACGCCAGTCGTGAGCATCGCCAAGATTCGCGGCCGCACGCGCGGCATCGGTAACGAGTT
>Ga0075029_100002295_pt1 | contig 10868 bp, 10 predicted proteins | sample LitLauG_LLR_2013_FD_71391 | JGI IMG/M metagenome (GOLD analysis project Ga0075029, IMG submission 71391) | Freshwater sediment microbial communities from North America - Little Laurel Run_MetaG_LLR_2013 | ecosystem: Environmental > Aquatic > Freshwater > Creek > Sediment | place: USA...
GGAACAGTTTGTTTGAGGTGGTGGATCGATGGAAGGCGCGGGTGGCGGGGAGCGAATTTAAGGCCAGGGTCACAATGTCTCAAATGAGCGATGGAGAACCGCCCTTGATGATTTGCTCACCCGGTGGGGATTCGATGTATGAGCAGATCAGTCGCGCGCAACTGGTCTCGGCGGAATGCTCATGGGCACGGCTTGACACAGTCACGCCGACATTCGCGATGGCCAACTATCAATTCCAGTCCAAGGCACCCTTGGTATTGTTCAGCCTTCCAGGCCACGAGGCAGGAGCGGCAACATATTCCAGCGCGCTCGAACCGGCCACGAAGTTTGTAACTAGCTGGTTTGGCCAACCGAAGGCCCCGATCGCCATCGCCGATTTTGCCGATCCGCATTCTGCCCCGTTTGAGAGCGGAACCTTATTAATGGCGTCGCTGGCGGCGGAGGATTCGAAGCTGGCCGGCATCAACCTGGTTCACGAACTGGTCCATTCCGCATTGCCATCGGCGCGACCCTGGGTGTACGAAGGTCTGGCTCACTTTGCGGAAGCGATGTATCGCCAGCAGCAGGGTGGACGCCAGGCGGCGCTGGATTTCCTTGGACTACATAGGGCGGCATTTCTCGACGCGGAGAAGGAAGTCGCAGCGGCACCGAGTGGGGCTGGCAGGCCCTTGGCCTCGACATTCGATGAGACTTACTATCGCAGCAAAGCTGCCTATGTATGGTGGATGTTGCGCGACATGATCGGCGACGATTCATTGAAGCAGGCCATCGGCAAATACCGGGCCGAGGACGATAAGGATCCAAAGTATGTGCAGCAATTGATCGAAGCTGCCGCCAAGCGCGACCTGGGATGGTTTTTCGACGACTGGGTGTATCGGGATCGTGGGCTGCCCGATTTCCGCGTGCAGTCGGTGCATCCGTGGAACTCGGAGAAGGGGATGCAGATTGTGACTGTGACGCTGGAAAACCTGGGGAGCGTGGGGGCGGAAGTTCCATTCACGATTGTGTTTGAGGGCGGCGAGATCACGAAACGGATTGAGGTACGCGCCAAGAGCACCTCTACCACGCGAGTTGAACTGCCGAGCAGTTCGGGCGAGGTCAAGGTGAGCGAGATTCGAGTCAACGACGGGAGTGTTCCGGAGACCGATTTGACGAATAATGTGCTTAAGATTTCTGCGCCGTAAACCAACACCTACCACGGAGGCACGGGAGACACAGAGAAATTCGAAAGCAAGATCGGCCTTCGCGCTGCACTCCACCTCGCCTACTATTATCGGGTTCAGATCGTTTGTTCTCCTCCGTGGCTCCGTGGCTCCGTGGTAGATTTTGTTGTTCGGCTGGAGAGGACATCCCTTGGCCTACATCCAATTCCTCGGCGCCGCTGGGACAGTCACTGGTTCAAAGCACTTGATCAACACTGCCCGCGATTCGAGCGGCAAACAAGGCTTTCAGGCGCTGATCGACTGCGGACTTTTCCAGGGGCAGAAAGAATGGCGGGAGCGCAACTGGCAGAACCTTCCCATCCCTGCGCGTGAAATTGATGCGGTTATTCTTACCCATGCGCATCTCGATCATTGCGGATGGATTCCGCGGCTGGCGAAAGAAGGCTTCCGCGGGCCGATTTACGCGACGCAGCCGACCATCGATCTGTGCTCGGTCGTGTTGCCGGACTCCGGGCACCTGCAGGAAGAAGACGCGGCGTTCTACAACAAGAGGAAAGTCTCGAAGCACGATCCGGCGCTGCCCTTGTACACGCTGGAAGAGGCGCAGGATTGCCTGAAGTTGTTCAAGCCGGTTGCGGTCGAGCAGACCACGCAACTGAGTCCCGACCTGGCATTCCGCTTCGTGCGCGCCGCGCACATTCTGGGATCATGCATGGCCGAGATCACACTGCAGGCGAACGGCCGCAGCCGCCGGCTGCTCTTCACCGGTGACATTGGTCGTGTGCGCGACAGCGAGATTGCGCCTGGCAAAGTGGTGCACTCGGGACCGCAGGAAAACGAGACCGCCGACGTGCTGGTCATGGAGTCGACGTACGGCAACCGGCAGCATCCGGCCACCGATCCTCGGCCGGAGCTTGCCCGCCTGATTCGTGAGACCGCGCATCGGGGTGGCAGCGTGGTCGTTCCGGCGTTCGCGGTGGAGCGGACGCAGAAGTTTCTCTTCATGCTGAAGGAACTCATGGAGACAGGGCAGACTCCGCGGGTGCCGGTGTTTTGCGACAGCCCGATGGCGATCAAGGCGGTCGAAATTTTCCTGAAGCACGCGGAAGAATACACGCCACAGGCAGCCAAGCTGATCGGGAAATATGGCTCGCCGCTGGAGTGGAGGGGCTTCACATTCGCATTGACCGCCGAGGAGTCGAAAAAGATCAACGAGAACCGCTATCCGTCGATCGTCGTTTCGTCGAGTGGGATGGTTACGGGCGGGCGGATTCTGCATCATCTGGCGCAGCGGCTCCCCGATCCCAAGAACCTGGTTATTTTTATCGGCTTTCAGGCGCCGGGCACGCGCGGAGCGACGATCAAGAACGGGGCGCCCGAGGTGAAGATCTTCGGCGAGTTCGTGCCGATCCGCGCACAGGTCGCGGCCCTCGAACAGTTCAGCGATCATGCCGATCCGCCGGAGTTGCTGGAATGGCTGCGGACATTCAAGAACAAACCGGGCGCGACCTACCTTGTGCACGGCGAGCCCGTGGCTGCGTCACAACTGCGCGAGCGTATGAAGAAAGAGTTGGGGTGGAACGTGCAGGTGGCGGAGTATAGGGAGCGGGTGGAAGTTAAGTAGGATTTTGTAATTTTGCAATCGGGTAATTTGGTAATTGGAACGCCACCGAACGTTGTGCAGGTTGTGGACAGTCTTCTGATTGCGAAGTTGCCAAACGAGCGTTGTCTATGACGGAAGCAGAGTTTAAGAAACACCTTGATGCGGCAGAGAAGAGCCCGAAAGAGATTGCGGCTGCAGTCTCTGCTTTGTCGGACAAGGTTCTGCGCCACAAGCCTTCTCCCGAAAAGTGGTGCGTGCTGGAAATTCTCGGCCACCTGGCGGATGTCGAAATCATCTACGGATACCGTCTGCGGCAAATGCTGGCGGACACCAAGCCTGTCATCGCGCCGCTGGATCAGGACGCATGGGCTCGCAATCTAAACTACCTGGATTCGCCTGCCGTTGAACTGGTCGCGTTTTATGGATTGGGCCGGCATCACAACTTGCGTTTGTTGCGAAGTTTGAAGGCTTCCGACCTCGACAAGTCGGCGTTTCATCCCGAACTGCAGCGGGAGATGACCGTTGCGGACCTCGTCGAGAGGATGGGCGGACACGGGGCTGCACACCTGCAGCAAATCGAGAAATTGAAGGCGGCGAGCAAGAAGTAATGCTGAAGTAACCCGATCGCGCGGTGCTACTCGATCGAAAACACCGCATAGACGGTGGCATCGCTCTTTACCCGTTGCGGGAACAAAGTGAGCTTCGGGGGCGGAGGTGGCGGAGCGATTGCCGCTGATTCGGTGTTGAGGGTCACACCCCGAAACAATTTCGCTTCTGGTGCGCGATTGCTAGCGTAGATCAACTCCCCCAGTTTCGTCCCTAGCCCTTTCGCCATTTGATCAGCGACCGACCTCGCTTTTGCCAATGCGGCGCCACCGGCTTTGGCTTGGAGGGCCACTGGATCTGCGACATCCCATTCCACATCCTCTACCTCATTTGCCCCAGCCTTGACGGCGAGATCCACTATTGTCTGCGCTGCGGCGGCGGAAACAGTCACGTGCCAGGACTGGTCTGCCACGAACTGACGTTCCTTTTTCATCTCCGCAGTCCACTTTTCATCGATCTCTACGCGTGCCAGTCGCAGCTTCTCGGTTTCGATGTTTGCTTTCGGAACCTTAGCATCCAAGAGGGCATTCGTAATTCGTTCAGCCGCCCGGACGTTTTCCCGAAAAGCTGCGTCCTGAGTAAGCCCGTAGTTGTGATATCCGATTGCCAGCACCGCTACTTCTGCATCTGTAGTCGTGGACTCATCGGCGGTTACGGCGATTGTTTTGTTTTGACGATTCACCTGAATATCTTGGGCAAAAGGCGATCCGGTGATGGCAATGACAGTAATAGTGAACAAAAGGGATCTCACAAAATCCTCCAGTTGGGCGTCACGGACGTTGTACTACAAAGTAAGGAAGTGGAGAAGTGCAATCTAGTAAGTTGAATTGGAAAACTTTATTAGTGCGTCCAACCTCCGCTCGGCCCCGCCCGAGTCAATGGCCATCGCAGCGAGTGGCACGCCATCGCGCAGGTGATCGGCGCGTCCGGCGGCAACCAGGGCAGCGGCGGCGTTGAGCAGGACCACGTCGCGGCGCGCGGATTTCTTTCCGGCCAATAGTTCGCGGATCAGCGTGGCGTTGAGAGCGGCATCTCCGCCGCTGATGTCTTCTAACGTCGCCCTCGGCAAACCGAATTCTTCCGGGGTTACTTCGTAGGTGTGCACCTGGCCTTCACGGACTTCTCCAATGCGCGTCGGGCCGGTGATCGTAATTTCATCCAATCCGTCGCTGCCGTGGACGACGAGCGCGCGATGCAGGCCTAACATGCTGAGCGCTTCCGCCAATTTTTCGACAAGGTCCGCGGAATAGACGCCCACGACCTGGCAGGTGGCGCGTGCGGGATTGGTCAGCGGACCGAGCAGGTTGAAGACCGTGCGGAGACGCAGTTCGCGGCGGGCGGTCTGCACGTGCTTCATCGCCGAGTGCATGGCGGGGGCAAACAGAAATGCGATGCCTACCTGTTCCAGGCAAGCCGCGATCCTTGCGGGCGGCAGGTGGATGTTCACACCCAAGGCTTCCATCACGTCGGCGGAGCCGCACTTCGAGGTCACGCTGCGATTGCCATGCTTGGCGACGCGCACGCCGGCTCCGGCGGCGACGAAGGCCGTTGCCGTCGAAATGTTGAAGGTGCCACTGGCATCGCCGCCGGTGCCGCATGTATCGACTAATGCGTCACGTCCAGTGCCGCTGGCATCGAGGACGGAGCCGGCGTGGAGTTCCAGTGGAATGGCGGCGGCGCGGATGGCCTCGGCAAAGCCGACGATTTCTTCGACCGTCTCGCCCTTCATGTGCAGCGCAACCAGCAGCGCCGCAATTTGCGCGTCCGAGCATTGGCCGGTGAGGACTTCGGTCATCACCGCATGCGCCTCTTCGCGGGTGAGCGACTGACGATGGTTGGCGATGCGATGGAGGGCGTCGAGGATCACAGCATCAAAGCTACAGGAGGGGAGAGATACCTTCAAACCGGCGCACTCAAAAAACCGCGCGGATGGAAGACAGGGCTGAAGAGGGCTGCGGAAAAAGGGAAGAGTCAACTCCCAGCCCCTAAAGGGGCGATTGATTTCGAAGGACTTGCGGTATCGCTAAAGCGATACCCTGATACGAAACCGGAGTTTTCCCGCAGCCTGTAAAGCCGTGCCTCCCCAAACGCATCTAGGAGATGGCTTCCAGCACGAAGCCCGCCCAAGCGGAGCTTGGACGGGGCACCCGCCCTGGGGACCATGGTTGAGAGAACCCTGGCGCTACTTCATCGTGTGCTTCGGAGAAGCTTTCCTCAGGATGGCGAGCAAGCGCTGCGCTGATGCCGGCGGCGCCGCTTTGCCTTCACGCACGATTTCCTTGGCGCTCAATTCCTTCCCGTACAGCGCCTTGTTGGCGCCGTCGTCGGAGCGCAGGGTGGAACCCTCCAGCGAGACGCCCGCAAACAGTCCCTGGGCCCTGGAATACGACAGAATCTCGGCCTTCAGGACAACGTCGGTGGCCGCAGCCGCGTCGCGTCCGACCGGGCCGGCCGCAACCGATGCGTCCCCTCCCAGCTTCACTTTGCTCGACATCACCGAACGTGCGCCCGAGTCATTCATCACCAGCAGCACGAAATCGGTGGCCTGCCCGCCAATTTGGAACCCGACACTCCCGGCTTCCAGCGCGAACATCGCCGGCGCGCTCCACGAGCCCGAAAAATCTCGCCCCTTGCGGCAAGTGATCAGTCCCCGCCCGTAGCTGCCACCCACAATGAACGCCGCCTTTTTCACCGACGGATAGATCACGATGCAATACGACTTGTCGAGCAGGTCCTTTGGAATCCCATCGGGCATGCCGAGAATTTCCTTGAACACGTTTGCCGATTGGTTAATGCGTTCTTCTACCTTTTCTTCTTTGTCTGCGCCCATAGCAGGCAGCACGCAAGCCAACATGAGGACAACCAGCAGCATTTCTTTCTTCATAAACGCTCCTTTTGAACTTCTTTTCGAACCATGGTGCGAAAGCTGATTTGAACTGCCAGTGCAAACGATAGTTGTGATAGTTCGACCGACAGCCTACTTCTTTTCCCCCTGCGGCGCCACATCCCCAGGGAAACTTTTCAGCGAAACTTCGGTCGAACGGGAAGCAGTTTTCTTCGCCTCGTCGGTGCTGTTTTCGACCAGAGTGCCCTTGAGCAGGTAATAGGCCTCGTCGCCCCGGCTCTTGCCCTCGCCCCGCTCCACGCTCCCCCGAAATTCAAACGATACGCCATGCACGGTCTCGGTGGTAAACGCGAGTTGGTTGCCATCGAGCTTACCCGACTTGAAGAAGTGATCCAGAAAAACTCCGCGATCGCTCTCCGTGTCGCCGAAGCGCGAAACAAAGCCGGTGACGCGCCCCTGATCTTCGACCGTCAACTGGACAAACTCCCCGTCGCGCAAAAAACTGTACATGCCGGAGTAATCTGCGCTAGACCCGGCTGGACTCTGCCGGTCTTTATTGGGACGATCTGGATTCCGCCGATCCGGACTCTGATGATCCGGGTTCGCTTGCGCCCCAGCAGACATTAGAACAAGAAGAACAAAACACGCAAGCCCCAGACCGTGGAAACGGTTGGCGTGGAAAGAGTTGAGAGAAATCGGCATGTTCACCCCGGAACCGTCAGTATAGCGGCCATGATCGGGACGCGTCTAAAATGCGGCAAAACCCAACCGGCATAGACTGAAGGTCGGCTATAATCGTGCAACAGACTAGCCGTCCGTGGCGAGCCAGCGAAAGCCGCGGATCCCGCCTTCCGGGGGCGCCGTCGTACCAGGAAATTCAGGAGTTGGCTAAAGGGTAACTGGAGCGAGATGGAATCCCCGGAGAAAAAACTGCTGCGAATCCTGGTGGAACGCGATCCTGCGAGCCCCGAATTCAGGAGCGAGGTTCGCGCCGCACTGGCCCCGGTGCTTCACCGGGCGGAATCGCCAGACGACCACGAAATGGACATGTGGCGCGATGTCTTCGTCCACCAACCGCTGCCCTGGGGACGCTTCCTGCAGTCCGCTTTGCTGCACACGACCGCGGTCGCCCTTATCTGGACGATTTCGCTGGTGTTGATCCGCCAGCAAAGAATTCTGAAAAACCCGGCGTTTGACCGGTCGTCGCTGGTCACGTATACGCCGGAAGAATACCTGCCGCCGCTTGACACCGGCGCCTCCGAGGCTCCCAAGGCGAAAAAGGGAGACCCCGTCTACGCCAAGCAGCCGATCCTTTCGGTTCCCCGGGAAGCGGACAACCATTCTCAAACCATCGTGGTGCCGCCCGATATCAAGCTTAATCACGATGTACCGTTGCCTAATATCGTTGCCACCGGCGCCATCGTGCCGGCCGTTCCGCTGGATGCTACGCGGGCCTCTTTGTCCCGAATCGTTGCGCCCGAGACGCCGGTCATCGCGCCCGCGCCGGACGTGCAATTTGCGCGCGACCGTGTCGTGCAAGCGGGGTTGAAATCGGATGTCATCGCGCCGCCTCCCGAAGTGACGTCCCAGCAGTCGCGCGGCTTGGCTGCCCCGGAGACCGCAGTCGTCGAGCCACCTCCGGATTTGACGCCTTCAACCAAAGGACACGTCGGGCTCATGAACATTGGTCCAAGTGCGGCGGTGGCGCCGGCTCCACAGCTCACGCTGGCCGAACAGCATACTCTGGCGGCGCGGGGCGGCGGACGCGGAGGCGCAGGTTTGCCGGGTGGCGGCGCGCAGCCCGTGGCCCCCCCTCCGAGCGTAGCATCCTCGGGCAGTGGCCATGCTAGTGGACGGCTGATCGCGCTCGGCATTCATCCGGTAGCGCCTACGGGCCCGGTGCCCGTTCCCGCCGGCAACCGCCGGGGAAGCTTTGCCGCCACTCCAAAAGGAAAGCCAGGCGCTTCGGGAACCCCGGACTTGGCAGGATCGAAATCGCAAGCGCAGGGTGCGGGCGCTCGGGGGGACGGCGGCAGCGGTGTTAATGCGGGCAAAAACGGCGCTCTGCCCGCAGGCCTTTACGTGGGCGCAGGGGATCCGAACAACACGCGCGAGGTAGCCAGCCTCTCGACCCCGGGCAGACCGGGCGAGCGTTCGGGCACGCGCGTTGCCTCTCCTGTGTCCGACGATAAAATCACTGACACGGACCGTAAGGTTTTTCGCGGCAAGCGCGTCTATGGGCGGACGCTGAACATGCCGAATCTGAATTCCTCGACCGGCAGCTGGGTGATCAAGTTTGCCGAACTCGACGGAGGACGAAAAGACGGGGAACTGCTGGAACCGGTGGCCACGGAAAAGTCAGACCCGGGCTATCCCCTGGAATTGATGCGCGCCAACGTGCATGGCATGGTCACCCTGTATGCGGTCATTCACTCGAATGGCAAGGTGAGCGACATTCGGGTTCTCAACAGCCCCGACGAGCGTCTGGATGCCTATGCCGAGAGCGCCCTGGCGCGCTGGAAATTCGTGCCCGCGGAAAGAGCGGGGAAGCCCGTGGCGCTCGAAGCCGTGGTGGAGATTCCTTTCCGGGTGCGGCGCAGTTTCTGAGCGGAGGGCGGGCGCTGAAGAAGGCACCTTTGCCGACCCAGCCCCTAAAGGGGCGGCTGATTTCGAAGCACTTACGGTATCGCTAAAGCGATACCCTGATACGAATCCGAGTTTTTCAGCAGTCTGTCTAGCCAGCTATGAAATCGGTTTCCCGAAAGGGACCCATACATCCAAGCGTGGAAGCAGGGCGCCGTCTCGCCCCTTCCCGTCTTGCATACTTCAGAGATCGACTTGACGAGATGGTCTCGACCATTCGTGACCTGGTCGAAATCGAATCTCCCAGCGACAACAAAGCCGCCGTGGATGGCCTGGCGGAGGCGGTCGCGCAGAAATTCTCCGAGCTCGGCGGCAAGATCGAAGTTCGTGTCCATCCCGCGAGAGATTTTGGCAATCACCTCGAAGTACGTTTGCCCGGCAAGGCGGCGGCGAAGCCGGTGTTGCTGCTGGGCCATCACGACACCGTCTATCCGCTGGGCACGCTCGCCACCATGCCCTGCCGCGTCGTGGATGGCAAACTGACGGGGCCCGGCGTCCTGGATATGAAGTCGGGCATTGCGCTGATGCTGCACGCGCTCGCCGCCCTGCAACAATGGCATGGCGGATTGCCCCGTCCAGTGACTGTGCTACTGGTTTCCGACGAGGAAGTAGGCAGCGACTCGTCGCGAGCGATCACGGAGTCGCTGGCGAAACAAGCTGCCGCCGTGCTCGTGCTTGAGCCTTCCTATGGCCCCCAGGGCGCCGTAAAAACTGCGCGCAAGGGAGTCGGCGATTACACGGTCAAAGTGACCGGGAAGGCGGCTCATGCCGGTCTTGACTTTCAGAAGGGCGTGAACGCGATTCTTGAGCTGGCGCGCCAAATCGAAAGGATCTCCGGCTTCACCGATTTGAAAAAGGGCTTGACGGTCAATGTCGGAATCGTCAGCGGTGGATCGCGGACCAATGTGGTGCCGGCCGAAGCGTCGGCGCAGGTGGATGTTCGCATCGCACGCATGAAGGACGCGGCTGGAATCGAGAAGAAGATGCGCAGCCTGCGGGCATTCAATCGCCGGTGCAAAATCGAGGTCACGGGAGGAATCAATCGTCCGCCGATGGAACGTACCCCCGGCGTGGCCGCGTTGTACGCGCAGGCTGTGGCCATTGCGCGCGAACTGGGATGGAAACTGGGAGAAGCCGCGGTGGGCGGCGGATCGGACGGCAATTTTACGGCGGGCCTCGGAATCCCCACGCTCGATGGCCTCGGCGGAGTAGGAGACGGAGCGCACGCCCCGCATGAGCACATTCTGATTTCGGAGTTGGCTCGCCGGGCGGCGCTGATTGCCGGGCTGATCGAGACAGTGTAGTCAAATTGACCGATTGAAATCAGTTGGTTGCAGGCCGTGTGACCGATCTTACAAGCTCCTGTGACGGGCAGCACAGGCGGCTTTGACCTGGAGGCTCACACTAACCTAGAATCCAATTGGGGTCAGGGTTACGCCCGGCTGCATTGGAGGCGTAACTGGAGGGTTTATGGGTGAAGGAATTTTTCAGCCGCTGCATATTCTGTTGATTATTGGCATCGCGCTGCTGCTTTTTGGGCCGAGTAAGTTTGCCGACTTAGGCAAGGGGCTGGGCGAAGGCATCCGCAATTTCAAGGCCTCGATGAAAGAGCCGGAGAGTAAGGACAAAGAGCCGCCCAAACCGCCGGCTGCTTAGAGTTCTCAGTTCCCGGTTCTCAGTTCTCAGTAAGAGCTCAAGTCTTGCCGGTTTCCTGATAGCTGACAGCTGAGAGCTTTACTTTACGCAACATGCGAAATACCAAAGCTACTGGCAATCCCACCACGTTGCTGTAATCCCCTTCGATGCGAGGAATCCAGCGGGAAGCTGTGCCTTGAATCGCATAAGCTCCCGCCTTGTCCATAGGCTCGCCGCTCGCGACGTACTCGGCGATGTCTGTCGGTAGCAAGTTAAAATGTCCGGTTTTCGTAGCACATGAAATGTCCGGTTTCAGTTAGACAGCAGCCGTAGCAGGGGCGGTGGGAAAGTGGGAATCCCGCGTACTTTGCGG
>Ga0075029_100002297_pt1 | contig 10864 bp, 8 predicted proteins | sample LitLauG_LLR_2013_FD_71391 | JGI IMG/M metagenome (GOLD analysis project Ga0075029, IMG submission 71391) | Freshwater sediment microbial communities from North America - Little Laurel Run_MetaG_LLR_2013 | ecosystem: Environmental > Aquatic > Freshwater > Creek > Sediment | place: USA...
CGGCCGGACGAGGCTGTCCTGGGACACTGCAAGAGTGTGGCAGCGGCGGGTCCCGGCGGGTCCAGCACTTGTATGCCGATCGGATCCTGTTTTACCCAAGGGTCATAAGCGGGCTATCGGCGTGCGATTTGAAGCAGACCTACGAAGACAAAACCGCAAGCGGTTGCGCTGCCGACACGTTGACACTCAGGGTCGGTGATGTCGCTGTACGCATCAAGAGTGGCGATCCGGCCATGAAGCTGCGCGTCAATGGAGCCGCGGAAAGTTTCCTGGTTTCAAATGTCGCTGCCGACGTCGAGGTGACGACGGCATGGGGTAAGCTATGTCAGCCCCCAAACACCAGCTTCGTTTTCGATTCTGGAGGACTTTGGCGACTTTCCCGCAAGCTGGAAAATCACGTTTTCCATCTCACCTCACCGATGTACGGGACGCTGCCGTATAAGCGGGCGATATTCAGCCCGGATTTTACCTGCGGCGAGGTTCTGCTTGAGCGCAGTTACTTTGACCCTCGTGATCCGGTGGATGCCCTAGAGTATCCGCTCGACGAATTGTTGATGATGAATCTGCTGGCGCAGGGACGCGGGGTCGAGGTCCATGCCTGTGGGCTCGAGGACACCGACGGCCAAGGCTATTTGTTCATCGGTCATTCCGGGGCGGGCAAGACCACGACGGCCAGACTATGGCAGAAGGCCGGCGGAGTACAGGTGCTGAGCGATGACCGAATCATCTTGCGGTCGTGGGTAGGAAGGACTTGGATGTACGGGACGCCTTGGCACGGCGAAGCCAGACTGGCGCTACCAACTCGAACGCCCCTGCGGCAGATTTTCTTCTTGCGGCACGGCACTGCCAATGAAATCCTTCCGCTGAGGTGCGGGGAAGCCTTGGCGCGCTTCCTGGCGTGCAGCTTCGTACCGTTCTACAGCCGCTCCGGGCTTAATTTTGCGCTGGCATTTTTCCACCAACTCATCGATTCGTTGCCGTGCGCCGAACTGCGATTTGTTCCCGACGAGCGTGCCGTCGAGTTGGCCCGGGGGTGCGCAGCATGAACGCGCTCGACAGATCAAAGGTTTTCCTCGACGTGGCCACTAACGTCTTGCGGAGCGGATACCGTCTGCGCTTCCGCTGCCGGAGGCGGCAGCATGTGGCCGACGATTCAGCCGGGAGAAGCGATCACGGTCGAGCCGGCCAATGAAACGGAGGTCAAATTGAAAGACATCGTCCTTTACCGAACCGGGCGCGGCCTGATCGGGCATCGTGTGCTTGGGATAGCAAACCGGAATGGGGAGCGCGTGTTGCTGGCGTGCGGCGACGCTGGGCGAGGCGAGGGTGAGCCAGTCGCGGCGGAGCAGATTTTGGACAAGGTGGTCGCCGTGGAGCGTGACGGTCGCTGCATCGATCTCGCAAGTCGAGAGGAGAAGGTAAAACACTCGATCAGGGGCCTCGCATTGCGTTGCAAACACTGGATCGGCTTACTGCAGATCGCCAAGCGCGCAAAACGGGCGATCCGCATGCGGGCTGCTTGGCGAGACGCCGCCAGCAGCACCGACGAGGCAGTGCACGCAAAGCAGATTCTCGGAAAGTAGTAGCGGATGGAGGGGGATGGGTACAACATCGAATCTTGCAACTAGGAGAGCCAAGATGAGTCGCGGTTGTGATGTGTGCCCTTGGGTGCGCCTCGGTCTCGAGCGCAGGGCTTCCAGGGTGAAGCGGAGTTGCATGGCTAGAGCCGCTCGTCGCGTCCCCACGATATTAGCGCTGGTCGTTTCTTTCGGGGTCTTGCCGACTTTAGCGAGCGCCGGGGTGTCAGTGACGAACGCTGCGACGGGCAACTATACTTCAGGCAACGACTGCAGCGTTACCTCCTTCAATGCGAGCACCGGTAGCCCCAATCTCATCCTTCTCGCCGTTGCGCTGATTAACGGCAGTGTGCAATCAGCACCGGTCTTTAACACGACGACTCCGCAAACCTTCACTCTGGTTGGAAGCCTTCTCGTGGGCGGCAACAATGGGGTACTTTATGTCTATGAGTTGGGGCCAAGCATCACTGCGGGCACAGCCTCGATTACTATTTCCCTGAACGGTGCTTCCGGATGTGTCTCTGGAGCAGTCGCGTTTTCTGGTGTAGCGTCGATTGGAACCAAAGTTACTAATTCGTGTACTGCAAGCTGTACCACCACCGCTTCCGTGACTGGCATCACGAGCCCTGGCACTGGGGGGGTGGTGTACAACGCACTCGTCGCTGGCTCGCCAAGTACCGCCAGTCCGGGCTCTGGGATAGTACAGGAGTGGCAGTGCTCGCCAGGTTCCACCTGTGCTAACAGCAAAATTTTGGGGGCAGGAGGTGTTAGCGGCCCCTCGACTTCGGCTTCGTGGACCCTCAGCTCCGCACCCACAGCATGGGCCATGATGGCGGTGCCGCTCATTCCGAGCAGCACCACCGCGGTAAAGGTCAAATCATTCACTGCTACACAGTACGAAGGCGGCAACTTGATCGAACTGAAGACCGGACACGAAGTGTCCAGTCTCGGATTCAACCTCTATCGCGAGCAGAACGGAAAGCGCCTCAAACTGAACGCTTCGTTGTTGGCCGGCACCGCATTGCTGGCGGGACCGAAGACGACCTTCACTGCGGGCCACTCGCACGCTTGGTTGGACAAGCCCCCGGCCGGCGGTCAGGTTACGTATTGGGTGAAAGAAGTTGACGTTAGTGGCGACATTACGATGTTGGGGCCTGTCTTCCCAGAAGCGACCGCCGAAGCTAAGTCTGCCGCTTTGAGTCCACTGATCGCCGAACCCGAGCGTAGTGGGCTGAAACCGCAGATGCTGAGCGAATTGGGAAGATCGCCGGCACTCGCGTCGGAAGGCGGCGTGCACAGCTGCGGGCCGGTCGATTCCGGATCTCGGCCGTTCCAGCGGACGGAAGGCCAACCATCCATCACGCGTCGAACCCAAGAACAGCAATACGTGCTAGCGACCGGTCCGGCCATCAAAATCTCGGTTTGCTCCGAAGGCTGGTACCGCCTTACGCAGCGGCAACTGTTGGCGGCGGGCCTGAGCCCCGATGTCGATCCCCGGTTGCTGCAGCTATACGTCAACGGATTAGAACAACCGATGAGGGTGACTGGGCAGGCCGACGGAAAACTAGGTCCGCAGGGGACAGTGGAGTTCTACGGCTATCCCCTCAACACAACTTGGTCGGGCTCGCAGGTCTACTGGCTGATCGCGGGATCGTCCCCGGGCAAGCGCGTGTCCACCGAAGCCGTCATGCAGGCCGATGCCGGTCCGTCCAACTTCCCCGCGACCGTGGTCTGGAATCCGCGGACGGTCTACTTTGCCGCCCTCCTGAACGGCGACGCTGACAACTTCTTCGGACCGGTGCTTTCGTCAGGTTCGCCGGCCACCAATTCCTTCACAATCACCCACCTGTATAAAACAACCACAGCCATTGCCCAGTTGGAAGTGTTGGTGCAGGGCGTATCCAGCGGAGTTCACGTGGTCGGAGTGCAGCTGAACGACTACCAGGCCGGTACGATGACCTTCAGCGACCAGAACGCTGGGATGGCCACGCTGGCGCTGCCGATCTGGGCCCTCAAGGAGGGCTCGAACAATGTGCTGACGCTGACCGAGGAGGGAGGACAAGAGGACATCAGCGTGGTCAACACGGTGCAACTTACGTATCCACACACCTACACCGCGGATGATGACTACCTGCGCCTGACCACCACTGCGGGATTGAAGCAAACGATCGGCGGATTCAGCAATTCAGAAATCAGGGTGGTGGACATCACCAACCCGGACGAGGTAACGGCTTTGCGGGGAACGAATACCCGTCAGGGAGCCAGCTACGCAGTATCTGTTGTCCCGCAGGGATCGGGTAGGAGGACGCTGCTGGCGTTTACCGTCGATCAATCCAGCCACCCGGTCAGTATGGTGTCCAATACCCCATCGAGCTGGCACGCGCCGCAGGCGGGAGCCGACTTTGTCATGATCAGTAACGCGGACTTCCTGTCCAGTCTCGGCCCTCTGCAGAGGTTGCGGCAAGACCAGGGCCACACCGTGGCGATCATCAATGTTCAGGATCTATACGACGAATTCAATTTCGGAGTGAAGAGCCCATACGCGCTGAAAAAATTCCTGCAGACGGCGAAGGCACAGTGGTCGCTGAAACCACATTTCGTGTTGTTGGTGGGCGACGCAACCTTCGATCCGCGTAACTACCTCGGAGTGGGTGATGACGACTTCGTGCCCACGTACTTGGTTGACACGCAGTGGCTGGAAACGGCATCGGACGACTGGTTTGCCGACTTCGACGAGGACGGTTTGCCGGATATGGCGGTGGGCCGATTGCCCGTACGAACCGCCAGCGATGCCAGCATGCTGGCCAACCGCATCGTGAACTACGAGACCTCGAGCTCCGGTGCCTGGACTAATCAGGTGCTCTTGGTGGCCGGTACCGACGACGCCGCCGATTCCTTTACCTCCAACATCGCATCAGTGCAGGAGCTGATTCCTGGCACGCAGACGGTTGCGGTCATCTCGGAAGGAAACGATGCAGATGCACACGGCGACCTAATCACTGCCCTCAACGCAGGGCAGTCGCTGGTCAACTACGCTGGTCACGGTTCAGACGAAGTGTGGGCGGGCGGATTGTTGGGTTCGGGCGATGTCGCCACCCTGACGAACGGCTCGCAAACTCCATTCCTGATTTCGATGACTTGCTTGAACGGATATTTCCAGGACGTCTACACGGTAAGCCTGGCGAAGGCGATCGTGCTGGCGCCGGCGGGCGGCGCGGTCGCGGCGTGGGCCTCGTCTGGGTTGACCGACTCAGCCGGGCAGTCGATTCTGAATCAGGCAATGATTTCGCAGCTTTACGTCAGCAAGTCGCGGACTATCGGCGAATCGGCGGCGGCCGCCAAGCGCGCGGTTCACAACCTGGACATCCGGCGGACGTGGGTCCTTCTTGGGGATCCGGCAACCAAGCTACAGTAGAAATTGTAGAAGTGGCAAAGTCGCGCCGGCTGCGGAATCAATCTGTCAACCGTGTGGTCGCTCTGACACTTACGCTTAAACCGCGTACGAAGCTGCAGCTCACTTGGCGCCACCTTCACCGCAGTTTCGCATACTCCGCCTTGGCTTCTTTCAGAATGGGGATGTCGGGGTCGGCTTCTTTCCAGAGCGCAAGGAAATCTCTGTAGGCGACGAGCGCCCGAGCACGGGCAGCGTCGGCATCTGCTCCCTGTGAGGTTCTCGCCTGCAAGGCATTGGCGCGAGCCACCCCCAGATGCGCCAGCGCTCCCGTCCAACAGTTCCAGACGATGCCGTTGTGGTCGAGAATCTTCTGAAACTCAGCGGCCGCTGCACTGCCCTGTCCAGCTGCCAAATAGGCCTCTCCACGGATATACACGTGATAGAGACAGGAAACATTGGCGACGAACAGAATTTGCCCCAACTCAATGTGCGTAGCCGCTTGCAGTGCATTGATACTAGCGACGGGGTTCTTTCTGTTTAACGCCAGTTGCGCCCGAATCGCAGGCAGCCAAAGCGATTGCATCTGGGTGTCCAGTGGGAAGCGTTTCCCCAGGTCTTGAGTGAGCGCTTCGGCTCGCGTCGTATCGCCCGCCATGGCAAAGGCAAGCGCGGCTTCGGCTTCGGCTCCCTGACTGGCGGGAGCGAGTCTCAAAGCCGCCGCCGCGGTCTGCCGCGCTTCCGCGGCATTGCCATAAGCGGCCTGTTGGACAGCGGCATTGGCCCGCCAGATAGCCCCGCTTTCTTTGCTATCGGCTCGAATGGCGGCATCAACAGCTCGCTTGGTCAGCTCCCGCGCCTTGCCCAGGTGGCCGCCGTAAGCCTCGGTGTCGCTTGCAAGCGCCAGTCCAAAATTCTCTTCGGGCTTGCCGACAAACCACTGTTGCTGGCCTGCCATCGCCGCAGAGTCCGTCCCGAGGAATGCGAGGGCGTAAAGAAAACTGTGGAATTCGAACGCATCCATACTCCTTTTCTGCGCATCGAGGCTGATCCGCCGGGCCTCGTCGAAACGCTGTAAGGCAAGAGCGTAGCTGACGAGATTTCCGTACGAAGCTAGAGACGGCGCAAGGCGTGAGCCTTGGCCGGTGACCGCAGCGGCCTTCTCATACTGCCCCTGTGCGGCATACACCACGCCTAAACTCAAATGCGCTTGGTCATCCCTTGGGTAGCTGTCAATCCACTCCCTATATATCTGGGCAGCTTTATCCAGTTCTCCGGTTACATTCAGGTAGTAGTCAGCGGCGATCGCCAACCTTTCCCAGTGACCCGCATTGTCGCGCAACTGGAATGCCTTGCTGAAGTATTCTCTGGCCCGTCCGGCCTCGCCGAGGTTGGTGTAGTCGAGGCCTAGTTCGTCGTATGCCAGCGCAAAATTCGGGTCAAGTAGGATGGCTCGCTGATCGTAAGGCAGGGCAGCCGATGAACCTCCCTGACCGAAAGCCTTCAGTCCTAAGCTGTACACTTTCAGAGCTTCAAGCGAGGACGTAGTGGCTTGTGCCAGCGGTACATCAAACTTCTGCACCGTGGCCAGCGATTCGCCAAGTTGGCCGCGCAACTTCGACGCCGCTTCACCCAGCGCATCCAGCACCTTCTCTTTCGCCGCCGCCGTCACTTGCTCCTGCACCAGCTTGTCTCCGCTTTGGCAATTCACCGCCTTCAGCTCTAGCACATATTCGCCGCCCAGGCTACCGATCGCTCCAGCGATGTAAGCCTTGCTGCCCACCCGCTGGCAAAGCTCGCGGGCCACATCGGACGTGAGCTTGGTGCTGGCTGGGCGGGTCATCTGTTGCAAGGTGGTCGCGACTTTGCTGTTGGGGAGCACATTCAAAAAGGGAGACTGCCTCAAGGAAACCGCGAGCGCTGTCTTCAGTGTGTCGTCGAACACCGCATCGCCCGTGCTGTTGGCAAAGTCAGCGAGAACGATGGTGTCTTCGGGAGCGATTCGAGAGCTAGGACGGCGCAGATGCGATAATCCTCCAATGACTGCGCCTGCCCCGATCAGAGTGGCGGCGAGCCAAAGATATCGTTGTCGACGCACTCGGGACCTGATTGGGGCCACGGCTTGCGGTTCGGGCGGTGAAGCCACTGGTCCTATAAAACGGTATCCCCGGCGGGGAACGGTTTCAACAAACCTTGGATTGTCGGCCGAATCGTTCAGGGCCTCGCGGAGCTTCCGTACCGTCGTGTTCAATGCGGCGTCAAACTCTACAAACGTATTGTCCGACCACAGCTTCTGACGGATCTCTTCCCTAGTGACGAGTTCACCGGGATGCTCCAGCAACAGCGCAAGAATCCTAAACGGCTGCTGTTGCAGGCGAATCCGTGCCCCCGTCTTGGTGAGTTTGCCTTCTTGGAGATCAAGCTCGAAGGACCCAAAGCGAACTAATCGATTTGTTTGTGTGCGTTGCTGCAGTGCTGCTCGCGTAACCAATATTTGGCCCCAAGTTGTTCGCGGAGAAATTTTATCATTGCAGATCATTAATCTGTCTAACTCTTTTCCGTGCTGCGTGTTAGCTGGTGATCCAAGGGTCACGAACAGTTTTGTTGCATATTCCTCGGGCACTCCGGCAGACTCATCTCAAGCAGATCAACTCAGGGCGCATCCATGACGATCCGGATGCCCTTCGTATTTTGCTGTCCAGTGCGGGACGGAATTCGCTGACGATTTCAGTTCGGACACCGAAGTACGCTCATGCCCAGCTGCCCCTGCGAGGCTTTGCGGAAAGTTGGTTCCTCGTCGGCCATCGCTACTCCGTGGAAACAATATCCCACTATAGAGACAGCGTTATTTGCACACCCTAGTCTAGAGAGAATTGATAGGGTTCGACTACCGACTTCAGTGGCTAACGTAAAACTCGTACCAGGGCGAAGAACTTGCACGAGATCGGTTGGTTTGAAGTTCAGAACCGCGAACGGAGACGAAACTCGGTGGCCTGCATCCTGTGCATCGATGACAACCGGGATGTACTCGGATCCCTTGTGGGAGTCCTACAGGCCTCTGGGTACGGCACCCTTACCGCCTTGTCCGGAAACCAAGGGATTCTCTTATCGCTTCAGAACTCGGTAGATCTGGTTGTGTTGGATTATGAGATGCCAGGTATGAATGGCGATCTCGTAGCGCGGGCCATTCGACGATACCGGCCAGAACTTCCAATCATTCTCTTCACGGGCATACCCGATGACATCCCCGACAGTGCGCGACAAAACGTTAAGGGAGTCGTTTCCAAAACCGATTTTGGCGGACTGCTCACCGTTGTCAGCAAGCTGGTCAAGAAGTCTCCGGGCAAGCAAGAAGGGACATGAACTCGTACTTGCGCGACTGCCGACACAGACGAGTCTCAAGTACTCATCTCCGCCCAAATACATCGACGGCGTGAGGCTTCAAGGAATATCGCTGCTGTCGGGACTGGTCAGATGCTCTGGGGAACATTGCAACAAGTTAAGGATTCGCGCGCCGATTGCATGAATTCGGATCACCGCATCGCAACTCGGCACGTATTTGAAGCGCGGATTCTGATCCGGTTCTGCCGAGGCAGCCAGAAATTTGCGGCCCAAGGTTGGGCTCGTGACCTGAGCGAAAGTGGTTTGGGAGCTTTCGTAGCAGAGAACCTCATGATTGGTGAACTGGTCACACTTCAAATCCCGTTGGGAGTCTCTGGAAAAAAAATAATCGCCGCGAAGGTGTCTCGCCAGGTGGGAACGCAGTACGGATTCCAATTTACGGCGTTGAGCGCCGAACAAAGGATCGGGATTCAAGCAGTGGTGAAGGGACAGACAACGATTCCATACTGGCACAAGAAAGACTGATCATTTGAGCATTATCGTCGTGCAGACGGAGAAGAGGGGGCTCCTCTAAACCATGATGTCCGCGAGTGACAGGCAACGAATTCTCCCCAAACTCATCAATGCCCGCCACGATTTGGAAGACGCATTGACGCAGTCGGTTCCGGCAGCGCGATACGATCCCGTAATCGTTCCTCAGGCATTGAGGAATGAGCTCTCCGTCCTGCGAGATGATCTTGCTCGAATTATTCGTACGCTGGAGAAGAGTTCATGATGCTCAACCAGCCAGCGAGACCGACCCCTAACGTTGTCTGCCCAAGACTTCAGCTCACGAAGGACGAGTCGATACCCGTAATCTCCCTTTTACCCAGCCGATCAGGCTCTTCAAAAGAGCGGCTTCGGGCGTTGCTCGAGATCCTGGAGAACGCTAGCAGGCCGTGGTGAAAGTCTGGATTCGCATTCGCAATAAAGGTTGAGTGATTCACAGCCATCGTGCGTACACTGCAGGCATGGCGATGGGGCGGCGAGCGATGCAACGGCAGCAGCAGGAACCGTTCTGGGTGGCGCACAGCGAGTTGCCACGGACAGTGGCGCATCCTTTCTATCAGCGATTGAACCAAGTACTAGAAGAGCGCGGGTTCGACGGGTTCGTGGAAGAGCAGTGTGAGCGTTTCTACGCCGAGGTGATGGGGCGGCCGTCGCTGACGCCGGGGCGGTACTTTCGCTTGCTGCTGATTGGTTATTTCGAGGGGATCGAGGGCGAGCGAGGCATCGCGTGGCGGGCGGCGGACTCGCTGGCGCTGCGCCATTTTCTGGAACTGGAACTGAGCGAAGCTGCGCCGGATCATTCCACGATTTCGCGCACGCGGCGACTGATCGATGTGGAGACGCATCAGGCAGTATTCGGCTGGGTGCTGGAGTTGGTAGCGGAGAAAGGGCTGCTGAAGGGCAAGACGGTGGGCATCGATGCCACGACGCTGGAAGCCAATGCCGCCATGCGCTCGATTGTGCGGCGGGATACGGGCGAAGGTTACGAGCAGTTTCTGCGGCGGCTGGCGGAAGAATCGGGCATCGCCACGCCGACGCGAGAGCAGTTAGCGAAGCTGGACCGCAAACGCGTGAAGAAGGGATCGAACGACGATTGGGTGAATCCGCATGACCCGGAGGCGGAGATCACGCAGTTGAAAGACGGCCGCACGCATTTGGCCTACAAGGCGGAGCATGCCGTGGATTTGGAGACCGGAGCAGTGATCGCGGTCACGGTGGCGAGTGGCGCTGCGGGTGATAGCGAGACGATTCTGGAGACCTTGCCGCAGGCGGGTGAACACATCGCCGAAGTGGCGGCCACGACCAACAACGAAGAGGTGGGAGAACGAGTTCATGCGGAAGGTCCGGTGGAAGCTGTGACCGACAAGGGGTATCACAGCAACGACACGCTGACCGCACTGCAACAGGCCCAGGTGCGGAGCTACGTTTCCGAGCCGGACCGTGGACGCCGTCGCTGGCAGGATAAGCCGGAGGCGCGGCAAGCGGTATATGGCAACCGACGGCGCATTCACGGCCAACACGGGAAACAGCTATTGCGCCGACGCGGAGAGTTTCTGGAACGGAGTTTCGCCCACGCCTATGAAACGGGAAGCCTGCGGCGTGTGTACTTGCGCGGACGAGAGAATGTTTATAAGCGGGTGCTGATCCACGTGAGCGCACTCAACCTGTCACTGGTGATGCGGCAGTGGCTGGGAAAGGGCACGCCGCGCGGCTGGCAGGGATTTTCGGCCGATGCCCTGCTGTCGAGGTTGCAATTATGGATTGCGATCCTGGGTGCCATACAGGAAAGCACATCGGAGCCGACGCCCAAACCCTCCGACCGTGCAGTTCACCATTGGGATTCAAACGGCGACGCAATGACAAAAACTACTTCCACCACGGACTGCTAGTGTAGTGTCCCATAAATAACTAGCATAAGTAATGGGCTTAGAATAAGCTGCCTAGCATGATCACGGGACGCCCCAAGCCCACTCTTACTCTCGCTCCGGACGAACAAACCCAACTG